>Ga0209755_10001419_pt1 | contig 37490 bp, 28 predicted proteins | sample TergutCo191P1_FD_187301 | JGI IMG/M metagenome (GOLD analysis project Ga0209755, IMG submission 187301) | Cornitermes sp. P1 segment gut microbial communities from Petit-Saut dam, French Guiana - Co191P1 (SPAdes) (version 2) | ecosystem: Host-associated > Arthropoda: Insects > Digestive system... | reverse complement strand
AGGCATGCATGTATCCGGTGGTGGCCACGGAGATGCGCTTCATGTCACTCACATGATAAAAAATCATCCGACTCCGCAGATTTTTATGCCGCACGAGAGTGGTAACATAGGGTTATCATTGAGACAGGCTAGCAACGGAGCATCTATTTTTAGCAAGGAGAACAGTGCCGATGTTGGTCGTGGGTGTGCTGCCGAGCTGGATCCTGCCGTGCCGGGATTCAAATTTTGGGGAGCAGGTGGCATGGGTCTTTACAATACTGCAGGAACTGTCGTAGGGCAGCTTCCCAATAATGGAAATAATTCAAGTGGTTCGGTATGCAATCACGTTATTTGGTGGGATGGGGATCTTGCGCGCGAGGTTCTTGATGGAGACAAAATCGCAAAATGGAATATAAGCACCAATCAAGGTTCACGGCTTCTAACCGCAAATGGTTCAAGCTCGGTTAACGGCACCAAGGCTAACCCCGTGCTTCAGGTTGATCTGTTTGGTGATTGGCGCGAGGAACTGATACTTGCGAACGGGACTAATGCGCTCAGAATTTACACCACAACTATGCCAACAACACACCGCTTGGTAACGCTTATGCACGACCCTGTTTACAGAGTAGCTATTGCATGGCAAAACTCATCGTATAACCAGCCTCCGCACCCGGGATACTATATTGCAAGCGATATGGATTTCCCACCACCGGTTCTTAATGTTTCGGTTGTAGGCTCTAGTTCTAGCAGTTCTTCAGATAATTTCGCTGAATCTTCAAGTTCTTCAAACGTTACGCAGAGTTCCAGTTCCGCCGCTCCAACACCAATCATAACTACTAGCCACTTGCCACTTGCCAATAGCCAACTCCCAGAGTACTACAATCTCCGTGGGCTGCCGCTAGGCTCTGCAAAACCCACAACGCAAGGCGTGTACATTGTCAGAATCAATTTTCAGAACAAGGTTATAGTGGTGAAATGAGTTAATTTGGAGTTTACTATATTACTTTGAATTACAGAAAGGAGAACAGCATGGCCGTTAAAACTACCGCTGCCAAAAAGACTTCCGTTAAAGAGTCTGCCGCCGAAGCTAAAGGATCTGCCACCGGAGCTAAAGAATCCGCTATTGGAATTGTGGATTTGGAAAGCTCAAAAAAGGCTTTCATCGATTCTTTTAATTTGCACTTGCATCGTAGCCTTGCCCGTGATAACTACGAAGCAGCAGACTACGAAAAATTTCAGGCTATAGCTTACGCCGTGCGTGATCGCCTTATTGACCGCTGGATAAAAACCCAGCAAACCTATTACAATAAAAATGTAAAAAGGGTTTATTATTTATCACTTGAGTTTTTAATGGGCCGCTCGCTCGGCAACGCCATTTTAAACATAGATGCCGAAAAAGAAGTAGAAGAAGCTCTCTACGATCTAGGCATGAAATTGGAAGAACTGCACGAAGTGGAACCGGATGCCGGACTTGGCAATGGTGGCTTGGGGCGTCTTGCTGCCTGTTTCCTTGATTCAATGGCTTCTCTAGAGCTACCGGCTATGGGTATGGGCCTTCGCTACGAATTTGGAATGTTCAACCAAAAAATTGAAGGCGGCCAACAAAAAGAATATCCGGACGAATGGCTTCGTTACCCAAACACTTGGGAATTTGCCCGCACCGCAGGCGTTATGCATGTTCATTTCGGCGGCCATGTAGATAGCTATACAGAAAACGGAGAAACCCGCTACCAGTGGCATTCCACGGAAAGCGTAGAAGCTATGCCTTACGACACTCCCGTGCCCGGCTACAAGAACAACACTGTTAACACGCTTCGCTTGTGGAGCGCGCAATCCAACTCGTTCAACCTGCAAACCTTTAACGAAGGCAAATATGTTGACGCTGTCGGCAAAATGGAAGAATGGGCTTCCATAACAAAAGTTCTTTATCCAAACGATTCTTCCGTTAACGGCAAAAAACTTCGCTTAAAGCAGCAGTACTTCCTCTGCTCTGCATCGCTTCAAGACATAATTCGCCGCTATGAACGTGGTGAAGACGTTCAAAACGCAATAAAAAAACTTGCCACCGAAAAGAAAATTTCAGCAGCAGGCTTGAATCTCCTAAGTTTAAGCCAAGATGTTCGCAGAAAGCTTCTTTTGGCATTGCCGAAAAAAATTGCCATACAGCTAAACGACACTCATCCGGCAATAGCAATTCCGGAGTTAATGCGTTTGCTAATTGATATTTACGGAATTTCTTGGGCAGAGGCTTGGAATATTACAAACGAAGTTTTTGCATATACCAACCATACCCTTATGCCGGAGGCTTTGGAAAAATGGTCTGTGAACTTCTTTGAAGAACTTTTGCCAAGGCATCTTCAGATAATTTACGAGATAAACGCAAAATTCCTCGGTGCTGTTTGGGCAAAATGGCCTGGCGACAACAGTAGAGTTTCTCGCATGTCAATAATTCAGGAAGGCGGCGAAAAAATGGTTCGCATGGGTTACCTTTCGGTTATAGGCTCTCACAGCGTAAACGGCGTTGCTGCTCTTCACAGCGAACTTTTAAAGAGCTATCTGTTCAAAGATTTTTACGAACTTTGGCCGGAACGCTTCAACAACAAAACAAACGGCGTAACCCCACGCCGCTGGGTTGCAAAAGCAAACCCTGCAATGTCTTCCATTATCACCAAGAAAATAGGCAATTCCTGGATTGGTGATTTGGATAACATCCGTAAAATCGAAACTCTTGCAAATGATGCCGGTTTCCAAGCAGATTTTATCAAAGCAAAAACAGAGAACAAAAAAAGGTTGATAGACGCAATAAAACACGCTCAGGGCGCAGACATAATAAACCCCGATTCCATTTTCGATGTTCAGGTAAAACGTATTCACGAATACAAACGCCAGCTCTTAAATGTTATGCATGTTATTTACCTGCTAAAGCGCATCCAAAAAGGCCAGCATGTTAGTCCGAGAACCATTTTGATAGGCGGAAAATCTGCGCCAGGTTACTGGATGGCAAAGCAAATAATATGGCTCATAAATGCCATCGCCGATAAAATAAGTGAAGAACCTCGCGCAAAAGGAGTTTTGCAGCTTTTGTTCCTTGAAAATTACCGTGTTTCCTATGCGGAAAAAATCATTCCCGCAGCAGATCTTTCCGAGCAAATTTCCACAGCCGGAACCGAAGCAAGCGGCACAGGCAATATGAAATTTGCTCTCAACGGTGCTTTGACAATAGGCACTATGGATGGAGCAAACGTTGAAATGTGCGAAGCCGTTGGCCGTGACAACATTTACATATTCGGGAAAACAGTTGAGGAAGTTCAGCGCATAGTTTCTCAAGGTTACAACCCCAGAGAATACTACGAGTCTTCTTCCGATATTCGCGATGTGCTGGATTTCATACGTACGCTGAATTACCCGCATTGTCCGTTTGCGCCGATAGTGGACAGTTTGCTCACGATAGACCATTATTTGCTTCTCGCAGATTTCTCCTCTTACGTGGAAACTCAAGATATGGTTGCAAATGAATACTCCGATAAAAAGCTATGGACAAAAAAATCCATTTTAAACGTAGCCAGAATGGGAGAATTCAGCTCGGATCGCACAATAAAGCAGTATAACAATGAAATTTGGCACGCACCTAGCGTAAAGATTTTCTAGATTTCTACCATGAGCCTTAAAAAGTCTGTTTTATCTATTGCTGTGTGTGTACTGCTCGCTTGGGCGTACATCATACAGAAAGGCGATACCCTTTGGGATTTGAGCGAAGAGTATTTGGGAGATCCTTTTGCTTGGCCAGATATTTGGCAGGTTAATCCGTATATTGAAGATCCTCATTGGATTTATCCGGATGACTATCTATGCATTCCCGGCGAAAGCGAATGCCCGGGAATCAACGACAAAGAAAAAGGCAAGAACAATCGAATAAAGGCTTCTTCAAAAAGAAGCAGCGGCAAATCTGCTTCCGGCAAAAAAGCTGCTGCTTCAGATAAATCGGGCAAAGAAACTCCTGATGGGTTTAGAAAACACGAGCCTCCGAAAATTTTAAACCCTTATTATCAACGATTAATGCCTATTTTGGAACCGGTAGCAGATAGAAGCAATTCCGGATGGTTCCTTTTATACAACGATGAAGCAAATAAACCGATTCATCATTCTCTGGAGCACGATGTTCTTTTGGGTTTTGGCAAAAGAACGTTCCCCAATTTGCAACCCGGCGATTTAGCGGAACTTTGGAGCAGCGAACGCATTTCTATTCCAAACGCAAAGGGTTCTTTCGATGATTACATTGTAAGGCGTTTGGCTGCTATTGCAAAAATAACAGGAATCGGCGATTCACTTTCCAGAGCAAAAATTGTGCAATCTTTTGATTTGCTATCCACAGAGAAGGCAATAACTCGCCCTCAGCCTCCTGTTCCAATTATAGATGTGAAATCGTTTGAGTCTGTTAAGCAGGCACGAGTCGATGAAATGTCCAGCATTATTGCGGTTTTGAATAAAAGCATTGTAGTTAGCCTTTATTCTTATGTTTTGCTGAACAAGGGCAAAACGCAAAAATATGTGCCCGGCAGTGTGGTTGCATTTTGGGATATTGACAAAAGAGACGCCTCGCTTCCGCCAAGACTTTTAGGTAGAGGCATAGTTGTGCACTCGGACAATGAGCGTTCCATCGTTTTGATAAGAGACCTTTACAACGCTTCTCGGCGTGTAGATGTTAGTACTCCGGCTTCCTTAACCCATCTTCCTGTAGTGAATTGATATAATGAAAAACCCCTTGGATTTTCGTTTGGCTTCCGCTTTCTTTTTTCTTGCGCTTTGCATTTGCATTGTGCTTTTGCTTGGTGCTTTGGTGTTTTTTAATTTTCCAAGTGCCGGTATATGGTTCGCAAATTTGCTTCCTTAGCTGTTCCATTTTGGTTGTTGTTATTATTGATGGGCATTTTGCTCGCAACATTCATCCTTGCAGTAATAGGTTTTAGGAGCGTTGAAAAAGAAGAGTGGATAGCCGAAAAAAATTACGAAACAGCAACGATAAGCTTAAGGGAAGCTGTTCTTAGAGTATCTAAAGCAGCAGAAGAAAAAGTAGTTAACCAAGTTCGAAAACTTGGGTTAAGCGAAGAATATTTGCCTAACTTTCTGCCGGGTATTTTATCAGTATTTATTTTCAAAGACGGAAATTTGGTTTTTCCCGGCGTTCACGAAGAAGAGCAAAACGAAATTTATTTGCTTTCGGATTCCGATGCGCTTGTTTTAAAGGAATTTTTGGATATGCAGGCTGCTGAAAAATATGATGAAGCAGCGAATTATGCACTAAAACTCGTTGATTATTTTTTCAAGAATCCAAGCATTGCTCGCCTGGATTGGGACAGCTATGTTTTGGAAAAAATGTTAAGCGATATTCTTTCTCGCAAAAATTTAAGCAATGAAGAAAAAGAAAAAATTCAAACTTCTTTAAAAGAAATGAAAAAGTTTTTGAAAACATTAAACACCTACAGGGAACACAGGGACTTTTTGCTTGCTCTCGGAAATTATATGAGTTATTCAAATGATGGTTACTTTTTCATACATAACAACGGCAAAACTTTTTTAACGCTTTCTTCCCCGGAGCTAATGACAAAAACCGCCATTGTAATAGAGATGGATTCTCTGTTTTATGCAAACAGCATAATGAATGTTATAAACGAAACCGCAAAAGAATGGAGCTATATTCCTTTCAAAATTTCTGGTAATTTTCCGTTCGGCAAGTGGAATATTTCAATTGAAGAAAACTTCGGAGCCATACAAAAAGAGTTGCGAGAAAAGATATTCCTTCTCTATTTGCTACTCATTTTTTCCTTGATAATTCCCATGATTGGCGTTATGGTTGTTTACAGAGTTTTTGCCAGAGAAAGGCAGTTGCTGTTGATGAAAGATAATTTTCTTTCCACAATTTCCCATGAGCTTAAAACACCGCTCACATCTATAAAAATGTATTCCGAAATGATGAGCAGAAAACCGGAAAAAATAGTTGCATATACCGGAATTATATTGAAAGAAACGAATCGCCTGGAGAGCCTGATTGAAGCTATTTTGAATTATACAAGAATGGAAAGCGGTAAAAAAGTTTTTCACTGGGATAACATAAATCTATCTGAGTGTGTTAACAAAGTTTGTGATTCGCTGGATGTTATTGCAAACAGCAAGCGACTTGAGCTAAGAAAAGAAATAGAAGAGAACTGCAACATAACAGGCGATTACCAGTCTATTTACAGCCTTGTTCAAAATTTGGTGGAAAATGCGATTAAATATACGGCAGAGGGCTATGTTTTTGTTAAACTTTGCGCAGACGAACATGGAGTTTCTTTTTCCGTCACAGACTCCGGCAAAGGCATTCCGGTAAATGAGCAAAAAAATATTTTTGAAGGTTTTTACAGAATAGGCGATGAATCAACTAGAGAAACAAAAGGCTCCGGCCTTGGCCTTGCTATTGTGAAACGCACCGCAGATGCTCACAAGGCTCAAATAACATTAAAAAGCGCGCCAGGCAAGGGAGCTGCTTTTACAGTGACATTTAAAGAATAATTAAAAAACCTGATCCAGTTCTTCACTTGCCTTGCCCCACTCAGCATACAAAGCGGCAACTTGGCTTTTTGCAGATTCCATTTCTTTTGTTATTTCCGTAATCTTCAAACCATCGCCTGCTTCTGCGGCGGTAATTATATTTTTTTCACATTCTGCAACAAAGTTTTCCTTCGTTTGGATGTTATTTTCTATTTGTTTTATTTTTTGTTCCAATGGGCGAACCGCACGGGATTTTTGCAAAATCTGTTCAGCACGGGCACGGCGGTCTGTGGGAGCAGCTTGGGCTTGACCGCCACGATTGGTTGCTCCTGCAGCTACGGCGGTCGGTTTTGTTGCGTTTTCCGATTCCCATCCAATGCGTTCTAAAAAATCCTGATATGTGCCATCGAAAAATTTTGCTTTTCCACCATCGAAAATTATTAAACGCTTTGCAAATGCGTGCAGAATTTCTTCATCGTGGCTAACCAAAATCGCAGCACCATCAAAGTCGTCTAAAGCTTCTATAAGACTATCCACAGAATCCATATCCAAATGGTTTGTTGGTTCATCAAGCAAAAGCAAGTTGCAGGGCTTGCCTAAAATTTTCGCAAGCAAAACTCTGGAACGCTCGCCTCCGGAAAGCACCCGTATTTTTTTAAGAGCGTTATCGCCTTCAAACATCATAACGCCGGCGAGCGTGCGGGCTTTGCCACGTGTTCTGTCTAAAAGCGAGCTTTGAATTTCTTCTTCCACGGTTTTCTGCAAATCGAGGCGGCCAACATTTGTTTGCCCGAAATAATTCATAACCGTGCTGTTGTGAATGTCAACGCTGCCTTCATTTGGCTTTAGTTCGTTTGCTATTAAATTCAAAAGCGTTGTTTTGCCCTTTCCGTTTGGGCCAATAATCGCAAGGCGGTCGCCTTTATACAACTCAAAACTTAAGTCTTCAATAAGAGGCAAGTCTGCTGAAAAACCAAAACTTAAATGCTTAACGCTAAGCATTCTTTTTGCAGGGAAATCTGTTTGCGTGAATGCAAAATCCAGCGTTTTTATTTTTTCCAAATTCGTTAGCGGCTCATGACGCTCCAATGCCTTTACCTTGCTTTGCACAGATGCGGCTTTGGAAGCCTTGTATCTAAAGCGTTCAATGAATTTTTGCAACTGCTCACGTTTTGCGGCATCGTTTTCAAGCGTTCTTAAATACACTTCTTCGTCTGTTAAAATTGCATTTTGAAGCTTTGCCACATTCCCTTGCATCTTTCGCATTTTTTGCCTGTGAATGCCGAGCGTGTGTGTGCAAACACTGTCCATAAAGCGGCGGTCGTGAGTTATTAGCATTAACTCGCCGGGCCAATTTCTCAAAAATTTATGCAGCCATCGCACGGAAACTATGTCTAAATAATTCGTGGGTTCATCTAGCAAAAGCATATTCGGTTCTGCGGCCAAAGCCTTCGCCAAATTTAGACGAATTTGAAAACCTCCGGAAAGCATGTTAGGAGATTTTTTTTCAACAGTCTCTTTATCGAAACCAAGTCCGCTCAAAATTGATTCCACCTTGTAGCTTTCAATCCATCCGTCTTCGTTTGGTTTTAGCACAGAGCAGGCCTCTTCAAAAATCGTAGGATGCTCAAAATGCAAATGCTGCGATAAATACCCTATCGAATAGTTTTTCGGAATGTTTATGTTGCCGGAATCATAAGACTCTTCGCCTAAAATAATTTTAAAAAGCGTGGACTTTCCCGAACCATTCCGGCCAACCAAACCAATGCGCTCATTTCTGCCAACTTGAAACCCAGCATCGCTGAACAGTTCCTGCAAACCAAAGCCTTTTTTTAAATTTTGAACCTGTATCATAATTCCAGAATGTCGGTTGCATTTGTTTTTATATAATCCACATTGTGCGAAACCATAATAATTGTCGTGCCTTTTTTGTGCACTTCTTTTATTGTGCGGCAAAGTTCTGTTTCAAAATTTTCATCCAAAGCAGACAAAGGTTCATCAAGCACAAGGATTTTCTCGCCTGCGCACAAAGCTCGTGCCAAAAGACATTTCTGATGTTCACCGCCGGAAAGCTCGCCAAACCTGCGCTTTTGCAAATGCAAAATTCCAAGCAAATCCATTTTTTCTCTAGCCATGCTTCTATCGCTTTTATTAAAAAAAGGCATAGCTCCTTTTGAATGAAGCAATCCTGAAAGCACAATTTCCATAACAGATGCCGGAAAATATTTATGAAAAGGAGTTTTTTGAGCAAGGTAGCCAAAACCGAATTTTTTTGCTTCGCTGCTAATTTCCAAACTGCCTTTCAAGGGCTTCTTTAAGCCAACAAGCCCTTTCAACAATGTGCTTTTTCCGCTTCCGTTTGCGCCGATTATTCCAAAAAAAGCACCTTCTTCTACGGTGAAATTTAAATTTTGCAAAATAACTTTGCCCTCGTAGGCAAAAGAGAGATCATTAGCCACCAGCCATTTGCTACCAGCCATTTTATCGCTCACCTCTGTTTTTAGCCGCTATGTCTTTATAGTTATTGTGCTCCACAAGGGTTTTGCCAAAGAAATGCTCTCTGGAGCCATCGTCTTTTGCTACGAAATAAAGATATTCGGTTTTATTCGGAGAAAGCACTGCTTCTATTGCCAAGCGACCGGGATTTGAGATTGGCCCAGGCATTAACCCTGCGAACTTGCGAGTGTTGTAAGGGTTGTCGCTTGCAAGCTGGCTTTTATAAATTGGGCCGGTGAGGTTGCGGAAAATGAATCGCACGGTTGGGTCTGCGCCGAGAGGCATCCCTATTCTAAAGCGGTTCATAAACACGCCAGCAACAAGGTAGCGCTCTTGCGGAAGCCCGGTTTCTTCTTCTACCACGCTTGCCATTGTTAAAATCCTGTGCCAATTGCCCAGTTCTTTCCAAACCGGACTATTCTGAGCTTGCAGCTCATCACGAAGTTTCAAGTTTGCCCGCACTAAAATTCTTATTGCGCTTCGCTCGCTAGTTCCATAAGGAAATTCATAAGTGTCCGGGAGCAGGTAGCCTTCAAGGTCTTTGGCCTGCACGCCGAGCGAATCTGCAAAAACGCTGTTGTGCATTAAACTGTCTAATTTTGCGCTATCCAGCTTGAGCTGAGAGTTTGCAAGTATCCCTGCCACTTCCCAGGTTGCCCTGCCCTCAGGTATGGTAACTCTTATAGTAGCCGTTTTGCCAGAAGAGAGCAATTCCACAATTTGAGAAATGCTTTGCCCTGTTGGAATTTTATACCAACCCGTTTTGAAGCTGGCTTTGCCAAAGTTAAGGCGGCACCACCATTGAAAAGAACGAGCGCTTTCTATAACCCCGTTTTTCTGCAGGAGCAAACCTACTTGCTTGGCTCCGTAGCCTTTTGGAATTTCCACCAAAACAGGTTCGGCAAGCGGCGAAGGCCGTTGCCATTGTTTGTATATATAATACGCGCTACCAGCCGCAAAGCCCAAAACGGCAAAAAGCAGCACAACGAGAACAGTCAGAATTTTTTGCATTGTAAAGGAATATAGAAAACTCATGCAATGTAATGCTCTTGAGCGGCATGTAAATAGTTTTCTATATTTCCAATATGGAAACAATATCTATTGCAGAACTTAAAACGGGCATTTCCGAAGTCCTGAAAACTGTAAAAAAAGGCAGGCGTGTAGGCGTTTTAAATGGCAGGGGCAAAAAGCCTGTGGCTATGATAGTACCTTTCACAGAAAATGAATCTGATATGTCTTCTTATGAAATCGGAGAAAAATATTTTGGAAAATATGGTAGCGGCAATGAGCATCTTTCTCAAGACTATAAGAAAATATTAAAAAGGAAATTATATGCCAAATACAGTTCTCGTTGATGCAGGTCCTTTAATAGCACTATTTGATAAAGACGATTTTTATCATAAATCAATCAAAAAGTTTATGTCTGCAAATAACTTTAAGCTTATTACGACAACTGCAGTTATTACAGAAACATCTCACATGCTGGATTTTAATATTCAAACTCAAATTGATTTTTTAAAATGGATAAATGACAAAGGAATTATAATATATGATATTCAACAGAAAGATATGCAAAGAATAATAGAATTATCAACTAAATATTCTGATATTCCTATGGACTTTGCAGATGCAACTTTAGTGCTTGCAGCAGAACAAACAGGTATTCATAAAATAATTTCTGTGGATTCAGACTTTGAAATATATAGATTACCAGGCAAAGAAAGAATAGAAAATATTTTTAAGCATTAAATTTCAAAAAAAGAGTTAAGGCAGCCGGCTCCGTAATTTATTTTTCTAATTTCCTCATATATGAAACTTATGCGTTCGATTTCCGGGATTCGTGGGATAGTTGGGCAAACTCTGACTCCGCACACAATAGTTAGCCACACCAATGCGTTTTTGGATTTGCTTGGCGCAAAAAAAATAGTTATAGGCAGAGATTCCCGTCCAACAGGCGAAAACATTACCGAAATTGTTTGCGGAGTATGCGGCTTAAAAGGCGTGGAAGTTATAGATGCAGGGCTTGCCACCACGCCAACAGTTGAGCTGCTGGTTGAACAGCTCGGCGCAAGCGGCGGAATAATAGTTACCGCAAGCCACAACCCAATAGAATGGAATGCGCTAAAGTTTCTGAACAGCAAAGGAATGTTTTTAGGCCCAAACGAAGCAAAAGAACTCTTTGCTCACGCAGACGCTTTCGCAAAAAAAACGAGCATATCCAACGGCAACGAAATGCACATTGAAAAATGCCTTGAACTCCCTTTTGTTGATGTGCAAAAAATAAAAGAACGCAAATTCAAAGTTGCAATAGATGCCGTGAACGGCGCCGGTTCTTTTGCAGTGCCAAGCCTGCTGGAAGCTCTCGGCTGCACAGTTGTGAAAATTCACTGCGAACCAAACGGAATTTTCCCAAGAGGCGCAGAGCCGCTTGCGGAAAATTTAAGCGATTTAGGAAAAGCTGTTAAAGAAAACGCCTGCGATATTGGCTTTGCGCTAGACCCTGACGCAGACCGCCTTGCCATAGTAAACGAAGCCGGCAACCCAATAGGCGAGGAATACACGCTTGCAATAGCCGCAGAAACCGTTTTAGAGCGTGAAGCAAAACCGCTTTCCATAAACTTATCCACATCAAGAATGTGCGAAGATTTGGCAGAGAAATTCGGAGTGAAATGCTACCGAACATCTGTAGGCGAAATAAACGTTAGCCTGGATATGATGGAGCACGGATGCGTTGTTGGCGGCGAAGGCAACGGCGGAGTCATTTTGCCTGCGCTCCATTATGGGCGCGATTCTCTTGTTTCTGCCGTTCTGGTTTTGGATTTGCTCGCACGGCACAAAATAAAAGTTTCCGATTGGGTTAACAGCCATCCTTCATATACAATGCTCAAAAAGAAATTTGAAATTAAAAACCCTGTTTCCACGGCAATGGAAAAAGCTAAAAAAGCATTCGCAGGCTGGAAAGCAGATGAACGGGACGGTTTATGGCTTGGCAAAGACAAAAGTTTTGTGCACTTGAGAGCCTCCAACACGGAACCTGTTATAAGAATAATCGCCGAAGCACCCTCGGCAAAAGAAGCGGAAACTTTGTGTGCTGAAATTGAAGAATTGCTTTAGTGCGTTTTTTTTGTTTTTCACTGCGTTTGTTTTTGCGCAGGAGGCGCAGCATAACACGGGCGTGCCGGCTATAGACACATTGAAAAGATTTGACTGGGATATTGAAACAAAAAACAATTCACAAGCGATGGTGCATTTAACTTCTTTTGTGTTTCCCGGAGGCGGACAGTTTTACACAAAGCATTATGTTAGAGGCGGATTTTTATTTGCCTTCGAAAGCGCATTGATATACGAAACTTTTTACAACAAATACAGGCAACGGCGAGAATTCAATAAAAACATAAGAGAGTTCAAAGACTCTGTGGAATTTTACAGTGAATTGTTATCTTCCGAACCGGAATCTCCGGATACATCCGTTTGGAAAGCAACCGAAAAGGCAAAAAAAAGAATTTTATCAAATGAAGAATCAAAAAAGAAAGCGTCTAGAGATTTATGGAATTCGGAACTTGCGTGGCTTGCCGGGTTGCATATTTACGGAATATTTGATGCCTATGGAATTTGGCGCAACAATAACGGGCACAACACGGAAACGCACAACGCCACATCTGCTCTGTGGCGTGCAGCACTAATTCCCGGATGGGGCCAAATTTACAACAACGAATACGGCAAAGCCGGAATGCTTTACATGGGGCTTTTTGGCAGTGCAATAAGTTACCATTCACGGCAAAAAATGGTGGAATACCACTCGGAAAAACTGCACATTGCAAAAGCAGAAGAAGATTCTCAAGGCATAAGCATTGAAGAAGAGAAAGTGCTGTTTTTCAGAAAAAAAAGAAACCAATATATTTGGGCCATAGCTCTATTTTACATATATTCTATGGCCGATGCCACTGTTGATGCAATGCTGCACGATTTCGACAGCCCAACCTATTTTGTTATGCTGCCAACGCTAAACAGGGGCTTCAGCGCAGAACTCGGATTTTCCTTTTAAACCCTCTCCACTCGCTCCCAAGCACCGCTTTTTTCTTTTTTAAACAATTTGCAAAAGCCAATTAACAAGGCTAAATTCATGCTCAAAAAATAATTGCTCACTTTCACGCCTAAAAATGCCGTTACCGTAAACATCAATTCTGCGGTTAAAAACAGTTTGTAAAAAACGTGATTCTGTAGTAAAAGCGTGCTGCTAAAAAACAGAATCAAGAGAAAAAACGGGCTAAACCACCTAAGCAGCTTATGCGATAAAAATATATAAGCTTTCATTGGAGTGCGAAAGGAAAGCAATGGCAAATACTCGGAAAGAAAATTAAAGTTTGCCCTGCCAATGCGAATTTTGCGCTTAAACTCTCCGAACTTGGATGTAGAGGTTGTTTCAAAAGCGAGTGCATTTTCGCAAAATACGCAAAGATAGTTTTTCATCAAAATCTTTACAGTTATGTAAAAATCATCCATCACGGTTTTATGCGTTGGAAGCCCCGGATAAAGACTTGCCCTAATTGCGTAAAGCGCACCATTGCTGCCCATAACTGCGCCGAAACAGCTTTCAAGATGTTTCACATTAGATTCTATGCTCCAATAAATGCTTTCCGTTTCGCTTAATTCATAACCGCTTTCGTCTATAAGCGAAAGCTTTCCGCACACACAGCCAACGCTTTCATCTGCAAATTTCGCAACCAAGTTTTCCAAAGCAGAACTGTCCAGCATTGTGTTTGCATCGCTAAACACAAGAATTTCGCCGGTCGCCTCCTGGAACAAATAATTAAGCATAGCAGCCTTACCATCGTTTGTGCCGTGCCTTATTAAACGAACTTCTGGGAATTTCGCAACTATTTCTGCCGTTTTATCGGTTGAACCGTCATCACCAATTAAGATTTCCATTTGAGGGTAATTCAATTCAAGGGTGTTGTTAATTTTTGCTTCAATAACAGCTTCTTCATTATGCGCAGCAATAATTATAGAAACACTTTTTACTCCACTCTCAACTCTCAACTCTCCACTCTCAACTTCAGAATTTCCATTCCCAAATCTTTTCCTAAAAAATGCGAAAATACGCAAAGTCCACGGGTATAAAAAATAAATATGCGCCAGCAAGGCTATGCATAACCAAAAGGTAAATTCTATCATTTTTTTGACTCCTGTTTTACAGCTTTTAAGAAAGTTAGAAATTCTTTTTTCTTAAAATCGCCTACAGCAGAATGTTTTAAAACACCTTCTTTACCTAAAACAGCAAAGGCCGGAATTCCGTCTAATTCCCACATTTCCATGCAATCCAAAACAGGCAACGAGAAACCTTCGCAAACAATTTCTTGAAATTTTTCCGTGTTCAGGCGAACAAAATGAAAATTTCCAACCAACTCTCTTTGCACGGCAATGTCTTTGAAAACCGTTTTTTCCATTTCCAGGCAGGGAATGCACCAATCGGCATAGAATTCAAGCAAAATCGGTTTGCCGTCTTTAGCACTTTTTTTCACTGCATCTTTATAGGGTATGTCTATGTTTTTTGCCGCATAAGCAAAAAAATATGCTGTTAAAATTAAAAAAAAGATTCTCATTGAGTTCTCATTGAATCTAAAATATCCACAACGGTTTTTTGGAATTCCATCCAGTTTGCCGGTTCATCTTTTATTTGCCTTATTTTTTGCTCAAAAGTTTCTAACGTAAGTCCGTGGTGCTTCAATATTTGGAATCGGGCTGCCTTTCCGTTTTCTGTTTCTTCAAATTCGTGCTGTGCTACAACAAGTTCGGCATAAGCAAACGCAAATTCCCTGTCTATAATAGCTTTCTTGTCACAAGACAAGAGAGCCAAAAATATTACACAGGGTATAAAACGAAGCATCTATATATTAATGCTTATACTTGGCGACCAAACTCGGTGGGCAAGTAATTTGCTTGGAGTTGAATTTCGGGTTGTTGGATATTTTGAACCAGTCAATATACCACTGGCAACCTTTCATGAAATCACCGCGAACGCCGGAAGAGTTAGAGCCAAATGCCGCTGTGCACATATCTCTAATGCAACTTACATTGTTGCCGCATGTAGCTCTAAAGCCTCCATATTGCTGGCCAAGGCTCGGTTCACCACTAAAGCCATTACTCTTAAGCTGGCTGGAGAAAGCATTATACATACCAACACCACCGCCTGGAATCATAAGGTCAAACTGCGTTCCACTTACATCACCGCCAATATTGCTTATCATAACTACCATCTTTTTTCCTATGATGGTCGCCGAATTGCCGCCTTCGCCGTTATCGGTGAATTGCAATAAGTAGCACTTGCCGCAATCGCCGTTAGTGTGGCTTGCAGCAAAACCATAAGCCAAATTGTCGTTTATAGCCCATGGGAACTGGTTTGCACATGTATAGCCTGTTCCACCGCTTTCGCAAGCGTTTTTATCATTTTGGCCTGTAAGCTTGGAGCCGCTAACGTTGCAAGTCATAGCTGCGCCATTGGTGCTTTGAGATGCGTTTGCTGCCCATGCACAGCTCGGTTTGCAGGAATCCCAGTAACGTGTGGTAAAGCCTGAGCCGCCACTCACAGTGTCATCGCACGCTGAACCGCAATCATTTGTTACGCCACCACCGGAAGCAGAAGAGCTTGAAGGTGCGGCTGTGACCGTTATTGTTCCCGGACAACTTGCTGTTTTGCCACTGCAATCGCCTGAGCTTGCCGATACCGTTACTCCGGTGATTGTTTGTGCTGTGGTAATAGCACCATTAATGCTAGTTGGGCTCCAAGTTATGCCTGAAGTAAGATTCGTTGAACCGCAAGCTACGGCTGGCTTTGTTGGTGTTTGCCCAACGGTTATGGATTGAGAAACGGTTGCGCAAGTTAAGTTTGGGCTTGAACTTGATGAACTTGGAGCAGTAACAGTCAATGTGCCGGAGCAAGTAGCAGATAACCCGCTGCAGTTTCCGGAACCGGCAGTTGCTCTTATGCTGCTATAAGAACCGGCAGCCGGATTGTTCCAATTTGGCCCACTTAATGCGTTTGTTGACCCGTAGGTCCAAGTTATGCCGGAAGTAACGGCTGAACTTGTGCTTCCGGTTCCGCAACTTACAGTTGGAGCAGTTATTGCAGTGCCGGAAGTTCCTGTTGTAGGTACAGCTCCGCAAGTGAGCTGATAAACAGATATTGAACCGCAGGTTGCTGTTTTAGTTGAGCCACCGCAGCTTGCCGATGCTGTAACACTATAAACTCCTGCATTAGGATTGCTCCAAGTTGGCGCTCCTGTAAATGTTGCGCTAGTAGAGGATGTGCCGCACAAGACAGTTGGTTGAGTAATTGCGGTGCCTGCTTTACCTGTTGAAGCCAAACCGGTGCAAGTAAGGTTATTTGCAGTTGCAGCACTTATTACTAATGTGCCGCAAGTTGCCATTTTGCCATTGCAAGTGCCTGTGGTTGCCGTTACGGACACATTAAAAGTGCCTGCGCTTGGCGGATTGCTCCAGCTTGTTGGGCCACCGGTAAAAGTAACGCCGGAGGTGTTGCTTACTGTTGCGCCGTTGCAGGTTATGGTTGGCCTGTTTATAGATGTGCCAACAATGCCGGTTGCAGGCATGCCTGAGCAGACAAGATTCGTTGCAGGAACGCTGCTACTGCTGCTTGTTCCGCCACTTGTGCCACAGCTAACTTCTGTGAACCAATATTGATCAGCAGCATTGCCTACTTGGAAAATCCAGCCTTGATTGCATTCAGTGCCTCTGTCTTGATTGCATGTATAGCATTTTGTATTGCCATTATCTTTATCTACTACTTTAACGCAAGAACCTGTGCCATAAGGAGGCACGCCATATTGAGGATTTGCGCAGTTTCCTGGTGCTCCGGTTCCACCGGTTGAAGTTCCGCCGCCGGAAGAAGATGAAGAAACATTTGGGTTACCGCCACCGGTTCCGGTGCAAACAGGAGTGCCACCGATTGTATTGAAATCACCAGCCCATTTGTCTATGTAAATATAATATCCACCATCTGCCTTTTGCACATTCGCAGTTGCCAAAGCTTGTTCGCATGTAACTTGGCCCCAACCATTGGGGCTTCCGCATCTGCCATTAACGCTGTTACCGCTTTGGCCTTTCAACTCTATTCCATTTACCAAGTTAGGTTCTAGAGCCATATAATTATTTCCCATGCTCGCAATTGAGGTTGCAAAAACGCATATTGGACTAGCTATAGGTACTTGATCATCATTGCCAACGGATCCGGTTTTGCTTCCTGTATCAACTTCTGAAAACGGAATGCCTTTGCACCAAATAGGTTTATATGCGCAATTAGCACCGGGGTCGGTAATAGTAATTGAAGAAGATGAATTGGAATTCGATGAGGGAATCACATTTGAATTTGACGAGGTATTCGTGTTGCTGGAATAACTGGGATTATCAATTCCTCCGCTGGAACTCTCTCCTTGGCAAGTCCCATATTTCTCACAATCGTCAGAACCTGTTGGCTTTACCTCAACAGTACAGCCGAGGAAAATAAGCCCGGCTAAAACAACCAGCCAGGTTAGCGAAACAAACATTTTGCGAGACTTTTTCATATTAAACTCCTCAAGTTACCATAGTCCAATATATAATATATATTATTTTTCATTAAATGGCACATTTTTTCTTTTTTTTACTAAATTTTGCTAAAAATAGTGATTTTGCTAAAGTTTTCTTTATTTATGCCGATAACCTAAAATGAGTGAGTATAATCTATGATAGAAAATATTTATAATTCTCAAAAAAACTTGCCAAGCTCGCTTGAAACAAGCGAACCGAATATGGTTTTGCCCGCTTTAGCAGAAAAAAACGGGCAAGGCTCCCCGGTTTCCGGTCAAAAAGAAGGTGATTCCAAAGCCTACGAAGTCTCTTTCTCCGATAGAGGCTGGGAAGCTTTCGACAAAAAAGCCGAAAAAACCGATAGCAGCAAAGAAAAAGGCAGAGATTCTACTGGAAAAAAAGAATTAACCGAAGAAGAAAAGCGGCAAGTTGAAGAATTAAAAAAGATAGACCAAAAAGTTAAAACCCACGAACAAGCACACTTAAGCGCAGCCGGCGGCTATGCCCGTGGAGGCGCAAATTACGAATACATAACAGGCCCCGACGGCAAAAGATACGCAAACGCCGGGCACGTTAACCTGGACACAAGCCCGGAGAAAACTCCGGAAGCCACAATCCAAAAAGCAAACGTAATTCGCAAAGCGGCTCTTGCCCCCGCAGACCCATCGCCTGCAGACCGTCAAATAGCCTCAGATGCAATAAAAATGGAGCAAAAAGCTCGCGAAGACTTAATACAAGAAAGACTTAAGGAAGATAAAGCCGCAAGCAGCAAGCAGCCGACTATTTCTTCTTCTTATAATCAACACCCGGCCTTAGAACCTGACCCATTGTAACAAGCAAAGAAACTATTGGTTCTTTGTGATCCCCGGAAATATCGAATGCCGCAACACCACCATAGCCATTTTGCTTAACAGCCTCGGCAAGAGCTTTAACGGAAGGAATGCCATTAAAAACTATGGTTTCATTTGAGCTAACGGCAACTTCGCTTTGAGTAGCCTCATCAAATTCAACTTTATAAGTAGAGGCATCTTTAAACTTGTCAAGAATGTCTTTATACTGCAGAACGCCCTCGGTTCCGGAACCAGCGCCTTCGTGCGAAGACCCCAAACCTTTTGCGTTGAAAAACGTTTTGCCATAAAACGGAATAATCGGCACCAGCTTGTTTTTAGGAACGCCGGCATTTGCAAAAGCCGCTAAAACTTTAATGTTGTTTTCAACATTTGAATTTGGCTTAACTTGCGAATCGCTTATTGAAGCATCGTCTGTGAACCACAAAGAAAACTTGTCTATTTTGCTTAAATCGGCACTGCGAACCGCAGAAGATAACGATTCATCGCCGGGAACAGCAACGCCAACCACAATACCTGCGCCGGCCATATCTGCTGCTAACTTCAATAATTTCGGCAGATCGCTCGGCTCAATAGCACCGCCATCAAGCTCAAAAGCATCTATGCCGAATTCATCTTTGAATTTTTTAGCGGCATTTATCAAATCTTTTGAACCATAGCTTGCCTTCATTGCTTCTTCTGAGCCTAAGCCTCCTATGGCAACAGTAACTTTGACTTTGGCAGATTTTGCTCGCTTGGCAAGCTCCAAAAAGTTATCTTTGTCGGTTTCATCTGCGAAAAGCAAATCGGAGCCGCTTGGCGTTAAGTAACCATAGCGAACTTCTGTTACAAGGTGCATGCGAATGTCTGAAGGCTTAAACTGCGCATATTGCGCCCAATGCGGAAAATAGGCAATCACACTGTTCTGCGCAAATAGCGTTGCGGCAAATAATAAAACAAAAAACGGCAAAAACTTTTTCATAGCAAACCTCATTTATTCACCAAATATATTTTCTCATCGCTTTTATTCAAGCAAAATAGATTCTTACTGTAATCATAAAAAATTCTATCATCCTGACCGGAACCGCCACGCAACTTAAGAGCATGATATTCACGATTTCTTTGTTCTCCGTAACTACCTTGCTCGCAATACTTATAAGGCCTACCTTCGCTTTGGCCAATTAAAAAATAATGCTTTTTTATAAGCGTAGAATCCAGATTTTTAATTTCTTCATCCAAATAACTTTTTGCTATTTGCGGAGATCCTTTTGCCTGTGGAGAAATATACATGCACATCATATTAAACGGAGCGAAGTCTGTTTTCCCAGTGCTAGCATATTTTTGCAATGTATCTGCAACGGCATCCCAACCTTCAGACCAACAAGAACCTATATTGCAAGTCCATGCTCCGTCTGCTTCTAAAATGTTATAATCATCATTTCCTGCATATATTCCGGAGCAATGATCCTCTCTATTCCAAGCAGCCTCAGGGCAACCGGCAAAACCAATATAAATTTCACTGGCGAAATCTTCATCACTCAAAACACCTGCGCAGTTGCTATTTATTTCACTTGACGGCAACCCTTTTTTTTCTTCTTGAATTTTAAAGAGAACCTGACTTGCTTTAACATCTTTGTTTATTTCTGCATAATCCTGCCATTTAAAATCATTCGGAAGGTCAACATTAAGGGCTTCTTCGTTGCTCATAGATAAATCCGTGCAAGAGGCAAAAAGCAGAGCCACACTAACCGATAAGAGAATTTTTTTCATAACCAATCTCCTTAAAACGCCACCGTTACTATTCCAGAAGCAATAATTTTATCCAATTCCAGTTTTTTTCCGCCGCCTTCAATTGAATGGGAAAGCAAGCCTCCCTGCAACGAAGCACTGGCACGCTCGCTTATTTTAACTTGCGGGCCGCCTAAAACCAGCATTTCGCTAATTTTATCAACACCCAGCAAAGAGGCTTCAAATTCTTTGTTAAGCTGCTGAAACCCACCAATCAAAGAAATGCCACGCCAAACACCAACCTTAAGTCCAGCCATAATGCGATTTACCTGTGAGTTCCAAGAATCAGCATCTTCTTTGTTCTGCTCATAAGAACCGGAAATTACCAGTGCTCTGCCTAAACCTGCCAAGCCAGCTATGTTAACTTCCAAGCCGCCACCAAAACGGGTATAGTCAGCAAATTCAGAAGAATACATTCCAAAAACACCGCTAACACTCACCGCTTTGTTCCAAACAAAATTCAAATCGGCATCTCCACCGGTTCTATCGGGAGTTGCATAACCATAAGGAAGAGCCATATTAACCGAAGGGTCTAAACGATTGCTTATGGTTTCACGTTCCAAGCGAGTGTAGGTTTGCTGCGTGTAAGAATTTCTGTAGTATTGAGAGAATTTGTAATTGTTATAACCGCCAATCACATCTTGAGGTTTTTTACCTTCCATAGATATCATTGTACGAGCAGTCAAAGGCAAGGAATAATAAAGGGAATAATACATATTTTCCAAAGAACCTGTGCGAAACTGCTCAAAAACACTGTTTATGGTTGCATCACTATTTAATATCGGCAAGTTCGGCAAATATGCAGGGGAAGCAGCCAATTCCGATTCAAAATCTTTATTTACATTTAAAAAATGCCCTGACAATTTTGCCTCAAAAGCACCGCCATCAATAGCTACAAAAGCGTTTGCAAGTAAAGCAGTTTTATTGTTCAAGCTTTGAACTTTACTAAGTTCATACCTACTGGCTTCTGTAAATTCGTAATAGAGATAACCATTTCCTCCGTTTACTCCGCCTATGGTATAACCTCCGGAAGAAGTATGGCTTGGAAGCGCAATATCATCACGAATTCTCAAAGTGGAATCTTTAACTTTTGATTCATTATACTTATATTGTTTCCAGTTGGAAAGAGCATATTCCACACCTGCGCCAAAATTCAGCGAGCCAGAGAATTGCTTTTTGCTGTTATAGCCAAAGTCAAAACTCAAAACATTGTTCTTTTCGTAATCTTCAACATAAGTTTTTACCGAACTGCCAAACCTGTTAAAGGTATAAACATCACTGATTCCAAGAGAAACTCCGTAAGTTTCAACACCGAGACGAGCTGCTGTTGAAAATCTTTCCTTATTTACATCGAAATCAAAATATTGCCTGTCCGTGGAATTTGGCGTTTTGCGCAAGCGTGCAATTGTTCCCTGAGCAAAAATCTTATCGAAAAATCCGGCCGAAGTGCTGAACTCCGCATTTAAACCCTGCAAAAGCCGCCTGTTTGTGCCGTCTAAGTATCTTTCTTCCATAGCCTCTTTTTTAAGAGAAGCAAAAATTTCCGGCTCCATAATAAGGTTTGGTTCCGGCAAATAAATGGTAAGCGGTGTATATGCAATGCGCATTGTTCCCAAATTGAATTTCAATTTTTTATCAAGTATGTTGCCATCGTAGCTCCACCATCTGATTATGGGAATATTATTGCCTTCACGATAGGCAGATTGCCAGTCTTTATGGAAACGCAAATCAAATGTTGCTTTTGTTTCATTGCTTGGGCGCACGGAAATGCTCAATAGAAAATCGGTGAAAGCTAAGTGCTCAGAAACATCATCTTCAAGGGCATCCGAACTTAATGTGGAACTTAAGATTCCACTTTTAGCACGGCCATTCAAGGAAAAACCTAAAGTGTTTTCTTCTATGCTATCCAAAGCGGCAAGCACAGCTTCTTGAGCAAAAGGCATGCTGAAACACAAAGCTAAAATTATTATGGCATATCTCATACTTTAAAACTCCACATTGATGGTTGCTTCAAGAATATTACGCGAAAATTCATGTTTTAACTCCTTTGCTCCGGCACTTGTTCCGTTTACAACAACGTATCCAGGTAAATTTGTAGGTTTGATATTCGATCCTCTGTTTATGGTTCCGTCATCTGCGACAAAGCCGCGCATATCGTAAGTGTTTTCAACATTCATAATTCCATAGTTTATGGAGAGCCAAGCATTTTTAGCCACGGTGTAATCTATACCTGCCATCCACTGATTCTGCGTTGACTTTACAACAGGAACCATGGAAACATTTAAATTAGCCGTTAAAGTTTTTTGAGCATCTGCGCCCGGCAAATTCAAATCGGAGTTTATAAGTTGATAGCCAAAAGTCAAGCCAAACCTTCTAAAGAAGCGGTAATATAAACCGGCGTTTATAAAATTGCTGGTAAATTCCACGCTACCCTGTTCTTTTGCAGAGCTTTTGTAGCTGCCGCTCAGTTCAAGAGGATTTTGCTCAAAGCCAAAAATTCCCAAAACATTTACTTTTGCGCCACCGCCAAACTCAGTATATTTCGCAGTTTCTGCGCCACCCATTGCGGCAAGTTGTTCATAGTTTGCAAACAAGCCTTTAACCTCTGCAAGCCCTTTCCAGTTTGCCGTTAAAACTTCCTGAAAACCCATGCGATTGGTTGTTGCAAAACCATTTGGCAAAGCCATTTGCAGGTTTAAATCCGAAAGTTGCTCCAAGAGTGCAAGTTCTTCTCGCGTGAGTGTTGCTGCATTCCAAGAGCTTTTAACATAAGGAGCTATATCGTAACTATTAGTTTTATTATCAGGATTATTCTGAAGCGAATTGGGAACTGGAGAATGTTTTGGCGTGAAAAAGTAAAGAGCATCAAAAGAGGAATAAAGTGGCGAATAAACTCCATACTTGCTTAAATTAAGTTCACGATCTGCAACAGAGAGACATCCTGAGCTTGTGCAACCAACATCTTTATCGCTGTTCAAAACACGGCGAGCGAAAAAAGAGGGGCTTTGAGCAACATTGTTAAACCAAGCAGAATCGTTTCGAATAAAAGAACTGGAAAGAACAATGTTTATATCACCTTCTTTATAACCCAAATCTAGCTGCGCTAAAAGAGCCGTTCCGTTTTCTTCGGAGTTTGCAATTTTGTCGTTAGACATTGCAAACTCGCCTACCAAATTAGCAATAATGGCACTTTTGCCCATTATTCCTGCTACATCTGCACCGGCTCTCCCCGAATAAACAAATGTTTTTTGCGAAAGAAGATCTGCTGTATTAGAGCAATCAGGATCTGTGCAATCGGAATAAACAAATGTTTTTTTATCGTCAAAAATTGTTAAATAAGTTCCACCAATTAGCAGGTTTTTATTTAAAGGCAATAGTTCAAGGTTTGCGCCGAGCAAAAATTTATCAAAACGGCCGGCTTGCGTTGCCCCGGCAATGCCTTCGTTGGGGAGCATGTTGCCCATAGCACCGCTTGCATCTAAATAGCCGGCACGGCGAAGGCGAGCACCTAAAGCTTCAATGCGAAGCTCGCCCAAAGTTTCACTGAGCAGAGAGCGAAACTGCAAATTAAAGCCCTGCAAGTTTCTTTGATTACCTTCCAGCAAAGCTTCTTTCTGACCCATTTCTCGTTTGCGTGCAAAAATGGTTGGCTCGTAAATAATGTCAATGCCAGGCATATAAAGAGTTAACGGAGACCAAGCCTGCCGAAAATCGCCAACAACCCAGTAGAAATTATCGCTAAACGTGCCTTCAATATTCATCCAGGGAGCATTTACGGTTGTTGCTGCTGCTGCAAAAAACTCCTGCATACCGGCACCCAAACGAAGCTTTAAATTGGCACCTATAACATCATAGGGGCGGAATTTGAAATCCAAATCCAATTGCACATATTCGGCAACCTCTTTATTTGGCATACCACTTACAAAAAAACCACTATTAACAGAAGGTTTCTCCAAAGGGGATTCAAAATTAGAAGTAAAAGAAACGCTACGAATGGTTCCACCTATTTCAATTCCTTTGCGAGCATTAATACTCTCTACCCTATTATCTATATCTTGCTCAAGATTTCCTGTGGCAAAGGCCAAAGAAGAACTTGCGGCAAAAAAGGCGAAAATTTGTTTAATATTCATATCTCATATACCTCGCTTTTAAAACCAAACCTTTGTTTCGGCTTGAACGTGATGGGCCTTCCAATTATTCTGCGGCAAATTTTCATCATTATTGGTAAGGTATTTATAACGGAAATGCAAACCTGCGCGTGCTGCAAAATCCCAGTCAAAGCCAAAACCTAGCGCAGTGTGCAAAATATTTATAGGAGAAAGCTGGTAATAAATTCCGTTTTTAAATTCTCCATCGTAAGCAGGGTAAAGTCCATTATAAGCAGTGCCGGCAGGAGAACCAATGCCTTCAATGCTAACATAAGCTTTTTCTGCACGGAAGTTTTCAAAGCCAAAAATTAAAATCCCATGCAGAGTTGGTGTTATTGCAACGGCAGGCTCTGCCTGCGTAAACCAACCCCACATAAGCATATCGCTACTGTATTTGTCGGTATAGGCAACCGGCACAAAACTCTTAGACACGCCGGATAGTGAAGTGAATAACTGCAACATTATGTTTCTATCTGTGCCAAACCAATGGCCAATATCGTAACCCATGTCTATTGCTAAAGTGGAATTCCATTTCACACTGGTTGGCATATTGCATTCTGCCTCGTTACCACTACCATAGAAGTTAAGTTGTGAACAATTCATAGCATTTTGAGCACTTTCAAAGGGAGTGAAAGCATCCCAAGTTTCTCCGTAACCACTACGCAAACCGCCAGTTCTGTCTGTAAGCTTATGCTTGGCAGTCACATCAACTCCAGCCAGCCTGTTAACATAATGCAAACCGCTACCTTTTGTTAAGCCTGAATCAAGATGAAAATAAGGATTATGCCTAGTCCAGGAAAAAGAAGTTTCCCATAATTGCCTGCCCACCAAATTATATTTGAAACCTATTACGTCATCACCTTTTTCTACCTGTTTATGAATGCCATATTGAACATCAAAACGACCACGGTTAAATTCCGGCTCAAATTTAAAATTTGCGCCTATCATATTAGGCCCATAGCGATAGGTTCCGGCTCCTAAATAAAACTGATCTTTGCGCCAACCAGGGAATCTATCCGGATTGGTCATTGAATATGGTGAATAAAAATTTTTCGGCAAATAAACAAATTCAAGAGTTATCGGTTCCCAGTGTTTGCTTTGCGCCTTTGCATAAAGACCAAGCTCCGGACTAGATGTTGCAGAACCGCTTTCTTTTGCGTTATAACAAAATGACGAACCGGCTTGGGCACAAGAAATATTTTTTTTGAAAACCGTTGTATCATCCCAACTGACTGCAAAATCAAAAGCTAAAAATAATTTTTGAGTTAAATTCCCTTTCAAATCAACAGACACAACACGCAAGTTTTCGTATTTCATAACACCTTCGTTTGCATTTCCAAAAGAGCCAAAGGAAGCTGTTTCGTATATTAATTCGGGGTCGAAATCAACACCCATATAGTTTGCGCCAAGCGTTAAACTGGCTTCGCCAAAATCAATTTTCTCCTTAGCAAAACGACCGCCTATAGCTGTGCCTCGATAATCGTAAGTTCCTCTAAGTTCTGTTTCTGTGCCATCTACCGAACCAAGTCGCAAGCCATCTCGTGTTCCTATATCAATTTTGTTTGGTTGAGAAAGCATTAACTGGCCTTTTAAATTAAAAGGCAATGTATGAACATCTAAAAGTAATCCGCCAAAAGAACGGTTTGTCCAAAAAGCCCTGCCTCCTTCTTTTACAGGCTTAAAGCCTTTTTCTTTGTAATAGGTGCTAACAACCTTTTCTTCTTCGTAGAGTTCGTATTGAGAAATAAAGCGCTGATTGGTTTCACGTTCCCACATACTGAGCGGGCTTTGATTTGTCCAAATAACGCCACCCATAAGAAGCGTTACGCCAAAACTCCCGCCACGCATATCCATGCCCACAAGCATATTTTCGTTTATTGTTGCTCCGTAAAAATCTGTTGCAGGATGGAATCCTTGCACTCGCTCACCTGTATCAAAATTTGCGGAATTTGGATTTAAAGCTGCGTGGTTTGTGAAAAAGCCGCTAAAATCAAATGGCAAATAAAAACTGGAAAAAACACTTAAATAAGATGACGGAGAAACAACAACAAGAGCATTCAATGCCGAATTTACCAAAGTGCGCATTTTTTCGCTGTTGTTGCCGCTAACTTGCATAAGAGATGGTGTAGCATAATCGAAATGCTTAAAACGCACGGTAAAATCGCCGGAAACAGCAACTGGAACATTATCTTTGCTTATAATCGTAGATCCGTAGTATTCGCCGAGAGAATCCAAGCGTGTTTCTATCTGCGACCCCTGTAGCGGCTCAATATCTTGAGCTGCTACATTTTTTTGCGCCCCAATAATGGAAACGAAAAATACCAAACAAAATAAATTCTTTTTCATTAAATCCTCACAAAATGTTGCGGAACGGATAACCTGCAGGACCTTCAAATTCGTCACCAACCTTTTTAATAACTATATCATCCAGCCAAACTTTGAACTCCTTGTTATCGTCTTTGCGAACTTCTATTCTAAAGCCTTTTATATTGCCCCAAGAAAAAGGCATAAACACTTCACGCTGATTTTTAGCATCCCAATAAACTCCCATTTCGCCAAAAAGTTTAAGGGGAATTGATATGCGCTGCCATTCTGTTGTTATGTCGCCAAAGCTTTTGGAACCAATTTTCACCTGCAAACTTTCACCATTGCTTTTAACGCCATCGTCCACAAGCACGTATTGGGCAATTTCGCCTCCCTTATCACCTTTAATCCAAAACTGCAAAACGCCTTCTTCCATATATGGGATAATATCGGCACTGCCGGCTATGCAAATAGCAACACCGGAATAGTCGCTTGCTATTAGCTCTATTTCCATTGACAAATCGCCTTCCATAGCGAACTTATCGGTTAAAAACGGTTCGGGATTCTCACGGGGGTATTGATAGGTGTAGCCGCCGCCTCTAGGTATGCTTTCACGCATAATTATAACTGCCACGTCTTGATCGGTACGGAAAGGTTTAACGGATTTCTTTGAAAACCGCTCAGAATCTCTATCTCGATAGTCGCTAAAAGCGGCACCCGAATTGGTAAAAAACAAAAGCAACACTGCAATAGAAGCTATAAACACCCTTTGCAATTTACAATCTTTGAAAATCATAGTGTTAATATACATTTTTTTTGAAGAAAAAGGACATTTATTTAGCAATCCTCATAATTTTTGTTTGCACTGCACCATTTTGCCTTAAACGAACAATATAGATGCCATTTTTCAAGTTTAATTCATGCAAATTTCCCATTTTTTTGCCCTGTAGGGTGTAAACTTCGGCTATGGCATTGTTAAATTGCAAATCTTTTACAAAAGGCAGCACCGGAGATACGGCAGGTTTGCAAGATTCTTCATCATAGTCTGGATTATAAGGAACGCATTTATAATATTCATTAAGTTTTTTAAATATGTATTTGCCTGATGTTGTCATTTTTGTGGTGTCGCTCCAGTTTTCCTCAATGGTTTGATCGAAAGTGCCGTTTGGAACAGTGCCAAAGAATGCCGAACCTTCGTATTTATCGAAAACGCTCCAAGCTACAGAAGATATTTTTCTACCATCCATAAATGCGTGCCATTCATCCGAACGTGTGGCGTTGTGCGTGTTGTAATAGCTTATGGGTTTTCCGTTTACATCTGTGCCACAATCGCTTACTTCCGGGCTACAGCCGCCACTTGAATGGGTTGTGCCATATTCAGTTACAAAAAGCGGCAAATTATTAGCCCTAGCATTTACTATATTGTTGCGCCAATCGTTCAAAGGGTGGCTTGCCGCATAAAAATGCAAAACATAAGCCACGTTAATATCGTCAATAGCATAGCCTATTACATCCTCAACTTTTTGTGAATAAATTGGGGTGCCAACGAGAATAAGGTTATCGGAATGTTGACGTATAACCGGAATAACTTTCTCGGCATAGCTTTTAATGTCTGCCCAAGGTATGTTCAAAGGTTCATTGTAAAGTTCAAAAATAACATGGTCGCAAGAACCGTAAGTTTCTGCCATTTCTGTAAAGAAAGTTATTGCTTTACTAGTTTCCGACTCATTATGAGCCGAATGAGAGTGCCAGTCTATTATAACGTAAATATCGTTTGCTATTGCAGCATCGACTACGGTCTTTATTGCTACGGTAGAATTGCGATACGGGCCAAAAGCGGCACGCACGACTTCAGCCTTCCAATCTTTTGCCAAACGCTCCACAGCATTAGCGTTGTAAAAAGACAGGCTCCAATCGCTCCAAAAAAAACTAACACCTCGGATCTGCACCTGTTCAATATTTTTTTCACGACTTTCCTTAACTCCATCTATATTGGGAGTTCCAGACTTGACTTTTAGCTCTCCATAATAAGATACCGGACCTTCCGCAGAAGGAGATACAGGACACTGAGCGGCAATAGAAAGCACGCAAAACAACAATATTAAGCAACAATATATTTTTTTCAATGGATTATCCTTATGGTTTTAATTTGTGATTCTTGTTTTAACCGCAAAATATAAACTCCTTTTTGCAAATTAAGTTTTGAAAGCGAAACTTCAGCGGAGCCAGCATTTTGATATCCATTCAACAGGGTTCCCAAATTTTTGCCGGAAAGTGAATAAACATTCAGCGTTGCTTGTCCATGCCTAGTAAAATTAAGCAAAACTTTACCAGAGCCTAAAGACATTATATTTAAACCTCCGATAGTACTACCAGACTTAAAAATAATCGGAACATAACCGGGAATTTCATCTGGAGGCGTTGGAAGGTTGCCTATGTCTGTACCACTACCTGTTAACATCAAAGCAGATCTTCCTATGTCAGATGTTATTAAACCATCGTTCATGACATACAAAAATATAATTTTTCCTGTTTTATTTGCTTCTGGATAGTAAACAAAGGAATCTGCTTTTACTTTTTCCAAACGTCCTGGATATTGGTTGTGCAAATGAAGATGTTCAATCCATATTGAATCTCCATCAGGATCTCTGGATCCCAGTTCTTTTTTTCCAATACCTATAGGCGCAGTGTTTGGCAATGAATACATACAACAATTATAGTTAATTGTTCTATTTACTATTGGCGGAAGATTTTGAACTTTAAAAGTAATTTTTGCAGTTGAATAAGTTCCGGCAGAGTTTTGAATTGAATAAGTGAGTTCTGTTTCTGCATAAGCAATATTATGCTGTGATGCACTTGGAGTGAACAGCAAAGTATCTCGACCTGTACCCACAATAGCAATAGTTCCAAGAGAAGGATTGGCAAGAGAAACGTCTTTAAAAGAGAGTGCCAGTTTTGATGGATCTGATGGAGAGAATGTGTTAGTAATGTCTAACCTAGTTGGCAGTTTGCGGCTAACCGAAATAGAACTTTTCACCGGCAAAGTTGGGCGCCTTTCTGTTATGTTAACGGTTATTTTGTATTGAACGGTAACACTGTTTTGCGTTACATTATATGTAAACTGCACCTGTTCTTTCGCCGAACCGCTTGCAGGCGTTGTATATGTAACGCTATTGCTTGTAAAAGCAGCTTCACCAAATTCCGGTTTAATGCCTATTCCGCTAATTGTGCCGGTTACATCCAAAGCCGTTGCTGAAAGCGTAACGGATTCTCCATCTTTTACTGTTGTCGTAACATTTTTACCTTTAGGGTGGGTAGTCGGGATTTGCGCAGTCCATTTGTTGGTACCCATATATGTTTGGAAATACAAGCCGTTTGTAGTTAGGCGTGAGGTGGAAAGCTCTGTAGCACTTGTTCCTGAAGCGAACATGGCAGAACCTTCATCTACGGCACTTGCGCTCCACATGCAATTGCTTATTTTATTGTTATCCATCCAAGTTGTCCAAGCATTTGACGCAGAGGCGTTTACAGAGTCGCCTCCATCTGAATTAACAGTGCCCCATTCTGTTGCAAACACTGCATAGTTGTTATTCATAGCTGTAGTTGCAGAAGTGCCTATGGTGCCGCTTTGCGGATGAGTGCCGGCATAGAAATGAAAGGTAAAGGCCACATTTTTAGATGCTGCCGTGTTGCCATAGGCGCTTGCCTGAGCTCCTGGCTGTTGGCTCCACTGCGGGCTGCCAATCAAAACCAGATTGTTGTTGCCGGCATTTCTCAAAGCCGTGATTATATTATTGGCATAAGAGTTTATTTCCGCTACGCTTGCTCCCACAGGTTCGTTATAAACTTCCCAAATTATATTTGGAACATTTTTATATTCATTTGCAATCTCCGTGAAAAAAGCTGTTGCCAGGCTTGGTTCGGTTCCGCGATGGGCATCGTGAGAATGCCAGTCCACAATAACATAAATATCATTTAGAATAGCCGCATCTATAATGTTTTTAATCATGACTTTTTGCCCGGCAGCGTTATCGTAATATCCAACAACCGCTGTGTTGCCATTGTTAATTAAATTGCTGCTGCAATTTGCATTGCCGTAATTAGTGCATTCTTTGTAATAGCGAATGCCCATAGCAGCGCGAATTATGCCTATATCCATTTGGTCCACAAACCAATCTACAACAGAGGCTTGGTAAAATGCGGCACCAATGCCTACAGACCAATAAAGGCTTGGGCCTTTAAAGAATATTGGGGTTGACTGCCCGGTTTTTTCACCGCAAATATTTTTGCCGCAAACCTTTAAAGCTCCAAAATGGCTAACAGGGCCGGCAATTGCAGAAGATATTAAGAATGCTAGTATTAGGCTAGCAGCTAGTGGCAAGTGGCTAGTAGAGCTTTTCATAAAGACCTCATTTTAAATAAATTGTTTTTCGCTGAATTTCACTACCTTGCCTATAAACTGCTATATAAGTTCCGGAAGGCAATGCATTCAAGGAAATGCTGCGGTTCACTGCAAAAGCCGCTTTGCTTTCGCCACGTAAATTATAAATTGTTAAAGAACCATCACCCGTTTCAAAGGTAAATGTGCGTGCTGCAGCATTGTAACTCCAAAGCAGGTTTTTGCTAGCTGCGTAACGCAAGGAAACGGGATCCTCTTCTTCGTAAGCATAAATCCAACGCCCTATAAAAGAATTAGCAGAAGGCATTTGAATAGTTAAGTTAAGCGGAACTTCTGGAACCACATTTATTTGAATTGCCTTAGGTTCGGAGTATTGAAACTGCTGTAGAGAACCGGAGCTGCTTATTTGAACTATGCCGGAAGAAATTCCGTTGCCCTGCCAAGAAATTGTTCCTGCAGCAGTACTTGCGTAATTGAACATAATTGAGTAAGATCCCGGTTTTTCTATGCCAACAATTGTGTAATTCGCCGTGAAACCCGAAGAAGTATTAATGAGACCAACAAATGCTCCGCTACCGGAGCTGTCAGCTCCGGTTTTGCCAGCAAAATTTGCAAAACTGCCGTTTGAATTAAACCCTATTTTACCGGTAGGCACAGCTACAGATGGACCGGAACAATCTATTTTGGGTTGTGATAAACATTCGGTGGATTTACCAGGAGTGCAAATACTTGTTATGCTTGTGCCACTGTTTAATTTTGATATTACATTCTTAATGTAATCCCCAGAAGCAGTTAAACCTCCGGTAACACTAGTGCCAGTTAAAGCTGCAGATGTTTCGCTTGTGTTTGAAAGAGACCAATTTACATGAGAAACTTTTGCCGCTTCCAGCAAACTAATCCAAGTGTTGCTGTTAGATGTGCTTATTGCTCCGCTTCCGCTGGCAGGAGACGTCCCCCATTCGGTTACAAATACCGGAAAATTATTGCAATATGCGCCTTCCAAAGCGAATCTATAAACTCCATGACCGGATTCTCCAGCATAAAAATGCAATGCGTATAAAACATTCTTTGCGTAAGTTCCGGTTAAGGGATCTCCTCTTGGCGTGGATATATCGGAAGAATAACCTGGAGTGCCAACTATTATTAAACCATCCGGATCGTTGTCACGTATGGTGTTTATTATGTTTTGAGAATAACTCTTTATTTGCGCCCAAGTTGTTTTTGGAGCACTTGACGGGCTATTATGCGCATTCCACGTATCATTATCATAAACTGGTTCGTTGTAAATTTCATAAAGAACGTGAGTGTAGCCTTTTGACTTTACATAAGCAGAAACATCTCTGAAAAAATTATTTGCCGCAGTTGCGTGAGCAGACCTGTGGGCTATGTGTGAATGGTTATCTATAATGACATAAATGCCGGCAGTGTTAGCCCAATCCATCATGTTTTTTGCCATTGTAAGAGCAACGGCAGGTTCTTGTTGAACATTGCCTATTGCTGCCCGAATCACATTTACATTCCAGTTTGTAGCCAAAGAAGAAATATTTGCAGAAGTATAAAACGTATTGCCGGGCTGTCCACAACCATTACCTGGCTGCCCGTTACAGAAAGGTCCCTGATACCAATAAAGGCTCATTCCTCGCAAAATAATTTCATTACTGTTTTTATCAAGAATTTTACCACCACTCACCGAAAGTTTCCCATACTGGGCAAATTTGGCCGAGCACAAGCTAAAAGCCAAAAAAACAAGTAACAACGTAATTTTGTTTATCTTTAACATATTAAAAAGTTCCGTTAAAAAGCATTGCATAAATTAATCGCAAACTTGCAGGATAATATTGCGATATGGAAACCGTGTATTCGTTAATCATCCATTCATTGCAGGAGTTTAACCATTCTGAATTTGCAGAATTGCCCATCCCAAGCGCACAAAGACTAGATCGTGCCATTACACTTGAACCATTAGATTCCTTTGTACCGTCGTATTTATAAAAATCTTTTATGCCTTTGTAATCAGTCGCTCCTTTTAAACGCAAAAAGGCTATGCCTTTATCCAGCATATTTTTAGCCCTGCTGTCTCCATACCAGTGATAATACCACGCTATGCGCCAAGGAATGCGAGGCCCTTCTTTATAATAGGATTCCCAAGAATTCACTGAGGAGCCATCGGTTGCAGTTAGAATGGTGTTGGAACTATTAGCTGGATTTATTGCGGCACCACTTGGATCGCTCCAATCCGGCCAAAGACCCGGGCCTGCATTTTGCACTTTTTCCATATAAGCAATGTTAGCATCTAGCACTGCATTCCAATCTCGGGTTTTATCGAATTCTGCAAACATTTTAAGAGCAGGCAAAGACATATAACTTATGTTGTAAAGCGAACCATCGCCCATTCTTTCCGAACGCATTGCCGGCAAAACGAGTTTTGTGGTTGCGTCAATTTCCCACTCATAAATGCTTGCAGCAATTGCCAAAGCACCATCCAAATATTCTTGTTTTTTTGGGGCATTTTTTTTGTAGGCTACAAGCAGGGCCGCCGCAATATCTATATCAGCATCAGTGGCAGAACCTCCTTTTCCACTGGTGAAATTAACTACATCCCACCTCATAAGAGATGAGCCTTGTATGTAAAAAGCCTTGCTATAGGCATAAAGTTTATCGAATTTTTCCCAATCTTCCATTAAAACTGTTAAAATCATGCCATAGCCAATAGCTTCTGACACTGTACAACCGCCACCTGTGCAACCGGAATATGATGCTTTTATGCGGGCGGTGCCTCTCACAGCTTCACCAACATTGTTTATGTTAAAAGTTCCGGCAGCAGCATCGTCTTCAATAGTAATGTAAAGGGTTTGTATCCAAGTATTATACATTTCCCGTACTTTATCCAAGTCTTTGTTACTTGGCAGCACTGCATAAGAACCTGCTATATTGCCACCACTAGGATTGTTGCTGTCGCTGGAATTGCCATTATTAGGCGAATTAGGCGAATCTTCTGAACAAGCAAAAAAGAAATTCGCTAAAAAAAACATAAACAGCAAAAAGAGCATTTTTTTCATAAAAACCTCAAATTATAACATACTATACTAATATAATATATATTATTTTAAGCTAAAAAAGCATAAAAAAGTGTTTATACCCCAAAAAAAGCATTTTTAAGTGATATTTTCATTTTTTTTGCCCTTTGTTACGTCTAATAGAGAGTATTGAACTGTCTGCATGGTAGCCAATCCGGTTCAATATGGCATTCCATAAGCCGGGCGAAATTTCCTCGCAATGGATGGTCTCGGTGCTTGGCATCCAACGGTATCTTATTTTGCAATTTATCAATAATGTCATACAGCAAATCCATGTTCTTGCCTTGCTTTATCAGACGACCTCTTCGCAAAAAGTAAACTAAGCAGAAATAAAAAAAGCTCCCGTTCGGTGAACGGGAGCTTTTTTGTTTTAAAGGCTTAGCTTATTTCAGCAAAATTCTGCTTGTATATCCCAAAGATGGTGCACGGAGCATATAAATGCCGGTTGGCAATTTGCTCAAGTTCATTGAGCTTGCAGAAGTAATGGTTTGTGAATGAACAACTGCGCCTTGCAAGCTAATCACCTGAACTACAGTTGGTTCTTTAACAGACATGGAAACCATGCGGCCCACCATGCTGAAGTTCACGTTTGAGTTCTTTGGACTGGAAAGAATCGGAGAGCCTGAACAGGTTCCTATCCAGCCAAGTTCGTAAAGCGAAAATTCAGCATTTATTCCAACTGCATCGACATTTTTGAGCGGGAATTTTATGGCACGCAAATCATTTAGAGCCATAGCTATATCAAATGTAGGACTCCAAGTATCTCTAGAAAAATCGCCAGAAGTTCTACCGGCAGCAGAAGCATCCCAAGCCAAGTCTATGGATCTTTTAGTTGGAGAAGCTGGAAGTACAGCTTGGAAAGTATTATAGTTATATGCCACTTCGTCCCAGCCAAGCTCAACCTTCAGCTCTGCATTACTCTCATAAACAACGCATATACCACCTTTGCTAGCTACATCAGAGCCTTCAGCTTTCTCATTTTTCCTTAAGTTTGCGCCAAAAGCAGCTAAGCCGGGCTTTGTTGCAGACTCTTGTGGACCGGCATAATATCTGAGCTTAAACGCATTTCCTATTTTGGAAGCTCCACCTGCATCTGTAAGTTGCGGAGAAGGAGATACGCCAAAATTTACCCAATCTCCATCTATGAATGCTTCAAGTGTTGACCCACCATTTTCGGCATAACCATAGAACCATCCTCCAGTTTCTGAATAGCAATCGCTATTAACCCAAACCTCTTCTCCTGGATTATTCGGGTCTGGTTGCATGGATCCTTGCCCTTTAGTTGTCCAGCATTCTAATACATCAGGAAACTGCACCTGCAAAGACAGAAAATCTTCATCATTTGTCCCCCAAAGATTGCCAGCGGCAAAAGACATGCCATAGGCAGCAACAACTGCCAAACCGGCTTTTTGAATTTTATTCATAGAGTATTCTCCGTTGAAAAGTTTTACCCTATAAATATATATTAAAAACCCAAAAAAAGACAAAAAAAATACATTTTCGTGATTTTTAACACGTTTTTGTGATTTTTTTGTGATTTTTGAGGTTTTTTTATTTTTTTTGGGGTAACTTATCTCGCTAAAGTCAAAATCTCTATTCCGTGGGGGCCCATTGCCAATGTGTGTTCCCATTGAGCGGAAAGTTTGCCGTCTGCGGTTACGGCTGTCCAGCCGTCTGAGAGAATCTTGGTTTTATATGAGCCTTCGTTTATCATAGGTTCAATGGTGAAAACCATTCCAGGCATAATTTTTGGGGTTGGTGTGCGCTGGCGGTAGTGCAAAACAAGTGGGTCTTCGTGAAAAGCCCGGCCTATGCCGTGGCCGCAGTAATCGCGCACAACGCTGAAACCATGCTCTTCTGCTATGCCACTCACAACTGCGCCTATGTCGCCGAAACAAGCACCGGGAGTGCCACAAACTTTTATGCTTTCGTAAAGGCACTCTTTCGAGGTCGCAACCAGCTCTTCTGCGTTTGGCGTTGACTTGCCAATAAAAAACGTTTCGCTTGCGTCTGCGTGGTAGCCGTTTAAGATAGAGGTTATGTCTATGTTTATTATGTCGCCTTCCTTTAAGGCATAAGGCCCTGGTATTCCGTGAGTTACAACATCATTTACGCTTGTGCATACGCTTTTTGGGAATTTTTTATAACCGAGGCAGGCCGGGATTGCGCCGTTTTTAAGTGTGAATTCACGCACAAAATCGTCAATTTCCAAGGTTGTCACCCCAGGCTTGCACATTTCTCCGCTTCTTATAAGCGTTTCTGCCACAAGAGCTCCGCAATCTCTTATCCTTTCTATCTCTTTCTGAGTTTTTATAATTATTTTAGACATTTTTCACTTTCAACTCTCAACTCTCCATTCTCAATTAAGAAAAATAGTTTTGCGTTTCCCTATTGTAAAACATAAGAGGAAAACTAGAAAATTCACAAGGACTATGCAAGCTCCGGTTGGAATGCTCAGAAAAAAGGAGGCGAAAAGGCCAACTATGAGGCCAAACGCTGCGAAAATTGATGCGGCTATTGTTAAGGATTTGAAATTCTTGAAAAGCCTTATAGCAGAAAGCGAGGGCAAAATGAGCAAGCTCGATATTAGCAGAACACCCATTATACGCATTCCCAAAACTATTGCTATTGAAATCAAAACAGCCAAAACCGCATTGTAAAACGACACGTTCACCCCGCTTGCCTTGGCAAACTCAGGATCGAAAGTCAAGGCAAAAATTTTATTGTAGCAAAAAACAAACGCTATTATAACCGCAAGGGAAAGCACTGTTGAAAGAAGAGTGTCTGCTTTATCTAACGCAAGAATGCTTCCAAAAAGATAGTTGTTCATATCCACGTTTTTTTTCGCAGAAAAGGAAAGCACAACAACGCCGAGCGCAAGAGATGTTGTTGATAGCATGGCAAGCATGGCATCGCTTGGAGTTTTGCCGTGTTCGCCCATTTTCAGCAAGGCAAACGCAGCTAGGCTAACCAGAGGCAGCGCAACAGCAAGAGGCGCAGCGTTTAAAAACACGGAAACAGCTAAGGCTCCGAAACCCACATGTGAAAGCCCATCCCCTATCATGGATTGTCTGCGAAGAACTATTGTTGTCCCTAGCATTCCTGCGCACAAAGCAATAAATATGCCTCCAGCAAAGGCACGAAGCATAAAATCGTATTGGAAAACTGCAAATAGCGACATTTTTTACATATTAATATAGTAAACGCTGATTAACTCTCTAGGCTAGTGGCTAGTAGTGAATGGCTAGTGGGAAAAACGCTTAAATTCCCTCAAGATCGCCGATTTTATTTCTGGTAACCACTAGCTACTAACCACTTACCACTAGCATAACGACTTTTTCAGCATTTACTATAGTAA
>Ga0209755_10001418_pt1 | contig 37513 bp, 31 predicted proteins | sample TergutCo191P1_FD_187301 | JGI IMG/M metagenome (GOLD analysis project Ga0209755, IMG submission 187301) | Cornitermes sp. P1 segment gut microbial communities from Petit-Saut dam, French Guiana - Co191P1 (SPAdes) (version 2) | ecosystem: Host-associated > Arthropoda: Insects > Digestive system... | reverse complement strand
TCAGCAGGCTGAGTGCGTTTAAAAACTCAAACCCGAATAAGTGCAGAAGTAGCGGCAAAACCAGTATTCCCGATGATAATAAAACTGCGTATGCGGTATTGCGGGTTTTCATTGAGATAGCGAGTATAATTACTGCTACTCCCATAAATACGGATAACCGCATAAGAAGCATAAAAACAAGATATGTCCAAATGGGCAGACCGCTCATAAACGCGGGGAATCCACCTATGTTCGTAGACAGTATGCTTGATAGTGAAAATCCGAGTCCCTGATAACCGAAAAATCGCCCAATGTAAATCAGTTCCGGCAAGCTTGTAAATATGAATGAAGCAAAGGTAAATATCGACGATAAAAACAGCTTAGCTTTCACTGTATCTGTGTGTCCGTGTAATGTCGAGCCAAGTACCTTGTACATACCTGTCTTATATTCCATAGAAAACAGCCCGCCGAGCGACAAAATCAACACTATTATCAGCAAAATTCCCGACTCAAGCCCTGCATATGCGTCCCTCATGCCAAAGAGCCGTACATACCCAGAATCATATAAAAACTCAGCCTGAGGATTTAGGAGGATATGCCTATAGCGTTCGTACACAGCGAGAAATCCCTGCATGGAATTGATTTGGCTTTCGTAATACCACATATCCTGATAAATCAGCATGTCAATATTACCTTCATCGTCATGCATTATTTCGCTAAGCCTGTTGAGTTCAGCCCTAAGTCTGTCATATCTCGCCTTTTCCGAGAGTATGAATGATTCCTTTTCGTCGGTTAAAGGACCGTGTAAAGCTCTGAGCATATTTCTCGCAGAGTGGTGCTGAGCGCCAAGGCGCGGTTGCGTTTGATTATAAATTGCAAAGCCCTGTATGATTATAAGCGCAGTGAGAAACAGCAGTGCTTTGTTTGTAAATATCAGCTTTTTTAGTTCAAAATATTTCCAGCTTCTGACATTTTGAGGCAGTGAGACAGGCGTAGAATTTTCGTTATTACTACTCTCGGACGCTTTAAGATTCTTCGCTCTGCGGAAAGTTATGCGGCTTGTAATTTTGCTGATAAACTCTGTATCGCTCTCCAGTCCGCGCTTTTTGATAAACGATATGCATACAGCAAGCACTAATCCTATTAAGAGTGTCGCGCCGAACATGATAAACACAGGCACCGTATTAACAGGGTAACCGAATACATTCAGGTTGAAGTAATCGCCGAAAACACGGTGCGGGCTAAGCAGTGTAAACATATTTAAAAACCGCAGAATATTCCATTCCGACACTAGCGGAATTGCACCAAGCAGCACACTCAGCAGGGCGATAGCCGCCGTTGTCGCCATTAAGATTACCGAGTGTTTAGCGTAAATTGCTATTAACATGACAGCCGCTCCTATGCAGAGCATCCCCGCAGTTTTTGCGATAAAATTCAGTCCCAGAAACTCCGCTACTGACATACGCAACGTGCTTCCTATAAAAAGCGGCACGGACTGCACCGAGCGCGTCACGTCGCCCAGACTAAATGTGACTTCGGCAAAGATAATTCCCGAAAGAAAAGTGAGTGCGCTGACACCGACGATGCATACCGCCATCGCTCCTAATTTAGCCGTGATGGTGTGTATTTGCCCGTTGAGAGTCGCTTTTATGAGTAAAAACAGCCGCCTGTCCTTTTCATCGGTTATGAGTGCTGTACATATTGTCAGCATAAGTAAAACAATGATTATATCTGTAGACGGGGATTCAAGCAGCACAAAAAGCCCTTCGTTTACATCAAAGCGGATTTGCGTGTCTCGCTGTCCATAAAAATCCCGCTGTGTCCTGCTGATATTTCGTGCAGGAAATGAATTCGAGTCACTGCCGAATATTGCTGTGCCGAGCAATCTGTTAACCGCTTCGTCAATGCGGTCGAGATATGCGCTGTGGGTATTGGTGGTCAGCTCATATAAAATGGCGGTGGCAAGCTGACTGTATGCGTAACTCTCTAGCCAAACGGCTTCATCTTGAAACTCGTGTTCTTCTTTTTTGTCGATAAGCTCGCTTAAAAATGTTATCTTGTCCTCCAGATTCATGGGGCGAATGGTGTCATACACTGCTCTGACCTGTGCGTGGCTGAGTCCCTCGGGTGGCGGGTTTAGCCACCATAACGCAAGCATATTTATAAAAAGTGCCGCACCCAGTATTCCCCAAAACACCTTTTTGGTGATAACTTTATATAGTTCGTATTTAAACAAAATCATATTTCCGTTTTTTCCATTTCTTGCTACTCTTCAAACACTTTCATGTAGACTGATTCAAGCCCGTCGGGGGCATCGAGTTTACTGCACAGTTCTTCAGGGCTGCCGCTGTCTGCAATTACGCCATTTTTTAGAAGTATCACTTCATCGGCTATGGTTTCAATGTCTGAGACAACGTGTGTTGCGGTTATTATTATTTTGTAGCCCGACATGTCCTCTATTATTTCCCTCACGCGAATTCGTTCTTTCGGGTCTAGTCCGGCTGTGGGTTCGTCGAGGATTACGACTGTCGGGTCGCCCAAGATTGCCGCGGCTAGCAGTATGCGTTGCTTCATTCCTCCCGAATATCCCGAAATTTTGTCGCGGAGGCGTTCTCGAAGATTTACAAGCTCCGCAACTCGCTGAGCCTCGTATGGCAGCCATGCTTTTTCTATGCCTTTTAGTCCTGCTATGTAGTATAAAAAATCCGAGCCGCTAAATCCGTCATAGAGTCCTTGTTGCTGCGGCATATAGCCTAATATGGCGCGATAGTCCCGCCCTGCTGCTTCGATAGATTGTCCTTGCCATAAGACTTCTCCCGAGTCCGGCAAGAGTCCGAGTGTTAGTATGTTCATCAGCGTTGATTTGCCCGCTCCGTTAGGGCCAAGCAGTGCGTATATTCCGTATGAGAGTTCAAGGCTCACATCGTCGAGAGCTTTGTTGCTTCCGTATGATTTGCTCAGGTTTGTTATTTGTATCACTTTGTTTCCCTCCTGTTGTGATTTAAGACGGTCACATGGTATCTGAGGAAGTTGCGCTTTAGTGCGCTGCTACAGTAAGCTACTGCCTGATTCGACCACATAAAGTTTCCGCAAGCACTAAATAAGCAACTTTTTCGGATACCCTGTGACTTGCACCGTGATTCACAGTCTAATCAGTAAATTCAAAATCCAAGGTCAAGGAATCTTAAGATTTATCAAAGACTTCACAAGTTATAGGTCAGACCGAACTTGAATTTTTAGACAGTTTATGATAGACTCAAGTCGAAAGGACGGTGTGTCTTGAGATGAATCATTTATGCACAGCCTATATTGAAAAGGACTCGGAAAGCGGTATGTACATCGGTTATGTTCCGGACATAGCAGGAGCACACACCTGTGCCGATTCCATTGACGAATTGCACGAGAAGTTGCGAGAAGTAATTACTTTGTGTTTAGAAGAAATGAGTGATGAAGACAGAGATAGTTTGCCATTCTTCGCCGGAATTTCACAGATAGAGATTGCCGTATGAGCAAGCTAAAACTCATAGATGCCAAGGCGATTGGGGATTTCAGAAAAAACGTCAAAAAGGAAGCCATGTTTTCTATAAGCACCCCGACGGCAGAACAACAACTATTCCGTTCCATACAGGAAAAGACTTACCTCGCCCGCTATTGCGGAGCATTTTAGCTGAAATCAATATGAGTATTGATACCTATAACAGCTTAGTATAGGCATGTTCATTAATCACTAGAACTCGCTCTATTCATAATTTAATATCTGATGAATCAAAATCAATGTACATTGCTAATACAAGTGTTTTCTCGCCAATTGTGGAATGACTTGTATTTTTATCATTTCGCTATTTGCATATAGCATATAATATCTGTTTTTGCAAATTTTTCTTGCATTTTCATTGATTTGCAAATATAATACCAGTGCTATAAAGCAATAAGGAGGACGATATATGGGCGGCGGCATTGAAATGATTATAATGATAGTGGTGATGATAGCTATCTTCTACTTCTTTATGATTAGACCCGAAAGCAAAAAGAAGAAAAAACTCGCAGAAATGAGAAACAATCTGGCAGTAGGCGACTCTGTCACAACAATAGGTGGCATTATCGGAAAAGTCGTTTCTCTAAGCGATGAAAAAGTCACATTTGAAACCAGCGAAGACAAGGTGCGCGTGCAAGTAGCAAGATGGGCTATTTCAACGGTCGGAAAAGAAGTCGGCGTAGAAGACCCCCAAAGTAAACCCCAACAATAGCTAAAAACAAGCACCGCAACATACTCCCCTGCTAAAAACAGCAGGGGTTTTCCATAACTGCATGAACCGTGTAAGACCACGTTATTGCAACCTATACAAGATTCATCGCTACGCTCCAAGGGACACTTTAATTAGTAATTTCGACGTCCCACCACACAATAACCGCAAAGAGAGAAACAATATGGAACAACCAGACATAGAGCAAGACGTAGAAACAACGCTCCCCTCAGAGGACGAGCAATCCCCCTATGCGCCCAATAGGCGTGACTATAGAATAGTCTGCACAAAACTCGGACTTACCATGTGCGTTTTCTTTGTGTGCCGATTTTTCGCCGGAGAGTTTTCATGGCTACTGGGTCGTGCCCTTGTAGGCGCAGAGCAAAATATTACGTTCATATTACAATTCACAGTTATAATTATGCTCGTTTATGTGGTGCCTTTATTATTTGCTATTGTAATATTCAACAGTCGGGTATTTTACAAAGGCAAGCTTGCAGAGCTGTACAAAATTCCAAAACGCCATGCCAGAGCACTCGGAACTTTTCCCGCTATGTTCGGGCTTGGTCACGGAACAGCACTGCTCACGCTCCTCGCCGCATTTTTGCTTTCAAGATTCACCGGCGGAGAAACCATCATCGAGGAACTGTTCCAGCCGACAACACTTGAACCCGCTGCAAACGTAGTCTACATAATTGCTATGGTGTTCATGGTCGTTGTTGTAGCTCCCGTATTTGAAGAATTTCTAACGAGGGGAATAATGTTTGATGCGCTTGCTCCGTTTGGTGCGGGCATAGCAATCATCATAACCGCACTACTGTTCGGTCTTATGCACGGCAGCCTGTACATGCTGTTTTACACCACTGCATACGGGCTTGCTCTCGGCTACATACGCTATGCCACAAACTCTCTCTACGTGGTGACAATACTCCACGCCATAGTAAACGGTATTGGTGCAACCACGCTGATTCTCGCGTCACTTGCCACTATGACGGGCGGTGAAAACAGAGCGGTAAATACTCTGCAATCAATGTTTTTAGTGGTGGTGCTGATAGCTGTAATCGTAGGAGTTTGCGTGTTTTTATCGAAAATCCGCTCTATGAGAAAGTACAAAATCGAAAATCCATGGACTGAAATAGGTCCGTGGAAGAAAATTGGAATATTTTTTAGCTCGGTTCCCGTAATCATTATGCTGGTACTTGCCGCAAACGAGCTATCCATGGGTAGACTTTTAGATTTAGTTATAGGAGGGTGAAAAGAAAAATGTTGGACATAAAAAAACTCGAAAAAAGCTACGGTCATTATTCCGTGCTTAGAGGCTTAAACATGAATGTTAGCAAAGGAGACATCTATGGTTTTCTCGGCACTAACGGGTGCGGAAAAACCACAACGATGAACGTAATTTGCAATATAATCCCCAAAGATGTGGGCGAGATAACCTTTGGTAAAGATGATATAAAAATAGGCTATCTGCCTGAATCTCCTGCACTTTACGGCTATATGAACGGCTTTGAGTACCTCGATTTCATCGGTGCTTGCTGTCAGTATGAGGGAGATATTAAGGCAAGAACGGCAGAGGTATTGCAAATAACGGGCATGTACCACGATGCAAACAGGCGTATCAAGACTTATTCGCGAGGTATGAATCAGCGCGTTGGTATTGCTGCGGCTCTTTACGCAGACCCCGACTTACTGATTCTTGACGAGCCGACCTCTGCTCTAGACCCCGAGGGCAGGGCAGAGATTATGGATATAATCAGCAGATTAGCTACGGAAGGCTCTACAATAATTTTATGCACACATATTCTTACAGATGTTGAACGTGTAGCAAACAAAATTGGTATATTAAGCGGCGGCATAATGGCATACGAGGGTTCTCTTTCTGAAATGAAAACGGTTTTCGGTGCAGGAAATGCTGTAACGGTCAGACCTCGTGACGAAAGTAATATAGGCGAGGTTTTGAGTGGCATCGAGATTATTGAAAAGAGCATCGCCGAGAACGGCGGCGACGTTACTTTTTATGCCAAAGAGGGTGTAACGGAAGCTGAGCTTTTCTACAAGGTAGTGACAACTCTTGCGGAGAAACAAGTTGTACCTGACGGCATTTGGTTTAGAAAATTGTCTTTAGAGCAAATTTACTTAGGCGTTACGAGCGGCACTTTAGTGCCTACTTTCGGAAAGGAGGCGACCGCAGTATGAATCAGACTACAGCAAGCTTTAAAAAGGAAAGCCTTTCATTTTTCAGAACGGGACGTTTTTTCATCATTGCCGCAGTCATAGTCGGTCTGGCTGTATTTTTACCGCTCCTTCTTGCGGGTCTGGCAGCTTTCATGGAAGCATTCAGCGAAACTTATGCCGAAATGGGCATGGATGTTGATGGCATGACAGGATTTCTTGCGACAAATTCGGCAGCATTAATTCAATCTGCATCAAACACCGCTCAAGTAGGGCTTGTGGTTCTTATTGTCCTTCTCAACAGGGCAGCGGGCGGCGAGCAAAAAAAGCGCACCATAATAATTCCGAAGAGTGCAGGTCTGCGCAGCTTTAGCTATCTGTTTCCGAAATACATAATTTACCCGCTTTCGGCTTTTGCTTTGGGTTTTGTCGCCATGCTATCATCTTACGGCATCTCAGCCCTGCTGTTTGATGCAAATGATGTCTTGTTTTCAAACCTTGTCATGGCGGCTTTGCTCATTGGAACATTGCTTGCTCTTTATGTTTGTTTTCATCTTACACTCGGCACGGCAACGGGCATGGCGGGACTCAGCGCAGCGATATGTATAATCGCCGCCTTTCTGCTTCCGATTATTTTCGGTGCAACCGGCGGAGATGGCCTTTTCAATCCGTTTGCCATGGACATTCTTGCTTTTAGCGCAATTATGAGCGGAGAGGCACTGGGTGGCTCATATATACTTGATATTGTCTTTACAATATTATTCGCCAAGGGTATCATGGTGGTGACTTTCCTTATTGCTCTATTTGCTCAAAACGCCAGGAAAATAGACAATTCCGGGAATGATATTGAATTATGACTGGGGTAAAATACCCCCGGAAGAAAACTCTATTCTATTTTTCTTGAACTCGTACATCATTTTATCTGCCTCGGCAAACACATCATTGTATGACTGTTCACTTGATGTCATCAAAGCGTAGCCCCATGATGCTCCGGGCACAAACGCTCCTGAGTGCGGAACAGATCCGCACGCCTCTATAGCCCTGTGGACAAAATCCTCCGCAAACTCAGCCGTGCCATGCGGAATCAGCAAAACAAACTCGTCACCACCTACGCGAGCAAGAAAAGCGTTGTCAGGCTTGATGCCGTCAATGGAATCGGCTATACACTTGATAAAATTATCACCCTCGATATGTCCGTAAATATCGTTGGTTTGTTTTAGTTTGTTGACGTCTGCGACAAGCACCAAAAGTGGGAAGTTTGAATCGTTTAATATATCATTCATGTAGTCTATGTAAGCATTGCGGTTATATAGACCTGTTAGCGTGTCGAAATGAGCAATCTCCTCAAAATACCTCAATTTAGTGTACAGAGATGACACCTCGACAATCTCAACAATATAGCCCATCTCGGATTTTTTATTACCGACTTCCCCGATACGTTGCATGAAATGATATTCATTATCATCGGCTTTTAGTATAAAAATATCAGAATTATGAGGTGAAACCTTGCCCGCAGACATCTTCATAACACGATTAAGATAAACCGAATAACTTTCTTTATAGATAGGCTTGGGGAGAGGGTTTTGCAAATCCCAATCTTTCCTGTTCCAGTCAAGAATCAGCTGATTTCGATTTAACACCAGGACAGTGGTGCTCAGACCTTTCATGACAAATTCCCGGGATGTGACAATAACGTCAGCAGCAGGCATAATATACATTGAGTCAAAAAGCGGATATATGAAGATAATCAGAGCTACAGGAATGGTAGCAGGCAATATAGCATCAAGAACAATACTATCCTGCGGAAGATTATCTACATAGCCGGTTGCCCATGCAAAATAGCTAAAAAGCAAAAGCATGAGAGTTATGACACTGGTAAGCATCGAACGAGTCGAGCGTCTGGCTCGCAGCGGCATTTGATAAAACACATTAAAACATAGCAAATAAGAGTTAATAATTGAAACAGCGGCGTAAAAGTTAAAAAGGTGCATATACCACCCACCGAAAATATCTGAAAAAACAACACCTTGCGCATATGAAGCATGTAAACCTTTTGAATAAACAAAAATCAAAAAAGCAGGGACTAAAATGTAAAAAGCCCCGGCAATAAGCCGCACAGATTTGTAAGAAACTTGCCTGTGAATGTGTACAGCAAGCAGTGCGGGTATCGGAATAAATACAATAAGCCTGAAAGCATTGTAGTAATCAATAGATGCAGGACCGTCCGAGTAAAGAGCAAAAAGAGAAAATAGTGCCCAGATAAATGTCAAGAGGAAAACAACAACAAGGTACAGACTGTTCCATTTTCGCTTGATAAGTTTCACAATCGCAATGGTTAAGAACACCATGCATACAATGCCAAGCAGCCAGTAAGCAATCTTACTTAACCACATTTCTTCAAAAATCAAGATATCAATCCGGCTATTAAGTTCTTCGAAATAATCGGTTAATTCCATGATAGGATTCCTTGAATTTGCTCCGTTCGTCTGTGTCTCTCATGCTTAATATATAGCACAGATTTTACTGTTTGACAACACGAAAAATCTGTGAATAAAATGCTCGTTATCTGTTAGGCAAATATGGGCATATTATGTGCGTTTTTCTCCGCTTTTTTGTTAGCCTGCGGCAGCTGCAAGGTATGTGAAATATTTTTTTCGGCGGAACAATGGCGACAAGACCGTTGGCCGCCGAAAAAATATTTCACACACCTTGCAGCCTAAATCTTGCAAAAAAAGTTGCGAAAAAATATTGACAAACTTTCAGACATGTGTTAGTCTGTGCTAACAGTTAGTTTGAACTAACGTTCGTTTAGTCACGAGGAGACAAATAAAAATGAGTTTATTCCGCAGACAATGGAAGCGCATAATAATACTGGTCGCGTTTGTTGTTTTGACATTACTCTCGCTGGAGGTGGGTTCTATGGCTGATGTCAGCCTTAGCTCGGTTCTTCGCGGAGACGAATTATCAAGGTTTATCTTCATACACAGCAGAGTGCCGCGCACTTTAGCTGTTATTTTAGCAGCTGCGGGTCTTTCGGTCGCGGGGCTGATTATGCAGTCTATCAGCCGCAACAAGTTCATGTCCCCCACTACAGCCGGCACAACCGATGCGGCAGCTTTGGGTCTGCTCATATCTTTTGTGTTTCTGGGTCATACAAGCGGTTATGTACAAGCTGTGTTTTCATTTATTTTTGCCCTGATAGGAACGCTTTTGTTTACTGCCGTCATAAACCGCCTGAAAATACGAGAGGTCGTGTATATTCCGCTTCTTGGTTTAATGTACGGCGGTGTAATTGCGGCTATCTCCACTGCTCTGTCGTTTCAGACAGAAACTCAAACAGTATTAAATCAGTTCAACCTTGGCACATTTGCACGGCTCGGCAATTTTGAGCTTGTGTACGTTGTGGTTATCCCGCTTATAATTTCCGTAGCGTATGCTACAAAGTTCAGCATTATCGGGCTGGGTGCAGACTTTGCAAAAAATCTGGGTCTTAACTATAACCGTGTTGTAGGTTTAGGACTTATCATCATCGCTCTTATCAGTGCGTCCACCTTTGTCGCTGTCGGACCGCTCCCTTTTATAGGGCTGATTATACCCAACATGACCACATCTATTTTCGGAGACAATCTCAAACGTTCCATCATTGATCTTATGCTGTTTGGTGCTTGTTTTGTCCTGTTTTGCGACATAGCAAGCCGCCTTATGATATTCCCCTTTGAAATGAACATCAGCGTGACCATAAGCGTTGTCGGGGGCGTCATCTTTATGATTTATCTTTTGAGGGGGATGTACGGTGGTAAGAAAACTCGCAGAGCCGCTGCCAAAAGCAGGGGATAACGGCATAATGAAAAACATAAAAAAAGCAATCAAAACTTTTTTTTCAAAACCTGCAAATGTGCGCATGGTTATTGTGTTTGTCATACTTGCAGCGGCAATTGCAGGAGCTGTGTGGCTGTACATCTTCTCCCGTACAGATTTGAGATTATACAGGCTCGGCATGACTCGTGACGAAGCTCCACCCGGAGCGATTGAAAGCATCATGGCGAGAACCCTGCCCGCACTTTACGCTATGGCGGCTTCCGCTGTTGTATTGGCTGTTATAAGTCTGTCGTTTCAAACCATTGTACAAAGCAGAGTGCTGACACCTTCGATGATTGGCTTTGATTCGGTTTTTGTGGGAACGCAAACCGCATTGGTTTTTATATTCGGTGCCGGTTCTATCTTATTTGCAGACCCATATATAAACTATTTTATAACCGCAGGAATAATGATTATCGTTTCAATGGTAATGTTTGGATTTATTCTGCGTAGCGGACGCAACAACATCATATTTCTGCTGATGTTCGGGCTTGTTTTATCGGGAATTATCGGGAGCGGCACACGCTATTTGCAGGTCATAATGAATCAAAGCGACTTCTTTCAGGTGCAAGCCGCAACAAGCGTAAACATCAATAATATGAACACTGAAATCATAGGCATAGCTATTCCGATTATGGTCGTTGTTGTAATTGCTACGCTGTGGAGGCACAGACGGTATGATGTAATGAGTCTCGGTGCTGTGCAAGCTAAAAGCCTCGGCATCCCATACGAGCGTGAAATGACGATAAACCTTATTATTATAGCCGTTGGCATGAGCGTGGCTACTGCACTTATAGGTTCGCTGACATTTCTGGGACTTTTGGCGGTAAACTCTGCTCGCGAGATAATGAAAACACACAAACATCTCCCGCTTTTTGTCGCTTCTGCAATGATGGCAGCGCTGGCACTGATTTTGGGCGAGGCCGTGCGGGTATTTTTCGAGTGGGCTATACCGGTGACTGTCATAATTAATCTTGTAGGTTGCGTTTATGTATTTTACTTAATTTTGAAGGAGAACAAAACATGATTGAGGTTAAAAATATCAGCCAGTCGTACAGTCGGCAGAGCGACCATGAAACCCTTTCTGATATAAATATCACCGTAAAGGAAAACACAATAACTGCTCTTGTGGGGGCAAACGGTGCAGGCAAGTCTACCCTGCTGGGCGTAATGACCAATCTTTTGCCGGCAAAAAGTGGGCAGGTTATGCTTGACGGTGTGGATGTACGAAAAATAAAAACTTCGGAGATAGCAAAAAAAGTGGCTTTCCTTAAACAGACTCATCATCTCAGCATACGCATTACCATAAAAGACCTGGTAGAGTATGGGAGATTTCCTCACTGCGGAGGGCGGCTCAAAGATGCTGACAAGGAAAAAGTTGCCGAGGCTATAGCATACATGAATCTTGAAGATTTGGTTGACAAGTATCTTGACGAGATATCCGGTGGGCAAAGACAGAGGGCTTTTATAGCCATGATTTTAGCGCAAGACACACCTTATATTTTTCTTGATGAGCCGCTTAACAATCTGGATATCAAATATTCTGTTGAGATGATGAAAATTGTCGGGAAGCTGGTTTCTGATTTAGGCAAAACTGTTGTGGTTGTGCTTCACGATATAAATTTTGCCGCCGCATATGCCGGCAATATCATAGCAATGAAGGACGGCAAAGTTTATAAAGAAGGCGCGCCGCTCGACGTTATCACCCCCGAAGTGCTAAACCCCGTGTTTGACCATGATTTTCATATAACAAAGCACGATGGAAGACCAATCTGCCTTTACTATGACCACAGCATGAAGCATATCCATAACCACGGCGACCACGTTCATTTGCACGAGCATCCGCACGAGGACAGCGACGTGCCGCACGCGCACCAAAAAGAAGTAAGAAGCGAAATAAGTTAAGAGTTTTGAAAGGAAACACAAACATGAAAAAATTAATTATTACCCTACTGTTAGCCACAGCCGCAATCTTCCTGATTGCTTGTGCCGGAAATCCATCCGACACCGCACCGGAAAACGGAAACCAAGAAGAAATAGCAGCCAGCCCAATTCCCGCACCTCTACCTGAAGAGCCGGACAATGAGGATGATGATCTTGTGCTCCACGATGTCGCACCGGATGATTCGGGCGACCGCCCCCGCGAACTCGTGACAATCACGGATTTTGACGGCAATGTTGTCGAGGTTCGTCAAAACCCGACTGTGGTTGCTGTCTACGACCAAGGGATACTGGATATGATGTACACCATAGGTTTCGAACGCTTCGGCATCGAAACGCTTATCGTTCCTAATCCTAGCGGCTTGCCCTCTGTTATTCAAGGTATAAACAATATCCCCGATTTGCGTGTTCTCGATGGTGGTACACTGTTTTACGTGAACCGAGATGTGCTTGACCTTGTTCCGCCGGAGCTGATTATCCTTGGTGCACGTTCTTTCGGAATGAATGCTGCCGGCGACCGCCTTGACCCGGAAGATGTTGCAACGTTTCGCGCCGAGACCGAAGAGCGTTACGGCGAAACCTCTTTTATCCGCCTAACAATCAATGCACGTGACTCTGATTTGCTAAATGACATTACCGCAAACGCCGAGGCAATGGCTCTTATCTGGCCTCACATAGCCGACGACCTCAAAGCCGAAATTGACTCAATCAGCGGCGGCATGGATTATATCGCCGCAGTCGCAGAAGAATCCGGCTTCCGCGCTGTATTTCTGATGATGACAACGCCTGATAACTTCTCGCTGTTTCTCGCAAACAGTCGCATGGATATGGTATATGAAGAATTTGGATTTGCCCCTGTTATTCCCCCTGAGGACTTGGGCGACTTTACCGACCAGCACGGCTTTGAAGCCCGCGCCGAGTTTGTACTTGCACTGGACCCTGATGTTATCTTCCTGCTTGACCGCAACCAAATGAATGATAACATCCCCGAATCCGCAGGATACGCCGCACTTTTAAGCGACCCAATCATTCAGCGTACACAGGCCTACTTGAGCGGACATATTTATGCTCTTTATCCGCAAGAGTGGTATACCGTGGTTGGTGGCTTTGGTTCTGCTCATCAGATGATTGCCGACATGATGCGTTTTGTTGAAAACTTCAGAGCTGCTCAGTAAATAAGTTAAACCTCTCTTTCACATACACTGCAAACCTCCGCAAACAAGTCAGAGCCCGGCAGATAATAGGTAATTTGCTCCGCTTTTTTGCAAGCCAACGGTCTTATCGCCATTGTTCTTGCAAAAAAGACTCCGCAAACAGCCCATCATCTGCCGGGCTCTGACTTGTGCAAACCCTGTGCTTGCACCGCACATAATTTTCTGTTAAAATATGTTTCATGACAGAAACAAACAGACGAATCGAAATAATAGACGCAGCCCGAGGATTTGCCGTAACCATGATGGTCGCACACCACGCGCTGTTCAACGCCACAGCATTTTTAGGCGCACCGCGGTGGGTATTCAGCAATCCGGTGTTTGACATCTTACAGCCCATCTTTGTGGGGTTGTTTGTGTTGGTATCGGGCATATCATCCCGTTTTTCAAAAGGCAACATAGAACGCGGAGCTATATGCATAGTGTTTGCTGTGCTGGTCACATACGTGACAGTTCGCATGGACATGCCTATATATTTTGGAATTCTGCATAAGCTCGGTTTGTTAATGATTTTCTACGGACTTACAAGAAAATGCTGGGATAAAATCGAGGGCAAAGCAGCCCCCATACTGTACATATCGCTTATACTGGTAAGCATAGCAGCAAGATTTTTTCTATCCCCAACGTCAGATAATCTTGTAATTCGGGATATGCTCTCAATCCTCGGGTGGCGTCAACCGGACTTCACAAGTTTTGACTATCAACCTATACTCCCGGGAATATTCATATTTCTCTTTGGCACGTGGGTAGGCAAATATATAAAGGAAGAAAAATTTCCAAAATGGTTCTACGAAGCAAAGTTCCCGCTCTTCCCTGCAATTGGCAGAAAAGCCCTTATTACCTACATGCTTCACCAACCTGTTCTATTTAGCCTTACAATGCTGATTGCTTATTTGCTCTCATTATGATATTATAGTCCCATATATGCATTATTCCAACAGGAGAAACATATGATAAAAATCGCAGTGCTCGGTTATGGCGTCGTCGGTTCAGGCGTAGTCAGCGTCCTCCTAAGAAATAAGGAGAAAATATGTCAAAACGCAGGGCAGGAAATAAAAATAAAATACATACTCGACATAAAAGAATTTCCTGAAAGTTCTCACAAGTCCCTGTTTGCAGATAGTTTCTACACAATACGAAACGACCCTGAAATAAAAATAGTGGTAGAGGTAATCGGCGGCACAAAAGCGGCTCTCGACTACACAAGGCAAAGCTTGGAGGCGGGAAAAAGCGTTATAACATCTAACAAAGAGCTCGTTGCACTGCATGGTAATGAACTTATGAATCTCGCCGCTGAAAAAGGGGTAAATTATCTTTTTGAAGCGAGTGTAGGCGGTGCAATACCGATAATCAGACCGCTAGTGCAATGTATGACAGCCAATATCATAGGTGAAATATACGGCATACTGAACGGCACTACAAACTACATACTCACGGACATGGAAAAGTCAGGTTCAGACTTCAAAGCTGCACTTTCGGAAGCGCAAAAAAAAGGCTACGCAGAGAGCGACCCTACAGCTGACATAGAGGGTCACGATACATGCAGGAAAATATGTATCCTGTCATCCATAGCTTTCGGGAATCATGTTCATCCGGATTATGTTCAGACAGAGGGAATAAAAGGCATTACTATAGATGATATACATAGCGCAAAAGCACTCGGTTACAAAATAAAGCTCCTCGGCAGGTCTCGCTCTGTCGGCGACAAAGTTCTCGCATTTGTGGCTCCGCATCTGGTGAGCGACCACAGCGTGCTATCTGATGTGGACGACGTGATGAATGCAGTTGTAATCAGAGGAAACGCCGCCGGAGACGTGGTTTTTTGCGGAGCCGGAGCGGGAAAACTCCCTACAGCAAGTGCAGTAGTTGCTGATATAATTGATGCGGTGCGACATGTGCATGCTCGCAGATGGATAGGTTGGTCAGATGGGACAAAAGACATTCTCATAGACCCCGAACTAATGGAATCAGCGTGGTACATCAGGACAGATGCCACAAGGGATAAAGTAATGCGAGAGTTTGGTTCTGTAATATTTGCAGACAATGATAATTGCGGCGACACATGTAGTGGCGGAGAAACAGCATTCATAACTACCGTCATAAACGAAAGGACACTTCAAGACCTACTGAGTCGCAACATTACCGCACTATCGAAATTTCGTATACTGGGAGATTACTAGATGGCATTAATCGTTAAGAAATTTGGAGGCAGTTCGGTAGCAAATGCAGAGTGCCTGAAACGAGTTGCATGGACTATAGCAGAGTCGTACTCAGAGGGAAACAATGTAGTAGTTGTCCTTTCTGCCCAAGCCGATACTACAGACGAGCTGATTAGTAAAGCATTTGAATTAAATGAAGCTCCGTCTAAGCGTGAGATGGATGTGCTTCTTTCAACAGGAGAGCAAGCATCTGTAGCATTAATGGCAATTACCCTCGAAAAACTCGGACTTCCCGCTGTATCTCTCACGGGCTGGCAGGTCGGAATGAACACAGATTCGGCATATGGCAGTGCGAGAATAAAATCAGTAGCTACAGAGCGTATGAGGGCGGAACTGGATCGGCGCAGAATAGTTCTGGTGGCAGGATTTCAAGGTGTAAACAAATATGACGACATAACAACAATCGGTCGAGGCGGCTCAGACACAACGGCAGTTGCAATCGCAGTTGCGCTAAACGCAGACCTATGCCAGATATATACAGACGTGGATGGAATATATACAGCCGACCCGCGACTCGTTAAAAATGCAAGAAAACTTGACGAGATAACCTACGATGAAATGATTGAACTCGCAGCTCAGGGAGCACAAGTATTGCATAGTCGCAGCGTAGAAATGGCAAAGCGGTATGGAATCGAAATGGAAGTGCTTTCAAGCCTCTCCAGAGAACCCGGAACAAAAGTCAAGGGAGTAAATAAAGTGGAACATTCAAAAATCAGCGGAGTAGCAAAAGATGCGAATTTGGCAAGAATATCTATCGTTGGCATCAAAGATGAGCCCGGTGTCGCATTTAAAATATTTCGCGTAATAGCAAATGCGAAAAAAAACATAGACATTATTTTGCAATCAGCAAATAACAACAGTGCAAATGACATCAGCTTCACAGTGGCGAGAGAGGATTTAGCCTCTGTTGTGGAAATTCTGGAGAAAAACAAGAGTGTTATAGAATTTACCGATATAAAAACAAGCGACAATATCGCAAAGGTGAGCATCGTCGGAGCAGGAATGATGTCAGCACCCGGAATTGCCGCTACTATGTTTGAAGCGTTATATGACGCAAAAATAAATATAGAAATGATTGCTACAAGTGAAATCAAAATTTCTGTGCTTGTAAACGAAAGCGATGCCGACAGGGCGGTATCTGCGCTACACAAAAAGTTTTTTGATTAGGTAAGGATTTCCTTTCACGAAGCGTGCTTTTAAAAACACAAGGGCTAAGTATTTATTCCCCAAGTGAAATGCCAAGCAGCCTAGCCTGTTTAAGAACCTCACAATCAAGTGGAACAGTTTTTAATTTTCCGGCAACTTCACTCAGCGCAATAGCGCCGATAGAGTTGCCCTGAAGTGAAACCATATAACCAAACTTACGTTTGAGAACCAGCTCTCCCGCCATAGCACCGAGACGAGAGCAAAAAACTCTATCCGTTGGCGTAGGATCACCACCGCGTTGAAAATGCCCGGGAATAACAAGTCTTACGTCCTGTTTTAGCTTTTCGTCAATTCTCCGAACAAGCTCCATTCCCGGTGAAATATCACCCGCTTTACGCTCTCTTTTCTTGGGCTGGTCAGCTGAATCTTTAGTAACCGCTCCCTCGGCAATGGCTATGATTGAGAAGTTCTTACCTATTTGATTTCGTTTTTCGATAACTTCAAGTACGCTTTCAAATGTGTAAGGAATTTCAGGAAGGAGGATAACATCAGCACCACCGGCAATACCCGCATACAGCGCAACCCATCCCGCTTTTCGCCCCATCAGCTCGCAGACAAAAACTCGCCCGTGTGCAGCAGCAGTCGAGTGAAGTGTATCTATCACATCAGTAGCCTTTGCAACCGCACTGTCAAATCCGAAAGAATAATCGGTGCCGTGCAAATCGTTGTCAATTGTTTTTGGTAAAGTGACAATATTTATCCCGTATTGACTCAGTGCATACGCAGTTTTATGAGTACCGTTGCCTCCCAAAATCACTAAAGCATCAAGGCACTCGCTGTGATAGTTTTTTACCATGGTGGTGAGTCTGTCAACATTGCTGCTGTCGTCAACATCGCGAATAGTCTTAAATGGCTGGCGAGAAGTTCCTAAAATTGTACCACCCTCACGGAGGATACCTGAGAATTCATGCATCTCCATTTTCCGCCAATTACAATCAATAAGCCCCCTATACCCACCTTGGATACCGTAAATCTCCACATATGGAACAGCGTCAAACAATGTCTTTGCAACACCTCTCAGCGCGGCATTTAAGCCCTGACAATCTCCGCCGCTTGTCAGAAATCCTATTTTCATGGCAAAATCTCCTCAACAGTGTAATATTGGTGCCACTAGCCATTTTATAGAAAATACGCAAAAAGCGCAAGTGTTTTTTATTTTCAATTTGTTCATGCATAGGCGGACGCATATATGTAAAATAGACTGAATAAAGAAAGATAGAAGAAAGGAAGATAGCAGGATGTCAAAAAAAGTTCTTATAGTCGAAGATGACGGCAATATCGCAGAACTCTTGCGTTTATACCTTGAAAAAGACGGATTTTCCGTAGAAATAGCAGATGATGGAGCAAAAGGGGTAAGTGCCTTTAAATCATTTGAGCCAAATTTAGTGTTGCTTGATATTATGATGCCGGTACTCGACGGATGGGCTGTTTGCAAGGAAATAAGAGCCATCTCGAACGTACCTATTATAATGCTTACAGCAAAAGGAGAGACTATCGACAAAGTCACAGGCTTGGAGATGGGTGCAGACGATTACATCGTAAAACCCTTTGAAGTAGGCGAACTTATGGCTCGCATACACGCTGTCATGCGCCGCTTTGATGTAACAGAAGACTCAGACAACAAGAGGCTGACTTTCGACAACTTAATCATTGACATGGATTCATTTGAGCTCTTGGTAGGCGGACAGCGTATGGATGCCCCACCAAAAGAAATGGAGCTCCTCTTCCACCTCGCGTCATCACCAAACAGGGTCTACACCAGAAATCAGTTGCTGGACGAAGTTTGGGGATTTGACTATTTCGGGGATTCCAGAACGGTAGACGTACATATCAAAAGAATCCGCGAAAAGTTAGAAGGTGTAAGTGATAAGTGGTCGCTCAAAACAGTTTGGGGAGTAGGATATAAGTTCGAAGTATCCGACAACAGATAGTACAGAGTTTTTATTAGGGGAACTCCCATCATGAGAAAAAGCATATATTTCAGGATTTTTATTGCTACCGCGCTTATTGTTCTTATAAGTCTATCGCTTCTGGGCGGACTTTTCATTGCGCTTAGCTATAGGAGTGCACGTGATGAAAACAGGTATATGAAGTTTTCGACTTTACGAGAGACTACGACGTACATTGCAGAGCAATCCAGCCATCACGGGACGCAGCTCAGTGACTTGAACATAAGCACATGGCTTTCCATGACTTCCGGAGTGACAGGCTTTGGTCTGCTTGTCACGGACATTGATGGTAATATAGTAGCGTGTTCTGAAAATATGCAAGATTTTCTCGGGAGAAACACATCAGCTAGTCTGCTGGAATTTGCGGACTCCGGAGGCACCAGTTTAATCTTTTCAGATATGGGCGGTCTCTATGAATCTGATAAGCAAATTGCCGCTGTTCCGTTATTAAATTCCGGAGGCGGAGAGCCGCAAACCCTTGGTTATTTGTTTGTTGTCAGCGACATGAATGCATTTAGACAGCAGTGGTTCAACTTCTCCGGCGGTTTTGTAGCAATCGCCTTTGGTGTAATGATTCTGGCGTTTCTTGTCTCATTTATAGCTGCAAAGAAACAAACAGAGCCGCTAAACGAAATGGCAAACGCTGCACTCCGCTTTGCGCGAGGCGAGTTTGAAGAGCGCGTACAAGATCGAGGCAGAGACGACGAAATCGGTCAACTCACTCGCGCTTTTAATGCCATGGCAGAATCCCTTGAAAACTCCGAAATGCACAAACGTGACCTCATCACTAATCTTTCACACGAGCTTAAAACCCCGATGACAGTCATTGCAGGTTTTGCAGAGGGTATTCTTGATGGCACAATTCCACGTAAGGATGAGCCAAAATATCTGGGAGTTATTTCATCTGAGACACGGAGAATGTCGCGCCTTGTCCGGAGTATGCTCGAAATTTCAACCCTCGAATCTTCAGCACCAAGAACAATTTTCGAATCAAGTTTTGACGTTGCAGAGGTTGTTCGCGTTGCTCTGCTCAGCCTTGGCGGAAAAATTGAAGAAAAGAAGCTCGATGTTAGAGCCAGTCTGCCAAATGACGAGTTGATAGCTAACGGCGACAAGGACGCAATTACTCAGGTTGTCTATAACCTGATAGATAATGCCATCAAGTTTTCTGCAGACAAGGGCATCCTCGCACTTAAAGTGTGGACGCAAGATGCTTTAGTACATGTCTCGATAACAAACACCGGCGAAACAATCCCTGAAGAGGATCTTCCGCATATTTTCAACAGATTTCACAAAGTGGATAAGTCTCGCAGCAACGACCGCGAGGGTGCAGGGATTGGTCTTTATCTTGTAAAACAAATCTTAGATAACCACAATGTAGATATAGGCGTAAGCAGCCAAAACGATGTAACCAGCTTCACATTCTCTCTAAAAATGTCGTAGAATATTTAATCTCCGGAGCAGTTTCGAAACTCGACGCAAGAAGATTTGCAAAAATAATTTCGAGCGCCTGCGGCATCGTCGCCACGTTCGCTCGAAATTATTTTTGCAAATCTTCTTGCTTATACTTCTAACTTTCTTAGTCCCGTCCAAACACGTTGGTCATGAGCATACCCGCAATGATGACAACACCGCCGACAATTGTGAACGCCGAAAGAGTCTCGCCAAGCCAAAAAAATCCCAGTACAGACGAAATAAACGGAATCAAGTACGAAAAGATAGTCACATGGGCTGTCTTTTTTGCTTTGGATAACGCATAACCCCAAGCGAGATAGGAAAGTGCGGCGGGAAAAATCCCCATAAACAAAACGATAACATTAGCAAAAAAAGTTGCGCCGGAAATCTCAGAAACAGCGCTCGGCAAAAACACAAGCATTCCGAGCGTTCCGATGATAATAGTATAAGTGGTCGCTTCAAGTGCAGTGTAATTTTTTGTGAGCCCGCGCATAACGGCACTATAGGTTCCACTGAAAACTGCTGCAAGTATTATTAAAATCATTCCGGTGTTTAGGGCAAAATCCGTCACCTCAGTTAGTGTGATGGCGGCAAGCCCGAGCGAACTGACAAACACTCCTACCCAGCAAATAGCCTTAACTTTTTCCTTTAGGAAAATGCGGGTTAATATCATAGTAAAAACAGGCGATGACGCAACTACGAAGCTGGTAACACCTGCCGGCAGCGTTACAGACGCAAAGTTAAAAAGCAAAGAGTACAAGAACACCCCTGAAAGCCCACTTGCTGCAAAAAGCGGCAAATCACGCACTTTGGGAATCCTGATTTTCTTTATAACACCGACTATTCCCAACGTCAAAGAAGCTGTGACAAATCTTAATGTCATAAGCGAAACCGGGCTGTAATGCTGCAAAGCGTATCTTGTTCCCGGAAATGCAGATGCCCATAGAAATATTGCAAGCAGGGCAGATAAATATATGAGCATCTGTTTATTATTTTTCGTATTCTCCATTATTGGGCTTTGCGCTTTATTGCGCGTTTAGCTGCTTCAACGATATCTGCGGCGGTTAACTCGTACTCCCCGCGCAGAAAATCTTCTGTACCAACCTGACCGAAACGGTCTTTAACACCAACCATTTCAATCGGAACAGGACGCATTTGAGCTGCGACCTCAGCAATCGCAGAGCCGAGACCGCCTACAATATTGTGATTTTCGGCAGTAACAAAAGCCCCTGTGATACGAGCACAGTTGTCAACAAGCTCCGTATCAATTGGTTTCCACGTAAACATATCAACAATTCGCGCAGAAACACCATCAACTTGTAAAATCGAAGCGGCTTTTAATGCCTCATGAACCATTATGCCGCTGGCAAATATGGTCACATCAGTACCATCAAGCAAAGTATTGCCTCTGCCGATATGGAAGTTTGAACCATCTTGATAGATTGAAACGGCGTTTTTCCTCGCCATACGAATATAAAATACACCTTGCTCTTTTTCAAGCTGACGGACAATGTCGGCAAGAATCACATTGTCGGCAGGTTCAATGAGTGTAATCTCAGGAATAGAGCGGAGCACCCCCATATCCTCAAAAGGCATATGCGTACCGCCGTTATAAGCAGCCGTCACACCCGGGTCAGAGCCTACAATACGTACATTTTGCTTGGCATATGCCGCAGAAATCATTATCTGGTCACATACCCTGCGTGATGCAAAACAACCAAATGAATGAGCAAACGGTATTTTCCCCATACCTGAAAGACCTGCTGCAATGCCAATCATATTGGCTTCCGCAACACCACAGTTAAAAGCCCTTTCAGGAAAACGCTGGAAAAACGGTTTCATACCGGATGAGCTCACAAGGTCCGCATCTAAAGCTATAATATCGTCATTTACAAGCGCAAGCTCAATGAGCGTATCACAATATACCTCACGCATCATCTTGGGGTCTTTTTCAAAAACATCGTGTGTAGTAAACATGACATATACCCCCTAATCTTTCTTATTTGCGATTTCGCGCACTTCTTCGAGTTTAAGTGACGCTTCGTCAATCGCTTTATCTATTTGTTCTTTGGTAAAGTTCATGTGGTGATTACTTGCGACACCCTCCGCAAAACTGCACCCATATCCCTTGACAGTGTCAAGGATAATTGCGCTCGGAGCATCTTGAAAATTCTTAGCCTCAATAATTGCAGCCTTTATTTTGCCGGGGTCGTGTCCGTCTACAAGCTGTGTATGAAAACCAAATGCTTTAAACTTTTCAACAAAATCACCCATATCAATTATGTCATTTGTGAAACCGTCGAGTTGTTGTTTATTCCAGTCAACAAACACTATGAGTCTGCCTAGTTTATGGTGAGCGGCAAACATAGCACCTTCCCAAACTTGACCCTCATTGCATTCGCCGTCGCCGATAATGAGATAAGTGTAGTTGTCGATGTCATTGAGCCGGGCACCCAGCGCAAGACCAATAGCTGTTGAAAATCCTTGACCGAGCGAGCCTGTAGTCATGTCAATACCGATAGTTTTGTGCATATCGCAATGGCTCGGGAGACTTCCGCCGCCCTGATTGAGTTCAAGCAGCTTCTCCTTTTGGAAGAAACCGCGCAGACATAAAGTTGAGTAGAGTGCAGGTCCTGCATGTCCTTTAGACATAACAAGCCTGTCCCTGTCTTCTCTTTGTGGGTTGTCCGGATCAGTGCGAAGTTCTCCGCCATAAAGTGCTGCAAGAGTTTCAATAATGGACATTGCACCACCAACATGACCAAAACCTATGTTGGCGAAAGTCTGAAGCGTAACGAGACGAATCCCTTCAGCCACGACCCGAAGTTCGCGTGTATCTTTTTCGATACTCATGTATTTCACCTCTATTTCTTTAGTATACCAACTTTTCCGATAGATAACTGATTAAATCGGCTATAGCAACACGCTCTTGTGTCATGGAGTCTCTGTCACGAACTGTGACACAGCCGTCAGTTTGGGACTCGAAATCATATGTCAAACAAAACGGCGTACCAACTTCATCTTGCCGCCTGTATCGTTTTCCGATAGAACCGCTATCGTCAAAATCTGCCATGAAACACTTGCGTAAGGATATGTATACTTTCTCCGCCTCAGGCGTGAGTTTTTTAGACAAAGGTAAAACTGCGCATTTGTACGGTGCGAGTGCAGGATGTAGGCGAAGCACTGTACGCACGTCGTTTTTCTCGGCATCCACAACTTCCTCGTCATAAGCATCTATAAGAAACGCAAGAAGCATACGCTCAACACCAAGCGCAGGCTCAATAACATATGGGATATACTTCTCGTTTTTCTCTTGGTCAAAGTATTCCATTTGTTCACCGCTCGAATTTGTGTGAGCGGTGAGATCGAAGTTTGTGCGTGAAGCCAGTCCCCAAAGTTCACCCCATCCAAAGGGGAAAAGATATTCAAAGTCTGTCGTTGCATTTGAGTAGTGCGACAGCTCTTCTTTTTCGTGATCACGCAAACGCAGGTTTTTGTCATTAATACCGAGCGAACGCAACCAGTCATGACAGAATTGCCGCCAATAGTCAAACCACTCAATTTCTGTTCCGGGCTTACAGAAGAATTCCATTTCCATTTGCTCAAACTCTCTTGTCCGGAAAATGAAATTGCCGGGTGTTATTTCATTGCGAAATGATTTGCCGATTTGCGCTATGCCGAATGGAATTTTCCTGCGCGTTGAACGCTGGACATTTTTGAAGTTTATAAATATTCCCTGTGCTGTTTCCGGACGCAGATATAGTTCTGTAGAACTATCTTCTGTTACTCCTTGAAAAGTTTTAAACATCATATTAAACTTGCGGATAGGTGTAAAATCTGATTTTCCGCAATGCGGACACGCAATCTTTTTCTCGCTGATATATTCACTCATCTGCTCATTAGTCCAGCCTACGGGGTTAACGCCGCAGAGTTCAAGCAGAGTGTCAGCCCTGTGTCTCATTTTACATGATTTGCAGTCAATTAATGGGTCGTTGAAGCTGACAACATGCCCTGATGCTTCCCATACCTTTGAATTGAGCAGTATTGAGCTGTCGAGTCCTACATTGTAAGGATTTTCTTGCACAAATTTCTGCCACCAGGCACGCTTTACGTTGTTTTTAAGCTCTGCACCAAGAGGTCCATAATCCCAGGAATTTGCAAGTCCTCCATATATCTCACTACCCGAAAAAACAAAACCCCTTCCCTTACATAGCGCGGTGATTTTGTCCATGGTTTTCTCTGTGTTACTAAGCATAATCTCATTAACCCTCCAGTTAAGAATACCTCATATATTATATATAAAAACACTGTAATGTCAACAAAAATCGTCCTTACCCTTTTGTTTTTTCCTACTCTTCCGACACAGATGAAACTTCCGGCAGGTCTCCTCTGTCTGTTGGAGCTACACCGCTTACATATTGCATTTGCCGCCACTCGTCTCTCGTGACCAGCAGAGAACGTGGCTTTGAGCCCTCAAACGGACCGACAACACCGAGTTCTTCCATTTGGTCAACAATACGGGCTGCGCGTGAATAGCCAAGTTTCAACCTGCGTTGAAGCAAGGATACAGATGCCTGTCCTGTTTCTAATATGACATCAACAGCTTGCGGGAGAAGATCATCGTAATCATCACCGCTGCCCGCTGTGTCGGCAGAAGATTTCTCACCGGAAGATTTTTCAACCATAACCTTTTCAATTTCACCCATAACTTCCTCTGAATACTGCGTTTGACCGCTGCCCTTAATATAGTCGATAACTACCTCTCTTTCACTATCCGAAACCCATGTGCCTTGCAAACGCATAGGCTTAGCCGCTCCGGTCGGAGCATAGAGCATATCGCCATACCCGACAAGTTTATCAGCACTGCTGCCCGAATCAAGAATAATGCGTGATTCAAGCGCACTGGAAACCTTAAATGCAATCCGTGAAGGAATATTGGCTTTCATAAGACCTGTTATAACATCAGCACGAGGGCTCTGTGTGGCTATAATCAAATGGATACCTGAAGCACGTCCCATTTGAGCAACACGGCAAATTGATTCTTCAACTTCTTTGGCCGCCAGCATCATTAAGTCAGCAAGCTCATCAATAACCACAACTACTTGGGGCAAAGGCACACGTTCTTCATCATCCGAGCTTCGGGCAATTTCATTATATCCCGCCAAATCTCTGGCATTAGTCTCAGAAAATAATTTATAACGTTTCATCATCTCAAAAGTCGCCCACTGGAGAGCACCTGCTGCTTTTTTTGCATCAGTGACCACAGGCACTAAGAGATGTGGAATGTCGTTATAAACCTTAAACTCAACCATTTTAGGGTCAACCATTATAAAACGGACATCTTCCGGCGATGCTTTATAAAGAATACTGAGGATTATGGAATTGAGACAAACAGATTTTCCGGAGCCTGTTGTGCCTGCAACAAGCATGTGCGGGAGTTTTGAGATATCACCTATAATCGGGTCGCCGGTAATATCCATACCAATAGTAAAGCTCAACTTTGAAGATGCCTTGCTAAATTCATCAGACTGAAGAACATCACGCAAATGAACCTTACTTATCTCCTTATTCGGAACCTCTATGCCGACAGTCGAGATACGATTGGGCATAGCCGCAATACGAACACCGACAGTGCCGAGCGAAAGTGCAATGTCGTCGGCAAGGTTTGTTAGTTTGCTGAGTTTTACACCCGCTTCGAGTGCTGCCTCATATCGTGTCACCGAAGGTCCTCTCGTGGCATTTGAAATTTTAACATTAACGCCAAAACTGGTAAATGCAGTCTCCAAACGTTCAATATTCTGCTTAACCTCGCTATCCCCTGCGCGTGATTTCGGGTCGCCTTTTGAAAGCAATGAAAGCGGCGGAAAAGCATAAGATCCGGCGGGAAGATTAATAGGTGAAAAGTCCTCGGGCGCAGGTTTTTCTTTTGAAGATGACTTTTTATTACGCTCAGGCTTCGAAGCAGATTCGGGCGAAGTTTCAGGTTCAACCGAAGATTCAAAAGCTGACTCATCTTGCAAGGAAAACCCTGACAGAGACTCATCCGATGACATAAACCGCTCTCTCATAATAGGGGGGACAACAGGAGGAGGACGGCGCATTTTGCCCTCCATAAACGGAATGTCTATAGGCATATCCATTCCGGCAGGGTCATCTGCTTTAGCCCCGTCAATGCAGTGTTCTTCCCCGGCGGACTCGCCGGAATCAGCCTTCTCGGGTTTACGTTTGAAATAGCCACGGTCTGACACATCATCGTTGTCGTCTTCAAAATGGTCACGAAGAGGAACACCATCCTCATCAACCGGAATATCAATCTTCCGCTTCTTCCATGCCGGAGTGATAGCGTGTCTGTATTGCTTTTTGTTAACCGAACTGTGTAAATGTGGCGGAGCAACTGAATCTTCTGCAATTTGAGGGTAATCCTGTGGTTGTGGAGGTTCAGGTTGCGGTATATATTCCAGTCTGGAGCGGTTTTTGTACGTCTCAACTATCCTGACTATAGTCGTCTTAAATGCAACGAAAACAAGAATTCCTGTACCCAATATGAGCGTTATTGCCGTTCCTACATTACCAAACAGCCACATAAACAATTCTGCAATAGTCCCGCTGATAACGCCGCCGGATTGAAGAGCTGCACCTGCTGACCAAAGGTCGGGAAACATGGCAAAAGAAAACTCATACTCTACAGTATTTGTAAAAAGATGCACCATCGCTCCTATAAAGACGGGCAAAACAAGAGTGCAAACAGTCCGCAAAAGGATTGGACGCCCTTTGTGAAACATCAAAATAACCGAACACATAATAAGTGCAGGACCTATTGCAAAAAAGCCGTGCCCGATAAGTCTCATGACAAAACCGGTGAGAAAACTGATAAAAACAGGCTCAGCATCAAAATAACCGATAAAAGAAAATATTCCCAAAGCAAAGCAGACAATAGCCAAAATCTCGCGTCTGCGAGGAGCTTTGCCGACCTCTACCTCTTGCTTTTCCGGTATTTTTTTTGTAGTCCTTGAAGACGCTCTTGAACTCGTAGCAGCCTTCTTTTTTTCGCCAGCCTGTGCCACCTCAATTAAACTCCTTACAACCTAATCAACGACCAAATTATAGTAACAATACCAATACCCCAACAATAATATGCAATATTACCAAAACTGCGCCTTCCTATGATTCTGCGTATAAACTGGATAGCAAAATATCCAACACCCGCAGCGACAACAAAACCGGCAATGTATGCATGCATCATAGAGAAGTCAGCACCCTCTGTTATTGCTCTGTAGAAAGTTACAATAGTGGCACCCAAAACAGCAGGTATAGACAAAAGTAGGGAAAATCTTACTGCAAAAGCACCATTTAAACCACGAGCTAAGCCCACTGCTATGGTTGTGCCACTGCGAGACAATCCGGGCAATAACGCTACAGCCTGAGCCAGACCAATAATGAGTGCGTCGGCACTGGTCATGGTTTTATCGGTTTTATTGCCCTGCTTAATGAATCTTGACGAGACATATAAAAGACCTCCCGTAATAAGAAAAGCAAAACCAATGAAAAACGTGTTGAAAAACAAACTCTCGATACTACTTACAAAAAAGACTGCTACAAACATTGGAAGAGTACCGATAAATACAAATAAAAGTGCTCTGCCGGGAGGCTTTAGCGAAACAGGTTCATCTGCATTTGAATCAGCCTTAAAGCGAATATACTCCAAGCCGTCCCTAATCATATCCCTAACTTCAATCCTATATACAACAAATATTGAAACAAGGGTTCCCATATGCACAAGCACCTCAAAGAGCAAATCAGGCTCCTGCACATTCATAAAGTTTTGCAACACAGCCAAATGACCTGAGCTCGAAACAGGAAGAAATTCAGTAATCCCCTGGACAAGCCCCAGAAGCAATGCGATGAGCACAGTCATAATTATAGTTCCTCCTTAAGTGGCAACGTGGGTTCTTCTCCCGAAAGAGCCTCTAATTCTTTCTTAACATCAAGTCGTGGGAACAAAATTTCCACTTTACTAACAGAAACAGTTTTTGAAAGCGCACCAAAAGATACAACACTGTCAAAAGAGCGAACGTCATCTGCCGCGCCGATAAATCCCAGAATCTTTTCGCAAGACTCGGGCATAACGGGAATCAATAAAACCGTGCAAATCCTTATGGATTCGAGAAGATTATATAAGACCGCAGCCAGTCGGGGTTTATTCGCTTCATCTTTTGCCAAAATCCAAGGCGTGGTTTCGTCGATATATTTATTGGCACGTGAAGTCACCTTAAAAATCTCAGACAGAGCGTCTTGAAAAGCAAATTTATCCATGTTGCTCTCGTAAATCTTGTGCAAATTCTCAGCCATAGCGATAAGCTCATTATCCTCAGCCCCGCCCTCTTGCTCCGAAAGCAAAGTGCCGCCAAAATACTTTTCTACCATTGAAACCGTGCGGGAAACCAAGTTGCCTATGTCGTTTGCAAGGTCTTGATTTATGCGGTAAATCAGTAGCTCGTTTGTAAAGTTACCACCCGCACTGAAAGAATATTCTCGGAGCAGGAAAAAGCGCAGTGCGTCAACACCATATCGCTCTGCAAGCACTACGGGGTCTTTTGCATTGCCTCTTGATTTGCCTATCTTTTCACCGTCAAACAGTAACCAGCCGTGGACAAAAACCTTTTTCGGCCACGACAAATCCAAGGCTGTCAGCATAGCCTGCCAAAAAATAGAATGAAATCGCACAATTTCTGTACCTACAAAATGCACATCGCAAGGCCAGTATTTATCGAAATCATCATATTTATCATTGCCGTAACCGAGTGCGGTGATGTAATTGTTGAGTGCTTCACACCAAACATAAACGACATGTTCGGGGTCAAAATCAACGGGTATTCCCCACTTAATTGATGTGCGCGACACGCAAACATCATCAAGACCGGGCAAAAGAAAATTGTTCATCATCTCATTTACGCGTGACGGCGGCTCAAGATAATCCCCAATCAGCTCTTTTATTTTGTCAGCATATTTCGACTGGCGAAAGAAGTATGCATCCTCCTCCGCATCCGTGACATCGCGGTCGCAATCAGGGCATTTGCCCGAAACAAGCTGACTTTCAGTCCAAAAAGACTCGCATGGAGTGCAATATTTTCCTTTGTATACGCCCTTATAAATATCTCCCTTATCGTAAAGTGTGCGGAATATTTTTTGAACTGACTTGACATGGTAATCATCGGTAGTGCGGATAAATCGATCGTAAGAAATGTTCATCAGCTTCCACAAATCCAGTATGCCGCCCTCGCTGCAAATAATGTCGTCAACGAATTCCTTAGGCGTAACACCCGCAGCTTTCGCACGTTGCTCAATTTTAACGCCATGCTCATCAGTGCCGGTCAGAAACATGACATCATAACCTCTCATACGCTTATATCGGGCAAGAACATCTGCACCAACGGTACAGTAGGTGTGTCCAATATGAAGTTTGTCTGATGGGTAGTATATAGGTGTTGTGATGTAAAATGTTTCTTTAGCCATTGAAAAAAGAGTCCTTTCCGATTTTTTGCATATATGTTTTGCGCTTGGAAATCACGTGGTATAATGATTGTTTTACAATCATTATACCATAAGTAAGAAAAAAATCCAGTCTTTCGCAAATAAACCTTGACAGATGGGGTATATTTGCATAGAATTAGAAACAGCGAACTAAAGTGGACAAGGAATTCCTTAACTATTAAAATAAACAATCAAGCGGGAGGTCCGGGCTATGGCAGGAAAGAAAAATGAAAGTAAGATAAAGTCAATGCTTGAACGCAGAGGGCTTATAAGAAAGGTAGACGATAGCGCAGATAAAAGCCCAAGCGACACAATACAGCGTTACAACCCCGAGCCTGACATAAAACCGATAATAGAAATGCCGGACGAGCCGGCGACGGTAAAATCCGCACCAAGGCAGCCCATTCCGGGAATGTCAACCCCGGTATTCCCCGAAGAACAAGCAGACGAAGAAGATTCTCTGCAAGCTGACTCCGTAACCCCCAGACCCGCCCCGTCACAAACTCCTGTTAAAGCTTCTGAGGAAAATCCGTTCACCGAAGAAGTCGCACCTCCACAGCCGGCGCCGAAGCCGGAGCCGCCGCTGTACACACCTCCTCCCGTACCGCCAAGACCCACATTACAAGATGCAATTACTTCATACAGAAGCAGTAACGAAAGCCCCGTAGCAGAGCAGGAACCCACACCTGCCCCGCCGCCGCGTCCTATATCGGAAAGCTATACAGACAAATACCTGAGCATAAACGAACTTTACGAAGCACTTGCACTCAGGCCGAGAAAAACAGATTCTGTATATTTGATTGAAGAATACCTGAAAACACTACCCGACTCACTCCCCGACTCATCACGCCGTGAGATTGTCAACAAGATTATAACAGCATCTGGCTTTGATTACGATTTGCTCATGGGTGACGGTGTTTTGCGCGTAAAAATGCTTAAAGAATACGCAGAAAGATTCGCCAGACACACAGATGACTACGTGGCAGCACGTCACGCGGAACTTGAAGCACTTGAGCAACAAATCCAGCGCACAAGAAGGCTTATAGACAACCGCAAAGAATTGCACAAAAGGCAATTTTTCACCATAGAAGCCGAAGCCCAACGCTTAAAAGAAATCCTTACATTCATATCCGGATAAGGCATACAGGCACTAAACTTGATTTAAAATTGCAAAAATATTTGCTATTATGAATTTTTTGTGATAACATAAGCATCCACCTGAAAGTTTTTGCGACTCCCTTAATAAAGCAGAGAGGTAAAGTACATGAGAGGTTATGAAATTACAGAGCGCGGTAAGACAATTATTGTGGTATTACTGGTGCTTATAGTGTTGATTATACCTTCTGTATTTATATCCATCAACGCACTGGTCAGGGAAACCCCGCAAGAGGATCCACCGGGCATCACAGAAACAACCCCTCAGCCCGAAGACGACCCAACCGGGGAAAACGCGGATGAAATTGCAAACAGACCATGGCCTCCCGGTGGTGACAATGAAATGCTGGGCGGTCCGGATAACGAAAATCCCGATAGTGGAAACACAGTAGAAATTCCTCCGGAAGAAGGAAATGGAGCACCGACACCGCCGGATGCTTCCGATTCGTCGGACTCGTCAGATGCTTCACAGGGCGAACCTCCTGAGCAAGGGCTTGTAGGTCTTAATGTACCGGCGGGTACAATGGCATTTGTTTACTTCCCGGGTGTTCAAAATGCTCTTGACTTAGAAACATCAGCAGCACTTGAAAGTTTCCTTGCATCACCGCGAAATGTCGAAAATGCGAGAGTGATAGTTCAAATCCCGCAGCTGACAGAAGGCGACAGATTAAATGTTGTAAATGCAATATTAAATGAACTCACAGAACACGGTGTTCCAAGGCAAGATATAATATTCTTTACGATTGATGAAACCGTAGAGGGAGACAGCTTTGAAGTCAGACTGTCATTTCAGGCACCCCAAGTTGGTGGAAAATAATATAAAGTTAAAAGGACGCCCGTTACAGCCGATTTTAGGAGAAAACGGGCAAGAGCCTTTCAAAATGCATACCGCGTGATGCCTTCACAAGAACGGCATCACCTTTTTTTATCATTTTAGGTAAACTATTTAAAAGCTTCTCAAAATCCTCAAAATGCTCAGCCGAAGCACCGCCTGCAGAATTATATCCCTCATAGAAAAATGCGGCATCATCACCTTGGCAAAGAAGTAAATCAATGCCGCTTTGCGCAGCAAAAGCACCAACATCACGATGCATCTGCTTTGAATTTTCACCCAGGCTGAGCATATCTCCCAAAACAGCGACACGTCTGCCCGATAACGAGGATAGAGAAGTGAGTGCAGCTTTCACTGAGTTGGGGTTTGCATTGTAGCAGTCGTCAATGAGGGTAATCCCTGCATGAGATGAAACTTTAGCCCTGCCGTCAACAGATGAGTATGCGGCAAACCCGCGTCGCACCTCGTCGTCACTGAGACCCAAAAGGTCAGCCACCGCAGCAGCCGCAGGCGCAAGAGCCGACAAGTGACTGCCGTATGCAGGTATGGTAACATTAAACCGCCCCTCGGCACTGACCATATCAAGAGTAGTCGAGTCAATACCTTGCGTTTCAACGTTTTCTCCCCGATAGTCGTTATGCTCCATAAGCCCAAAAGTGTAAGTCTTTCTGCCCGCATCAAAATTAAGTAAAAGCTCGTCATCACCGTTCATAACAGCAATCCCTTTGGGCTTCATATACGGGAAAGCTTCGGTTTTAGCCTTCAAAACACCTTGAAGGTCGCCGAGCATATCAATATGCGCATAACCGATTTTTGTCATTACAAAAATATCGGGCCGCGCCATAATCGCAAGTCTTGCCATATCACCGAAATCGCTGATTCCCATTTCAACAACAGCAACCTCGTGGCTTTCTCTCAGCCCGAGTAACGTCAGAGGAACACCGATGTCGTTATTGAGGTTCATGTCAGTCTTATGGACACGGAGCTTCGCCCCGAGAACAGCGGCAATGAGTTCCTTAGCCGATGTTTTACCCACGCTGCCCGTTATCCCGATAACAGGAATGGTAAACAAACTCCTGTAATACGCAGCAAGCACCCGAAGAGAATCAAGCGTTGACTCAACAAGCACATAAGGACCTTTGGCATCAGGCATTTCAGACTCTGCAAGGCAGCAAGCAGCACCTCTGCCAAACGCATCATTAGCAAAATCATGCCCGTCCACCCTCGCACCTTTTATGCAAACAAAAAGATTACCCGCCAGCACATCACGATTATCCCGCACCGCTCCCAAAACAGCACACTCACACTGCTCCTGCGTACCAACAAACCTACCGCCAGTAACCTCTGCAATCTTCCAAGGAGTCAACAAACTCATACTCTCACCTCTAAATTTAGGAAATAAATAAACTCTTTCCGCATATTCTACACCATAACAAAAAATAGCACAACAAAAAACTAAATAGTGCTGTGTTGCATTCAAAGATATTCTTGCAATCGCAAATGCAAAATGTTAGAATTGGTGAGTGATTTTCCTTGTGTAATTTGCATAGTTCCACATTAACAATACGATAAAATCAATATGGAGAGCATTTATGAAAAATGAGGCATCTTTGAGCAAATTTCTAATAGAAACTGAAAAGGCCGCACAAGAAATAGTTGGGTTTGAATATGAGCACGAAGATGAAGACAGTGTTGATGAAAAACCATATAATCCTGATGACATTAGAATAACGCAAAAATTCTTCTCGGTGTCAGATGTTTGTCGATGGATGAGTTCTAATCCTCCAACTATAACAATAAAACCAGAATTTCAGCGCAACTTTGTGTGGAGTGAAAGAAAAAAATCGTTACTAATTGAGTCGTTAATGCTGAGAATTCCTGTTCCTTCATTTTATTTATATGAAGACAGTGACGAGCACAAAAGTGTAATTGATGGATTGCAGAGATTGTCCACAATTCATGATTATGTCAGCGGTGAATTTGTGTTATGCAACTTGCAATATCTTGGAGATTCGTGCAACGGAAAGAAGTTTTCAGAGCTAGACCAAAAGTACCGAACTCGTATCGAAGACACTCAGCTTAACATAAACATTTTAGACGCAAATTCGCCCGAACAAGTTAAATTCGATGTTTTCACACGCATTAACACTGGTGGAGTTCCGCTTAACAGACAGGAAATTAGAAATGCATTAGCAAATACATCAACGATGAAATTGATGAAGCGAATGGCGACTTCAGAATCATTTCTCTTAGCGACTCACGGCGTTGTCAAGGATGTTAGAATGGATGCACAAGAGCTCTGTATAAGATTTATCGCTTTTTTTAATGCTTACGACCCAAGAGAAAAGATCCTGATGAAAAATAAAACAATTTCCAACATGTTGGATACTTGTATACAGCACCTAAATACGTGCAATCAACAAACGTTAGATGAATATTTCACTTCTTTTGAAGCCTCTATGAGAAAAGCAGCTGCGGCTCTTGGAAAGATGGCGTTTATAAAGCCAACAGAACGAATCATAATAAATAAACCATTATTCACATCTTGGGCGGTTACTTTAGCATACTCTGATTACTCTATTTCTTGTTTAGAAGAGAATCAGAATAAGCTTATGAACAAATATAAAGAGTTACTTTTTTCAGATAGCGAGTACTTCAACTCTATCTCAACATCTACAGGCACAAAAAAGAATATAGATATTCAATTTGCATCAGTATTAAGGGTATTGGAGGTGTTAGAAAATGATTGAAAGACTTAGACTGCGTAACTTCAAATGCTTTAATTGCGAGGAGTTTATCTTCAATAATCTTACGATTCTTGCCGGAGCAAACGCATCAGGAAAATCAAGTGTAATTCAAGCGTTGTTATATTATGCCCATTCCATAGCGCATCAAAAGGAAAATATAGATATAAGGGATGTTTTTGAGTTAGACCTTGGCGTTGCAAAGTCTTTGCTGTCACACAACCAAACTGGTACGGATATTGAGATAGAGGCTTTTTTTGAGAATAAGTCGTCAATTGTACGTTTAAAGCCCTCGGAAGAGTCCCCATATAGTATGCGTTGTGAACGCAGTGCTGTACAATCTGAAAAGTTTGAGTTTCGTTACCTTAAGGCTGAGCGTATAGGTTCTCGGACATCAACATCTGTGAGCGGAAGTATAGACAACATAGGTTATTCGGGCGAATTTGCGCCATCGGTCATCGAGAATGCAGAAAAAAACGGCATTTCAGTTCATGAAAAGTTTGCTACGAATACTGGGTCTAGAAAGTTTCCATCTGCGGTAGAGGCCTGGATGCGTGCAATTGTAGGAAATATGACGATAGAGATTAAGATTGACTATCAGACTGGTAATACAGATACTAAGTTTAAAAATGACATTACAGATTTCGGAGTTGTTCCAACTTTGACGGGATTCGGAATTTCGTATGTCATGCCAATTGTAGTTGCAGGTCTTTTATGCTCTACTCGCGATAATTCTATATTAATCGTTGAAAACCCTGAAGCACATTTGCATCCAAAGGCTCAAAGCCAGATTGGAAAGTTTCTTGCCTTAGTAGCTGAATGCGGCGTACAAGTAATAATAGAAACGCATAGTGAACATATAATTGATGGAGCCAGAATCCAATTGAAAAAAGACAATGAAACAGACAAAATGACTATTAACTTTTTTAGTAGCATGAAAAAGAAAATCGAAGCTGAGACCATATGCTTGTCCCAAAACGGCGAGCTTGAACACTGGCCGACAGGATTCTTTGACCAAAAAAGGAATGATTTGAGGGCTTTGTTATCGAAATGATAGTTCAAAACAAGTTGATAGAAGAAAGCTTTGATTTTCGTAGCAATTTGCAATGTTGCGAGTTGACGGAGTGTATATTAGCTCTTGGTATGGTAGATGCGCATATTCGAGCAATTGGAGAGCGTATAAACTTTGATGAAGAAAAGCTCTATAGCCAGGAAATCCTCAAAAGTGTGACATTAGCAGATTTCTTTTGGGGCACCAACACCGAAGGTGTTAGTGAAGATCATCGAAGCCTGCTTCTGGAGATACTAACAAAACAGCCAAAAAGTGCCGAGTGTGACTCTGGTAATAGCATTATAGGCATTTATCTATATCCTGATTGTGGCAACCACTCACATTTCAAAGATTACCTTAATAATCGTAGAGACATTCTTTCCACCCTCACCGATAGGCGTAATTTCTATTTATTGCTGCACAGTTGTTTCCCGGACTCGTTGTTTTCTCTGGACATCGAAGCCGGACTTAACTCAATAAAAAAGTTTAGTAATCATACCAGTGAAATTGTTAAAAATTTGACTGTTCTAAACGATGAAGCCGTAAAGGCATTTAAAGAACATAGAGAAAACATTTTTGAAGCATTTAGAGTAATAAAATCCCAGTTACTAGATTGCGTTCCTGATAAGCCGGAAAACGATACTAAACTTACGTTTGATTTCATTGACGACGAAGGTGATACGGTATCTGTTGTATGCTCCCCTCACACAAAACTGGTGGCAAAACACTCTGATTGTAGGATATATTTTTATTGGTGTCATGAAAAAATTGGGAGCGAAGAAAAAGTTTTAATTGGGAGGATAGGAACTCACCCATATTAAGTCCTGCTACTGGTATAAAAGCCCTGTTTGATGCAAAAAAAGTCCGCATTCACCGAAGCCCTTCGCAAAAACGTAGCTAAAAAGCTCTTTCAGAAAATGAAGGAGCTTTTTTGCAACAATATGCAGAGTGCGTGCAAGTTAATCGTTCACAAAAAGTTTACAGAATTTAGTGTGCAAAAGTATCACCACAAAATGTAGAAAAAAGCCACTTTTTCACATCGGAGTGGTAAAATTCCTTACATTTTCGCTCGTAAATGTAGAAAAACCACCATAAAAGTGTGAATCAAATGTCTAACGACAAACACCTCAAAACCTGCTACACTCTAAGAGCGAAGACATGCACAACGTGTAAGCTCAGCGCAAAAATTTCTAGTCAAAACCCTGGAGGTATGATAAAATGACAATCAAAGCAACAAATGATTTAATGTTTAAGAAACTATTAGCCAGTGAGGAAAACAAGGACATACTGCAAGGCTTCATAAAAGATTTCTGCGGTCTGGACGTGCCTTGTGATGAGATACACATAGAAACGCCTTACAGCATAGACCTTTACAAGAACTCAGCCGATAACGGAGAAAGCGACCTACGACGCACAGAACGCGACATTGCTATAGAACTCCGCAGTCTGAATATTATTGTAGAGCTTCAAATGTACAGTGACGACCACTTTTTCGCTCGAACATTGCACTACACGTTCGAAAGGTTTACAAGCAATTATGGAGTTCCGGGCAAAATGACAGGATTCAGAGCGGGAAAGCTTGATAAATATTCCAGCCTGATGCCTGTGTACGCCGTCAATATAGTGGATGGCAAGCTGTTTCAAAGCGACATTGATGCCTTTCGCACATTTACGCTATATGACACGGAGCATGACGCAGGGCTGGAAAAAGACTGGATAAGGCTGAGTTTCATGGAGCTTGGAAAAGCACATATCAATGACTTAAACCAAAAGCACTGGCATAAGTTCTTCACAACCGGAAAAGCACCAAACGAAGCACCTGCGTACATAAGGAAAGCACAGGATGTAACTAACATGGTAAACATAAGCAAGGAGGAACGCGATATGTTGACTGCGCAAGAAAGATACGAAGCAAAAAGGAACTCAGAGTACAACACAGCACTTAGGATCGGCATAGAGCGGG
>Ga0209755_10001417_pt1 | contig 37518 bp, 33 predicted proteins | sample TergutCo191P1_FD_187301 | JGI IMG/M metagenome (GOLD analysis project Ga0209755, IMG submission 187301) | Cornitermes sp. P1 segment gut microbial communities from Petit-Saut dam, French Guiana - Co191P1 (SPAdes) (version 2) | ecosystem: Host-associated > Arthropoda: Insects > Digestive system... | reverse complement strand
CCCCCCCCGTGGTAAATTTGGAGCTATCAGTTGGATAAAATTACAAGTATCATCATTATTGAAGATCATCCGGTTGTGCGTAACGGACTGTCAGCGTTTTTTACCGCAGCCGGACACTGGAAAGTTATGGGAACAGCCACCTCGATTGCCGAAGCAAGAAAACTGCTGACCTCTGTAACCGCCGACATCGTGCTGTTGGACATTCAATTGGAAGACGGCTGGGGGTTTGATATTATACCCTGGCTTGTAACGCGGTCGGAACAAAAAACAAACCCTCTGCCGCTTTTTGCAGTCTATTCCGCATTTGACGATTACGCCCATGTCAGAGCCGCTCTAAGCATGGGCGTAAAAGCGTATATCACCAAACGCCGCAGCGAACAGGAACTTGAAACTGCGCTGCGCAAAGCGCTTGACGGCGAACTCCACATTGACGAGGCGGCGCAGCAGAAACTCCAAAGCATATCGGATTTATGCATCCTGCTGACCAAGCGAGAAACGGAAATAATCAATATGGTAAAACGAGGCTTATCCAACAAAGAAATCTCCTCTCAATTAGGCATCAGCCGGCGCACCGTAGAAAATATTCTTTCCTGCGTTTACGACAAAACGGGTATTAAATCGAGGCTGGAGTTGGAACGGTTGTAGGGGAGGAAGAAGAAATTTACCACGGAGTACACGGAGTTTCACGGAGTTTTAAGCGTGCTTTGAAAGTTTTTTCGTAATGCGTTATAGTATGCTTGTAGGAGATCTATCATGGAATACGAAGATTTATCAGAAAAGATAATAAAGTGTGCTATGGATGTTCATACAGCTTTAGGTCCCGGACTGCTGGAAAGTGCTTACAAGGAATGTTTGTTTTACAAATTAAACAAAGCCGGAATTATTGTAGAAAAAGAAAAATTACTTCCTTTGACCTTTGAAGGAATAAATCTTGATTGTGGCTATAGAATTGATTTATTAGTAGAGAACAGTATAGTTTTAGAATTAAAAAGTGTAAAAAAGATAGAAGATATCCATTTAGCTCAAATCCTTACCTATTTAAAGCTTGGGAAATTCAAGGTGGGTTTATTACTCAACTTTAATGTAACATCATTAAAAGACGGTATAAAACGTGTAGTTAATTAATTCTCTTCCTCCGTGGTTTTTCTTCTTAAGACACGCCCCGTGCCTGATACCATATGCGTGTACTTTCCATTTTTAACCACGGAGTTTCACGAAGGAAAGATGGTTTTTGAACCAAAAACTCCGTGTTACTCCGTGCTCTCCGTGGTTTTATTCTTATTGGACAGCTCCACGCGCCTTTGTGGTAAAAAATCTTCAAAATTCGTTCAAAACCGTGCGTGATTACTCATGACAGATTACCGCAGGCATGACTAAAATTTGATTTGAATCTTCGTATGAAGATTTAAATTCAAATTACGGTTTTAGAAACCGAAAAGGAAAAAACATGAAAAAGATGTTTATTTTGGGAATGACAGTTTTAATTCTGTCATTGGCGTTCGTTGGTTGTGGCGGAGATGATGATTCAACAAGTACTACAGGCGGGCTGACCATTACTGGTCTTAGTACTCACGATGGCAATTATGCTTATGCAACAAGTACCAGTCTTGTCGGTGTATCATCAAATAGCAAAACAGCTCTTATTAGCGGCGGTTCTGTTGTGTTGACCGTCTATAATACGACAACACAGGCTGTTTATAAAGGAAATGAAACGGTGACTTTCTCTGTAGCCATTTACAGCACAGAAGTTGCAGCAGGTCCAAACATGGGGTCGCCTACAGCTTCCGGTAGTATAACAGTGACTTTTACTAATGGAATAGCAAGCGGAACGTTTACAGCTGTTAATTAATCAAGTGTATCTGACAACTAATTTTCTGGTGTGCCTGTTAGCCCAGGCATACCGGATATGACGTTGTCGGGTAAAAAATCATGTTTACTTCCTGCGTATACGACAAAACAGACATTAAATCGAGACTGGAGTTGGAAAGGTTGTAGGGGAGGGAATTGATTATAAATGTTTTGGTAAATCCCATGAAGCTCTTAAAATACGGATTATATCTACGTTCTTCTATAGCGAGTGATAAAAATTTGACATTATATTTCAATCGTCTTCTTCCCAGAATTCTTCTTCCGTTAGCCATTTTGCATCAGGTTTATCCATTTCTCTTTCAGCTTCAGCTAGTTTTTCGGCAACATAAACGGTATGGGCTTTTTGGGATAGATAATCTATGTAATGACTAGCTTCCTCAAATAAAGCAGCCGGTAAAGATTCGGCTTTTCGTATCAATTGTTCGGCTTGCGGCATGGGCTTCTCTCCTGCCTACATTGTACAACCTCTTTATGATTTTGAAAAGTTGCTTTTGTCTCTAAAATATTAATAACACCTTTCAAAAAAAATCTTCAAAAATCGTTCAAAACCGTGCGTGACTACTCATGACAGATATTTGATCTCACCCTTAAAATTTACTCAGGAAATTTTTAAGGAGTTATTATGACAAAACGGATTTTTTTAGCTGCCTTGTTAATCTGCATTGTATTCGGCACGGCAGCAGCCCAGAGAGCAAGAGATCACATTGCGCAAGGCAGGGAGCATTTACAGGCGCAAAGGTTTGAGCAAGCCATCGAATCATTTCAAGCCGCCCTTGCGCTGGAGCCGCGCAACAGAGACGCTCCCCCCTTGCTTCAGCAAGCGCAGCAAGGATTGACTACCCGGCTTTTTAATGAAGCAGAGAGGCTTCGCCGTGAAAACAAATTTGAAGAAGCAATAGCGTTGTATGACCGCGCGTTACAGGCTGCTCCTCCTGATTTTGCTATTCGCAATATTCAGAATGGAAAAACACAGGCGCAGGAAGGTTTAAAAAGACAGATACAAAGACAACGAGAAGAACGAGTTGCGCAAATTTATAATGAAGCAGAGAGACTTAGGCGGGCTAATAATTTTGAAGAAGCGATAGCGATGTATGATCAAGCGTTGGAAGCCGCGCCTCAGGGATTTAACACACGCAATATTCAGAGCGGTAAAAGTCAGGCGCAGGATGCAATAACAAGACAGCAGGCGCAGCAACGTGCCGAGCAATCACGACAGACAATGCAAAAAGGGCGTGAACTTATTACGGCAAATTCAATAGCAGAAGCAAAAACTGAATATGAAAACGCCGTCAGTATTGGCGGGTTGGATAGATATGAAACTAATGAAGCCCAGCGTATCATTACCGACTTGCAAAACATTATAACTAAAATGGAATCCTATAACCGCCCGCTTCAGGACAGCGATTTTGAAATAGAGCAATCAGGCAATACTGTTATTATTAAAAACTATAAAGGGATAGAAAGAGTAGAGATGAGCAGTATTACTGTGTATGATCAAAATAGAGGAAGGTCTGTTCCCATTCAAGTAAGCATAGGCATTACAAATGTGGTTATCCCAGAGCGGCTTTTTGGTTTACAGGTAACAGGTATCGCAAAGGATGCGTTTGAAAATAAGGGAATTACAGGTTTTACAATTCCGAATAACATAACGGAAATTAATTTTTCTCTTGCAAATAACAGATTAGAAAGAATTGTAATACACAACAGAATTACACGCATCGGGGATTATTACGTGGATAGATACAGTGATAAAGGTCTTTTCAGTGGAAATCCATTAACCGAAATTACTATTCCCGACTCTGTAACCTATATTGGTTCAAGAGCTTTTCAGGGTTGTCGTTTAACGAGTGTAACGATTGGAAACTCAGTAAATACAATCGGAGAAAGCGCATTTGAGAATAATCGTTTAACAAGTGTAACATTTGGTCGTTCAGTTAACCGTATTAGGTCAAGAGCTTTCGCAGGAAATCAATTAACCGCAATTACTTTGCCTGCAAGCATAAAGATAATTGAATCAGGAGCGTTTCAGAATAACCAAATCCAGTCCGTGAACCTGCCAAACGGTATTGAGATTATTGGTACAGAAGCCTTCATGAATAACCCTTTAACAGAATTAGTAGTTCCTGCATCTTTAGCGACAATGGGAAGATATCAAAATATTCCGACTAGCGAACAAATTAATCGTATGACATTTTCACCAGATGCAAGGTTTGCATTTGTAGAACAATTCCGTAAATTAGGTGATGGAGGACATCCGCGTATTGGAGTTTTTTGGCGTGAAGTGACTGCTTATGAGGGGTCTTATCGCTCAGGTTATTTTTCATGGTTCAAAGGTAATGAAGCATTCCCTGCATCTCTTACCAGAATCACAATGCCTGCAAATATGCATGATGATAATTTGCTCGGTTTTGAAAACACCGCTTTTGTCAATTTTTACAAAAGCCAGAATAAAACGGCAGGTGTTTATGTTCAGAACGGACCTGTTTGGTCAAGGCAATAGGTAAAAACGCCGCAACTATGCATGAGCAAAAGGTCAGCGGCTTTTTATACCCGATTATCGGGAAAAACAATTTAAGGAGTGATTTATGAAAAACAAAAAATGGTTGATGGTATCCGCAATTTTATTAATTGCGGTGTTGGCTCTTACTGCTTGTTCCGGTAAGAATGAGGAAGGTATCAGCAAAGCTGACAAAAAAGCTGCAAATAATATGTTAAAAGCTTTTAAAGATGGTGATACAGATAAAATTAGTAAACTCTTAACGGAGTCTGGTGATAGTGTTTTATCTGCTTTATCTTTAGGATCAGGATCTCCAGGAGGAGATTTTTCCTATGACTTGAATAGAACACAGGATGGTATAATAATTAAAAAATACACAGGTTACGGTCCTGTTGTAATTGTCCCTTCAAAAATTGAAGGTTATCCTGTAGTAAGTATAAGCGGTAGTGCTTTTGCCGGAGTATATAGGTACCCTGATCCCAATCCAAGAGCACATTTTAGTGCTACGAAAGATTATGTAGATGGTAATGAAGCATATATTACTACAATAATTCTGCCTGATACGATCACTGGAATAGGTAATAACGCATTTAGAAAGCGTGAAGGTTTACACACTATCAATTTCCCCGCAAGTCTTCAATCTATAGGGGATAGGGCATTTGCAGAATGTCCTAATCTTTTCAACCTGATAATACCGGAAAGTTTGACATCTGTTTCTAAGGGAAGTTCAGTATTTAACGGCAGTGTTCAAAAATTACCTCTTGCTAAACGAGAACGTCTTAAAGATTTAGGGTTGATAAATTAAAATAATCAACTGTTCACCGTCTGCCGTATTTCTCCAAAAAAGCAAGCGGTGAATGGTTATAAAATTATCATTTGACTAATATGAATGAACCATTAATAACACTAACATGGATATCCGCGTTTATTACATTAACTCTTTGCGGATTATTATTTTTGTTTCTGATAATTAACGGCATAAAAAATTGGCGTAAGAAGAAAGATTTTATTATGTGAAGTATTATCGGGGGGGGACATAATAAAATCGCAATTAACAATGTACAACATCGTTTTCGACACCGCCCTCAATTCAATGGGAGTAAAAGAGTAGACCGCCACAGCATAAAATTTAACTTGACTATTTATGCATAAATACCGTATATTATAAGTGTACCCGCGAGCACTATTGATGCTTGCCCCCGCCGGGCAGTGTGCCTGGCATTTTTTTTGCAGCAAGAAAAAGCTTTCAAACAACAATTTCGTGATGGTCTGTGTGGTTCGTAAGATTATCAATTAATTAAAGAATTTGATAATTGCCTTTGCGACAATCTCATTAATATTTGAATGTCTTGGGATTTGAGTTGATGTATTTGTTCTTGGGTTTTCGTATATATCGTGGTTTGCGCCATGACGCACAAAAACAGCTCCACGTTTTATTATTTCTTTCAGTAATTTTTGCCGTTTCAAGCAGGAACCTTTATATGTAAAATGCCGTTTTTCCGTTTTTGCGACAATCTTTTTTCTTCTTCTTGACGAATTTGGTAAATATCGGAAAGCATGATTTCTAGTTCCTCAAGATTATGTCCTTGAGTGAGATGATCAGGATATGAGTTTAAATAACCCACAAACCAGCCGTCATCGGCTTCCCAAAAAGTATAAGCAATTTCCATAATTTTATTATCTATAATGAATTTGAGATAGTCAAGAGCTTTTTTTGGATTTAGAAACAACAGAAAAATACTCCGTGCTGAGAACCCGCGGTTCTATGTATGAATGAAACAATAATAACACTAACATGGATTTCCGCGTTTTTTACATTAAGTTTATGCAGTGTATTATTTTTGTTTCTGATAATAAACGGCATAAAAAACTGGCACAAGAAAAAAGATTTTATAAAGTATTATCGGGGGGACACGCAAAGTGCCTGACACCCAATAAATTATTTGTTTAAGAACTCAAGTAATTTCTGCTTTTCTGTATCCGTCAATCTTCCTATTGTTTCAAACAGTTCCACTAACCATTTACCGCCCAGTTATAAATTTCCGGATGTAGTTTTTTATCAATTAAAATATTTCCGTTTTCATCTGTGGCAAGTTCAACCATTTTCGGGTTATTTTTTATAGCAGCAGCGGCAATCTGTTCATCAAGAGTTGATGTTACAACAGGCTGAAAAGGCAATCGGCGTTCCGCGATAATCTGTCTGTAAAACATTTCTATTGCCGTTGTTTGATCCAACCCCATTCGATCTAAAAGTTTTGATGCAAGTTCCTTGATGTTACTGTCAATCCTTACATTAACATTTGCCTTTGTCATAATTTACCTCTCACATTAATAATAACACAATATAACGCTGTTGTCAACATATTGGCGTTATATTGTAATTGTAGAAAAAGGCATAAGGTAGCAGATACCTGAATTCGCGAGCACTATTGATGCTTACCCCCGCCGGGCAGTAAATTCTTAATTTTTCTTCTCTGCGATCTCCGCGCCTCTGCGAGAAATGATTCTCAGTATTCTGTTCGTGTAAGCGCCAAAGACGCTAGTTCGTGATGGTTTGCGTGGTTCGTAAGATTATCAATTAATTAAAGAATTTGATAATTGCCTTTGCGACAATCTTTTTTCTTCTTCTTGACGAATTTGGTAAATATCGGAAAGCATGATTTCTAGTTCTTTAAGATTATGTCCTTGAGTGAGATGATCAGGATATAAGTTTAAATAACCCACAAACCAGCCGTCATCGGCTTCCCAAAAAGTATAAGCAATTTCCATTTACAATATCGTTTTCGACAACGTTCTCAAAGGAAGAGGATTAAAAAAGTAGAGGGCTTCTTTTATCAATATTCTTCTGTTATACTTCAAAACATGAGCAAAGACATAAAACTGAAAAATCATGCTGAATTTTCCGAAATAATAGCCATTATAGAACAATCTCGTGAAAATGCCTTTAGAGCCGTAAACCATGAGTTAATTTCAATGTACTGGAAAATAGGCGAATACATCAGTGAAAAAGTCAAAAATTCAGGCTGGGGCAAGTCCATAGTCGCTGAATTCGCCGATTTTATCCTATCCGAACACCCCGATATAAAAGGCTTTTCAGCTTCAAATATATGGAGAATGAAGCAGTTTTATGAAACCTACAAGGACAATGAAAAACTCGCACCACTGGTGCGAGAAATTAGTTGGACGCATAATCTTATTATCATGGGTCGGACAAAAGCCGATGAAGCAAGGGAATTTTACCTGCTTTTATGCACCAAAAACAATTATTCCAAACGTGAGCTAAACCGCCAAATAGACAGTATGCTATTTGAACGCACAATGATTTCCGATATAAAAAATCAATTATTCACAGCCAAAAACGCAGGTCTAACAGCCCTTAGAGACAGTTACATATTGGAGTTTTTAGACATACCTGAAACCCACAAAGAAAAAGAACTGCGAAAATCCATAGTAGCAAATATCCGCAATTTCATTCTTGAATTAGGTAAAGACTTTACCTTTGTCGGCGATGAATACCGAGTACAGGTCGGCAACAGAGACTTTTTTATAGACTTATTATTTTTCAACCGCTCTCTATCATGCCTTGTCGCTATAGAATTAAAAGTAACAGAGTTTCAACCCGAACACATAGGACAGTTAGAATTCTATCTTGAAGCTCTTGATCGTGATGTCCGCAAACCAAACGAAAACCCAAGCGTAGGTTTAATTCTATGCGCAGGCAAAGACGATATGGTAGTTGAGTACGCATTAAGCAGAAGTCTATCCCCTGCGCTCGTAGCCGACTATCAACTACATTTGCCAAATAAAAATCTTTTAGTAGAAAAACTGCGTGAGTTAAAAGAACTTGCAAACTCTGTTTGCACTGATGTAGAACTAGATGAAGAAAAAGATGAATAGGCTTTGGTGTAAATTAAGTAGCTTAATGGATTTTGAATAGTAGAGAATTTAAACTAAAAGAATTTTTAAGTTTAAGGAAAAGCTTTCAAACATTAAGTTCGTGATGGTTCGTAGTAAAAATTAAAACAAAATCTCAATACACCGGCATTGAATTATCAACATCTCTTGCCCATGCGTTTAAGCCGTCCTGCAGATTTAAAAGTTTTCCCTTGTAGCCTGCTTCGCGTAACGCGCGAATTCCTAAAATGCTGCGCTGTCCGATTTTGCACAGGAACACAGAATCGACGCTTGTGTCTAATTCTTCCATTCGCCTTACCAGTTGACCGAGCGGCATTATGATCGCGTTTGGAAATTTGACGATGGCGCGTTCGTGCGGCTCGCGGATATCGATAAATTGAATTTTATCTCCTGCGTCTAAACGTTTTTTTAAGTCGATTGCGGTAATTGTTTCTATTGGTTCACTGTTTTGATCTTTTTTTAGTCCGCAGAATTGTTCGTAATCGATTAATTCTTTGATTGATGGATTTTTTCCGCATACTGGACAATTGGGATCTTTTTCCAATTTTAACTCGCGGAACGTCATGCGCCACGCGTCAAAATGAAGCAAGCGTCCGATTAAAGGTTTGGCGCCGTGCGATTCTTTAGAATCGCTTACGATCATTTTGATCGTTTCTGCCGCCTGAATCGTTCCGATGATGCCTGGCAGCACTCCCATTACACCGCCCTCTGCGCACGAGGGAACAAGTCCGGGAGGCGGAGGTGACGGATAGATGCATCTGTAGCACGGTCCTTCTTTCGCGCCGAAAACGCTCGACTGTCCTTCAAATTGAAAAACCGAGCCGTAAATATTTACTTTTCCCAGAAACACGCACGCGTCATTTACAAGATAGCGCGTTTGAAAATTGTCCGTTCCATCCGCGACAATATCGTAATCGCCGATTATTTCCATCGCGTTCTTGCTTGTGAGCATTGTGTTATGCACAACAACATTTACAAACGGATTAATCCCTTTTATTCTGTCTTTCGCAGACGCGACTTTTGGTCTTCCTATATCTTTGGAGCTGTGAATAATCTGTCTTTGCAAATTCGATGCGTCAACTTCGTCAAAATCCACAAGACCGATTGTTCCGATTCCCGCCGCCGATAAATAAAGCGCGAGCGGCGCGCCTAAACCGCCGGTTCCTACAATTAAAACCTTAGCGTTTTTTAATTTTACCTGTCCCTCTACGCCGATTTCCGGCAGAAGCAGATGACGGCTGTATCGGGCAATTTCTTCATTTGTAAGCGTTTGTTCCAAAGCCATTTGTTCCTCCGGCAATCGCACCTCCGGCGATAGCAGGGATAATCATTACTTCGCCGTTATCCGCAACGGGAGTATCAAGTCCCTGCAGAGTGTTAATATTTTTTCCGTCAATGAAGAGGTTTATAAAATCGCGTAACGTACCGTTATCCGCGAATAAATGAGTTTTGATATCAGGATAAATTCCTGTAAGAGCGTTTAACGCTTCGCCGGCGGTTTTGCCTTCGACATCCACTTCCGCGTTGCGCTCTGTAAAGGAACGCAGCGCGTAAGGTATCAGAATTTTGATCATTTTTATTCTCCTTTAATTATCTTTTCATCATTAAATTGTTTTCTGTCCGCTGTTAATTCCCAGCTAGTTAATTCTTCCGATTTGTTTTGCATAACAGAAACAATTATATAAGAATAGAAAGGAAGCGCGTGTTCTTTATCATATTCGGACGGAAGGGCAGGATGATCGGGGTGCGAATGATAAAAACCAATAACGTCTTCTTTTCTTTTTCGAGCTGTTACTTCCGCCTGCATCATGTCTTCGGGTGTTATCAAAAAACGATGATACTGTTCGCCGTCTTCACGCGCGTTGCGGATAGCTTCTGTGTATTTTACAGTTTTAACGCCTGAGCTGTCAATCTCTCCGATTAAAATACCGCAGCATTCATTGGGGTACGCGCTTTCTCCTTCGGCGCGTATAATTTTTTCGTGTTCTGATAAAAGTTTTAACATTAAATATCCTTCCATAGAGGTTCTGAAAGATAACGATATCCGTTATCGCAAAGAATTGTCGCAACGCGGGAACCTTCAGGAAGTGTTTTTGCGATTTCAAGAGCTGCATGAACATTTGCGCCTGAACTTATTCCGACAAACAATCCTTCTTCTGCGGCAAGACGGCGAGCCGTTTTATACGCGTCTTCGGTTTTTACTTCGATACGATTGTCGGCAATATCCGCGTTAAAAATTTTTGGGTTAAGTGTTGTTGCCATATGCTTCATGCCTTCCAATCCGTGAAAAGGCGAATCGGGCTGCATCAGCGTTATCTGAATAGTTTCATCATATTCTTTAAGCCTCTTTGAAATACCCATAAAAGTTCCCGATGTGCCTGTTCCGCAGACAAAGTGAGTTGGCTTACATTGTTTGTAAAGCTCATCTCCTGTTGTGTTATAATGCGCTTTTGAATTTTCAAAATTATCGTACTGATTCGGAAAAAAATATAAATCAGGTTTGTCCTGCGCTTCTTTTATCGCGGCGTTATACGCGCCGTCCGATCCTTCAAGCGGACTTGTTTCGACAATTTCCGCTCCGTACGCTTTTATAACTTTTTTTCGCTCCATGCTTACGTTAGACGGCATAAAAAGTTTTACTTTATATCCGAGAGCCGCGCCGAACATTGCGTACGCTACGCCGGTATTGCCGCTTGTGGAATCCAAAATTATTTTCTTTTTTGTAAGTTCCTTTGTTTCGATTCCATGAAGTATCATCGCTCTTGCAGCCCTGTCTTTAACAGAACCGCTTGGATTTAAAAATTCTGCTTTAGCGAAAATTTTTATCTCAGAGGACAGAGTTCCTTTGATATTTCCTAATTCAATAATAGGAGTATAACCGACCATATCAAAAATGCTATATTTCATAATACCAAAAATCCTTTTGATCCAGCTCAATATGAGTAGATATATTATTGTTTTTATATTGTAATTCAGGATTCTTAACGCTCACTCGTGTTTTTTCCGGTATCGATCTTACAACAAACGCGTTACCGCCAATCACAACGCCTTCGCCGATTATCGTATCGCCCCCTAAAATTGAAGCGCCTGAATAAACAGTTACGTTGTCGTGAATTGTAGGATGGCGTTTAACACCCTTGATGCTCTGTCCGCCTTTTGTGGATAACGCTCCAAGAGTTACGCCTTGATACAATTTTACGTTGTTTCCGATAACCGTAGTTTCGCCGATTACAATGCCGGTGCCGTGATCCATAAAAAAATATTTTCCGATAACAGCGCCCGGGTGAATATCAATGCCTGTAACGTTATGCGCATATTCGCTCATTATTCTTGGTATAAGCGGAACCGAGAGCAAATAAAGTTCATGCGCGATTCTGTGAACCATCCCTGCGTAAATGCCGGGATAGGACACGATTATTTCCGCTTTACTGTACGCCGCAGGATCGCCGTTGTAAGCTGCTTCTATATCAGTATCAAGTTTTTCTTTTATCTCAGGGATCTTTGAAATAAATTGATGAGTAATATTTACGGCTTCTTCCTCAATTTCATTTTGCCCGATATCTTTAAAACGCAAATCATAACGCAGAGCCAAAGAAATTTGAATGCAAAGATCATTGTAAATTTCTTCAAGCATTACGCTAATTCTGTTTTTGTAAGAAAGACTGTGCGTTTCCAAAGAACCGCGCAGTCCCTGTTTATTTACATTTGCACCTTCGAAAACACCGGGGAATAATATATGCTGCAATTGACTGATCATGGCGACAATAACTGATTTAGCAGGCTGTTTGGGCATTTCACGTAACTTACCTTCGGCAGAATCAATTATTATGCCCGTTACACGTTCTATTTCTTCCATGATTTGATTTTGATTCATGTTAACCTCATAATGATTACGCGATTTCTCTGATGGCTCTTACTAACGCGTCAATTTCATCCGGCATATTGTAAAAAGCGATTGTCGGGCGAACTGTAGCTTCCAATCCAAAGCGGCGCAATATCGGCTGAGCGCAATGATGACCCGCGCGAACCGCAATTCCGTGTTCCGATAAATGTTTTCCAACTTGTTCAACGCTTTTTCCACCTAAAATGAAAGATAACGCGCTCGCTTTTTCTTTCGCGGTTCCGATAAGACGCAGACCGTTTATCTTCTTTAGTTCGCGTGTTGCGTAATCGAGAAGTTCATGTTCATAAGCTGCAATGTTTGGAAGACCTAATTGCATAACGTAATCAAGAGCCGCGCCAAGACCGACAGCGTCCGCGATGTTTCCTGTTCCCGCTTCAAACTTGTTTGGAGGCGGATTGTAAGTTGTGCGTTCAAATGTTACGTCTCTTATCATGTTGCCGCCGCCTTGATACGGTTTTGCTTCTTCAAAAACAGAAGTTTTTCCGTACACAGCTCCGATTCCAGTCGGCGCGAAAATTTTGTGCCCCGAAAAGACATAGAAGTCAGCGTCAAGTTCGCTTACATTTAACGGAGTGTGAGCTACAGACTGCGCTCCGTCAATTAAAATTTTTACACCGTAACGATGGGCAATATGCACCATTTCATGGACAGGCGTAATTGTTCCCAAAGCGTTAGAGACATGAGTAATTGAAACAAATTTTGTGCGTCCGCTAAACAATCTTTCGTATTCCGATATTATTATTTGCCCTGTATCGTCAACAGGAGCGACTTTAATAACAGCTCCCGTTTCCTGCGCGACTAATTGCCACGGCACAATATTCGCGTGATGTTCCAAAATGGTAAGTATAATTTCATCGCCTTGTTTTAACAAAGGTTTCACATAACTTTGCGCTACAAGATTTATTCCCTCTGTCGTTCCGCGAACGTATACGATATTGTCTTTCGACGGCGCGCCCAAAAACTTGGCAACAGTTTCCCTTGCGGCTTCGTACGCGTCTGTCGAACGCGCGGCAAGTTCATGCGCTCCCCTGTGAACGTTGGAATTTTCGTGCTCGTAAAAATAACTGATACGGTTTATCACCTGACGCGGCTTTTGCGTAGTCGCACCGTTATCAAGCCATATTAACTGCTTGCCGTTACTTAATCGTTCACTCAGAATTGGAAAATCCGCGCGAATACGGTTTACATCAAATGAAGAAAAATTTGATGAAGGTAAATTTGTATTGGAAGCCGGAAGACTTGTACCATGCACAACTATCGGTGAAAAAGAAGAGCTTAACCACGGAGTACACGGAGAACACGGAGTAGAAGAAGAGTTTTGTCCTAAGAACTCTGTGTCCCTCGAAGCTGTCCGAAGGTCAGCAGTTCTCCGTGGTTGATCTTCTTTATTTAGCTCCGGGAAATAACTCTGCGCCCAATCCGACAATTCTTTTTCGCTTGGCAGACCATAAGAGGATAATTCCGATTGCGTTAACTCCGACTGCGCGAAACTCGTATCGTTAGGTGTAATCATAGTAATCGCCCACTTCTACGTCTTCCAGAACAGCGATTGCGTCGTCCGCTAATATCGCGGCAGAGCAGTAGAGCGACAGCAGGTACGAGGCGATCCCTTCATCGTCAACGCCTTTGAAACGGACGGAGAGCCCTCTTGATTGTTCGTTTTGTAAACCACTCTGATGAAGACCGATAACGCCACGCTTGGATTCGCCTGTGCGAACCAATAAAATATTAGTTTTGCCGCCCTTGCCTTTTGGTTTTTTAACACCGTCAACAAGCAGTTTATCGGTAGGTACAATAGGAATGCCGCGCCAGAGAATAAAATTTCCACCGTAAAGGTTTATCGTATTGGGCGGAACTCCGCGTCTTGTGCATTCACGGGTAAAAGCGGCAATCGCTCTTGGGTGCGCCAAAAAGAACGACGGCTCTTTCCATACTTTTGAAATCAACTCATCCAAATCGTCAGGCATCGGCGCGCCTTTAATCGGCGTTACGCGCTGGCTGTCCGCGACATTTTTCAACAAGCCGTAATCATCATTATTGATGATCTGACTCTCCTGCCTCTCCCTCAAACTTTCAACAGCTAAATTGAGCTGCTCCCTTGTCTGGTCATAAGGCGACGAAAAAACATCGGTCACGCTCGTATCAACATTGATCGTTGTCGATATCGAGTTAAGAATGTACTCGCGCGGTTTCTGTTGATAGTCAACAAAGCCCGCTGGGATTTTCGTGCTCTTTTTTTCGGAAGAGCAAAGAATATCGAGCGGAGTTTCGCCCTCCACAACTTTGTTTACCCTGTAAATGCCCGCTTCAAGCCCCTTAAACTCCATAAATCGCGTCAGCCACCGCGGGGTTAAAGCCCCGAATTGCGGCGGTGTTTTGGTAATATCCGCAAGCTGATAAGCCTGTTCCTTACTGAGTGCGTTTAGTGTTCCATCTTTTGACATAATTTGCTCCTTGTCAACTGTAGTTTAGTACACATATCTGTTTACTATGTATTAGATTAATAGTTTAAAAGTAAGTTGTCAATAGGGTGGGGGGAAATTTTTGGAGGAAAAGGTATAATAATGATTCTGCAGAAAACAGGTCATTTTGACGCGTTTTTTGTGGTTGCTTTAGCCTATTATTCATGATTTTTCACTATGTGAGTTTAAATTATTAACATATAAATAATTCACATATTTTGTTGTTTTGGCATTATAATTACAATACATATATTAACTATATTAAAGAAGGGAAAAATGAAGCTTAAAATAAGATTGAGCATTATGGTAATTGCCATACTGATTGTTGTTGTTGCGGTAATTTCCATTATCCTGCTTACCAGTTCGTCAGAAATTGCAATCAAGCTGAACAGAGATGTAATTCATTTAATAGCAGACAAAGAGGCTGCGTTCTGGGAAGGTCGGCAAAATGCCCGTTTTACAATGCTTGGCACCCTTGAGAATATATTTTCTCAATACGAGAGATTCGCGGCGGGTGAACGGCGGGATCGTTTTGACGAAATGATATTAGCGGTCATGGAAGCCAATCCTGAGTATTTGCAGATTTATACGGTTTGGAGACCCAACGCCCTTGACGGCTTGGACGCCAGGATGGTCGGCAGGACAGGTTCCGGTCCCGCAGGGCAGTACGCGATGTGCTACACAAGGGAAACCGGTGAGATTCTCTCCAGAGCTACTTCTGATATAGACGCAACATATGCATACCTGAACAGTCTTAACATCAACAACATAAAAGACAGGGTAGAACCTCCAATCCATAGGGCGGTTGCCGGGAAGGATGCATATTTGGTCAGAATGATGAGACCTATTGTTGATGATACTGCAAGGCAGATTGTAGGAGCTGTCGGATATCTTGTGAATATCGAGCAAATGCAGGATATACTGGAGAAAACCGTCAAAGAGAACGATGAAATATCACTGATGGCTATTTACGCGAATGATGGAACTGTCCTTGCGCATACATTCAAGGACCGTATCGGCAAAAACATGAAAGACACGGAAGGGTTTTTAGGCGAAGACCTGCCGGGCGCAATTAAAGCCACGGTGGAAGGAACCGCTCTTCACAGTTCTTCTTATTCCCCTGCAATGCATACAATTTTAGAAACTTTTTTTTCGCCCGCCCGTATCGGCAATTCAGACACATTCTGGTCTGTCATGGTCGCGGCAAGAGAAGACTATATTTTATCCGAAGTAAACGATATGACAAAGCTGACAATTTTTCTCGCGCTTGTAATCGCCGCGATAGTAGCGGTAATAATATACTTTGTTCTTCATTTTACAATGATGCCGGTCGTAAACGTAGCGCTGACATTAAAGGATATAGCGCAGGGTGAAGGCGATCTTACAGTTAAAATCGCGGAAAAAGGAAAGGACGAAATCACAGACCTTTCCCGCTACTTCAACCAAACAATAGAAAAGATAAAAAAGCTGATTTTGATAATCAAAAAGGAAGCCGATATTTTATCCGAAATAGGAAGCGAGCTCGCGAGCAACATGAATGAGACTGCCGCCGCCGTGAACGAAATAACAGCCAACATACAAAGCATTAAGAGCAGGGTTATAAACCAGAGCGCGAGCGTAACCGAAACCAACGCGACAATGGAACAGGTTACGTTAAACATAAAAAAATTAAATTCAAATGTAGAGGAACAGAATTCACACGTATCGAAAGCGTCAGCCGCTATCGAAGAAATGGTAGCCAATATCGCGTCTGTTACCGACACGCTTGAAAAAAACAGCTCCAATGTGAAAAACCTGACGGGCGCTTCTGAAGACGGGCGCTCAGGTTTGCAGGAGGTCGCCTCCGACATTCAGGAAATTTCAAGGGAGTCGGAAGGTCTTTTGGAAATCAACTCTGTTATGGAAAACATCGCGAGCCAGACAAACCTGTTGAGTATGAACGCCGCTATCGAAGCCGCCCACGCAGGTGAGGCAGGAAAGGGCTTTGCCGTAGTTGCCGATGAAATCCGAAAACTCGCGGAAAGTTCATCCGAACAATCCAAAACAATCAGCACGGTACTAAAAAAGATAAAGGAATCGATCGACAAGATCTCTAAGTCCACGGACAACGTGCTCAACAAATTTGAAGCGATCGACACGAACGTAAGAACCGTAGCGCAGCAGGAAGACAATATACTGCATGCCATGGAAGAACAGGAAGAAGGTTCCAAGCAGACTCTTGAAGGAATAAGCAACGTAAGTCAGATAACTAGGCAGGTAAAGAGTAGTTCGACAGAAATGCTTGAAGGTTCCGAAGAAGTCATTAAGGAAAGCTTGAATCTTGAAAGAGTAACGCAGGAAATCACTTCCGGAATGAATGAGATGGCGAGCGGAGCGGAGCAAATCAACATCGCCGTAACGCAGGTTAACGACATCAGCGTCAAGAACAGGGACGCTATAGCGAAACTAATTAAGGAAGTGAACAGGTTTAAGGTTGAATAAACGCAGCCTAGCCGGTTGACAGATTATAAAAAAAATTTCACAAATTTTGTTGTTTTGGTATTATAATATTTATATATATATCAACCATTAAAGAGGGGTAAAAATGAAGCTTAAATTAAGATTGAGCATTATGGTAATTGCCATACTGATTGTTGTTGTTGCGACAATCTCGATTATCCTGCTCAGCAGTTCGTCAGAAATTGCAATCAAGCTGAACAGAGATGTAATTCATTTAATAGCAGACAAAGAGGCTGCGTTCTGGGAAGGTCGGCAAAATGCCCGTTTTACAATGCTTGGCACCCTTGAGAATATATTTTCTCAATACGAGAGATTCGCGGCTGGTGAACGGCGGGATCGTTTTGACGAAATGATATTAGCGGTCATGGAAGCCAATCCTGAGTATCTGCAGATTTATACGGTTTGGAGACCCAACGCCCTTGACGGTCTGGACGCGCAGATGATCGGCAGGTCAGGTTCCGGTCCTACAGGGCAATATGCGATGAGTTATACAAGGGAAACCGGCGACATACGTGTAAGAGTAAATACTGATATAGACGCAACATATGCATACTTGAACAGTCTTAACATCAACAACTTAAAAGACAGGGTGGAACCTCCCATCGCGAGACAAATTCTCGGGAAGGAAGGGTATGTGGTCAGAATGATGAGACCTATTGTTGATGATAATGCAAGGCAGATTGTAGGAGCAATGGGATATCTTGTGAATATCGAGCAAATGCAGGATGTATTGGAACAAACCGTCAAAGGCAACGATGAAATATCACTGATGGCTATTTACGCGAATGACGGAACCGTCCTTGCGCATACATTCAAGGACCGTGTCGGCAAAAACATGAAAGACACGGAAGGGTTTTTAGGCGAAGACCTGCCGGGCGCAATTAAAGCCACGATGGAAGGAACCTCTCTTCACAGTTCTTCGTATTCCCCTGCAATGAGAACAACTTTGGAAACTTTCTTTTCGCCCGCCCGTATCGGCAATTCAGACACATTCTGGTCTGTCATGGTCGCGGCAAGAGAAGACTATATTTTATCCGAAGTAAACCATATGACAGAGCTGACAATTTTTCTCGCGCTTGTAATCGCCGCAGCGGTAGCGGTAATAATATACTTTGTTCTTCATTTTACAATGATGCCGGTCGTAAACGTAGCGCTGACATTAAAGGATATAGCGCAGGGCGAAGGCGATCTTACAGTTAAAATCGCGGAAAAAGGAAAGGACGAAATCACAGACCTTTCCCGTTACTTCAACCAGACAATAGAAAAAATAAGAAAGCTGATTTTAATAATCAAAAAGGAAGCTGATATATTATCCGAAATAGGAAGCGAGCTCGCGAGTAACATGAATGAGACTGCCGCCGCCGTGAACGAAATAACAGCCAACATACAAAGCATTAAGAGCAGGGTTATAAACCAGAGCGCGAGCGTCACTGAGACCAACGCGACAATGGAACAGGTTACGTTAAACATAAAAAAATTAAATTCAAATGTAGAGGAACAGAATTCACACGTATCGAAAGCGTCAGCCGCTATCGAAGAAATGGTAGCCAATATCGCGTCTGTCACCGACACGCTTGAAAAAAACAGCTCCAATGTGAAAAACCTGACGGGCGCTTCGGAAGACGGGCGTTCAGGTCTGCAGGAGGTCGCCTCCGACATTCAGGAAATTTCAAGGGAGTCGGAAGGTCTTTTGGAAATTAACTCTGTTATGGAAAACATCGCGAGCCAGACAAACCTGTTGAGTATGAACGCCGCTATCGAAGCCGCCCACGCGGGGGAAGCAGGAAAGGGCTTTGCCGTAGTTGCCGATGAAATCCGAAAGCTCGCGGAAAGTTCATCCGAACAATCCAAAACAATCAGCACGGTACTAAAAAAGATAAAGGAATCAATCGACAAGATCTCTAAGTCCACGGATAACGTACTTAACAAATTTGAAGCGATCGACACGAATGTAAGAACCGTAGCGCAGCAGGAAGACAATATACTGCATGCCATGGAAGAACAGGAAGAGGGCTCCAAGCAGACTCTTGAAGGAATAAGTAACGTAAGTCAGATAACAAGGCAGGTAAAGAGCAGTTCGACAGAAATGCTTGAAGGTTCCGAAGAAGTCATTAAGGAAAGCCTGAATCTTGAAAGAGTAACGCAGGAAATTACTTCCGGTATGAATGAGATGGCGAGCGGAGCGGAGCAAATCAACATCGCCGTAACGCAGGTTAACGACATCAGCGTCAAGAACAGGGACGCCATAGCTAAATTAATTAAGGAAGTGAACAGATTTAAGATCGAGTAAACACCCGGTGAATTATATAAAGGCAATCTTTAGAAACGAAAAGTTTTTGAAGATTGCCTTTTTTTTATCGTTTCTGTAAGGAACTTGGCGGCTCCTAACAATATTGTATTTCAAAAATTATGTCTTTTGTTTTAGGATTATAAAAAACATATACCATGCCGCAGTCTACCCAATGGAGTCCTGCCTCGTCTTCAGAATCTATTTGAAATAAAAGCTGATAGTCTTTGTCATCGGGTGTTGCGTCTCCCTGAACCCAAACAGGATAGCCGCCTAACTGACTGCAAAAATCCTGTTCGCAGTTTAATTTTTCCGCGATAAAATTATAACTGTCAAAGTTTTTCTTTTTACTTTCCCCGTTTAGTTTTTCGCAAAGCATTTCTACGGTTTCATCGTACCATTCGTTATCGGGAAGTGATTTTATCGGCTCGTATTCTATTTCGCAATACATATCTGTAACGCACCATTCGGGTCTTTTTATGATTATGCTGTCGGCTGTATTTGTGGTTTCGTAGATTTTGACGAGCCAGCCGTTTCCGTATTTATAACCAATGCGTTTATAATCTTCGGTATATGCGGAATAAGAAATCGGTGAATTTTCATAATCATAATAGAATTGCAAAAGTTTGATATTTTCGGGTAGATTGATATTACCGCGGGAAACTTCGTTGGAAGTACCCGTATTAAAAATTTGAAATATTAGTTCAAATTGATCCCCTTCTTTTATTGACGGCCATTTTTCGCCTTTTTCAAAATAAGGCTGTCCGCCAAAATGCGAACGCAAATGGCTGTCTTGCGGTTCTGTTTCCTTTCTTTTGATGATTAGTTTTGTCGCGTCTTTTACCGATGGACGCATTAGATTTTCTAAATCTTCGATGGTTCGCAGATTTAGTTCATCTAATATCCTTTTGCTTTTTTTTAAATAGGCGGCGTTCTGCATGGCGTGTCTTTTATCGCAATCCCTCTGGTATTCTTTTGAGCCGTAACCTTGTTCGGCGGCTTTTGCTTTCCAATAATTATATTTTTCGGGATTATATTCAAAGCCGTTGAAAGTACCCATGAAGCAGCTTTTTACTCTAAATTGTGCTTCGGCTAATCCCTGCTCGGCTGCTTTTAAAAATAACTGACCTGCCTTTGCGCGGTCTTGCGTTACGCCGTAACCGCTGTCATAACATTCGCCTAAAAATAATTGCGCTTTGGAATATCCCTGATCTGCTGATTTTGTAAAAAAATTGAAGGCTTTCTCATAATCTTGATCTACACCGTCACCAAGATAATAAGACAAGCCTGTTTCAAATTGCCCTTCCGCTGTTTCTACAGAGCCGTTTATATTGTCAAGGTCGTCAAATTTCATATATTTTCCTTCTTACGGGCAAATCTTGTCCTGTAATTCCCTTGCTTTCCATTCTGCTTCGCTCATTGGTTTGTTTGCTTCGTCAAATTTTGTCTTACCTGACGAACCTTCGCCCAAGAAACGGTTTTTATGCCAATAACCATTTTCTATTTTACCGTTTACGTAAGTCATTTTTCCTTTGCCGTGGAAGTTTCCGCTGTCAAAATCGCCTTCATATATATCGCCGTTTTTACTCGTTAATTTTCCTTTGCCTTGCCCAAGTCTTCTGTGATCAAAATCGCCTTCGTAAATGTCGCCGTTTTTACTCGTTAATTTTCCTTTTACGATATATCCGTCTGCGAAATCTCCCTCATAGACATCACCGAAACAAACTGTAATTTTTCCCTTGCCCTGTTCTCTGCCGTCAATAAAATCACCTTCGTATACTTCGGTGGAAGATGTGTGTTTTCCCTTGCCGTTTAACACACCGTTAACATAATCGCCTTCGTAGGAAAAACGCACACCGCCATGGATATTATATGCCGTTACTTTTCCTTTGCCTGTTCTTTTGTCTTTGACAAAATCTCCTTCGTAGATTTCACCCATTGCGTCTAATTCCATTTTACCCTTGCCATGAGCTTTGCCGTTAACTAAATCACCTTCGTAATCGTGTTCATAATACCTGTCCTTAAGTATCTTTTTTCCTTTTTTTACCTCTGATATAATTTCTCTTTTTTTTCTGCCAAATAATCCCATAAAATCCTCCTTGTTACTTGTATTTTAATTACCGTACTGTTTTGGTACATAGGGTAAAATCGCCCATGTTACATCATCGGCATAGATTATTTTTGTGTGTATTTCAGGGCGGAGTCCGACATTTGACAGTTCGCAGGGGTATTTGCGGCAATTTAAGCATTTATCTACGCCGCTTCTGATGGCGCATCTTACTTGTGTGCAATCATATTGATTGCCTATGCCTCCTGTTTCACAGCCGTTGCATGGGGGGAATTTATTTTTTAGTTTCCAGTTTTTTTCTATTGCTTTGGTTGTCTTTTTTCTTTTGCTGTATACACGAAGAATGCGTCTGCCGATTTCAATCAGAAAATCTTCACTGAATGTTTTTGTGTAGTGAACGCATAAATCACAGCGGTTTCCGCAATCGCTTACTATGGCGTTTTTTTTGGCGAAGGGTTTGCGGTTGGGTTTTTTCTTTTTTAGTATCAATTTTTTTATTGTATTTAAGGTTTCCAGATCTGAAACTGATATACATTGATCGTCAATGAGAAAATCATAGCGGCTTTTATGTATGCGGATTGTGAAAATAACATTATCGTTTTCACAGAAAGCCAGTTCATTTTTTCCGTTGCCTATTTCATCAAGGGCGTATTTACCCCTCATGAAAATCATTATGTTTTCGCTTATTTGTTGTAGAATATCTTTTTCCTGGATTTCATCATCGCTTTCATTGTCATATATGGTCATTTTGATTTACCCCGTTTATTTCATATACCAATGTTTTAGATACGGAACAATCATCATATTCCTTAAAACCTATTCTTTTATAATATTCTAACGCTCTTTCATTACCTTGTAATACTTCCAAGTATATATTTTTATTTTGCTTTTTTCCATATACAAAATATTCATTTAATATTTTTGTTCCTATTCCTTTATTTTGATGTTCTGGCATTATATGTAATTGATTTATGTAAATATAATCATTAAATAAATCATATTCCAGCCAGCCAACTATATTTTCATTATATTTAATTATATAATTATTTTCTAAATTCCTGATGCGTTCATCTTTATAGTTTTTTAATTCAAATTCATCATTCCATTCGCCGTTTATTTTTTCAAGGAATTCATTTTGGGTTAATTTCCAAAGATCATAACCATATTGTATATCTTCTGCTGATACAGGGAAAAACTTAATATCTTCTAAAACAATTATACACCTATTATCCATCTCTTTCTTTCTCTACAAACTCGCAGTTCTTCCATCTGCCTTTTGCTTTTCTGCCGTCGGGGTATGTCATTGTTCCTTCGCCTACGGGCTGATCGTGAGTGTCCCAATAAAAACCGCCCTCATATATTCTGCCGTCTGTGTATGTTTGTTTGCCTTGTCCGTACATTCCGCCGTAAGCGAATTCGCCTTCGTATACTGAGCCGTTTTCGTATATTAATTTGCCTTTGCCGTGGGGTACGCCGTCGACCCAATCGCCGTCATAAACTGCATCGCCGTCTCTAGTTTTGAATTTTCCTTTTCCGCTATAATTGTCAAAAACTTTTCGTATCATCATTTACATAAATTTTATACTATTTATTAAACATTGTAAATATATTTGACTTGTTTAACAACCCGGTTGGTTGTTAAACAAGTCTTGCATTTTTTCGCCTAAAGGCTACAAAAATGCTGTTTTTTATAAGGAAGTCTCTTGCAAAGCTTGCGCATAAGGATACACGTTATGCGCAAGTTTGAACATTGCATTATATTATGCCGACTCTATCATAAAATCGCTTGTTATAACCTTTATGGTTTTTAACGGTTTATCTACCATTCCTGAAAACTGGGTGCGTATTTCTATACGATACACTAAATATTCAATAGTCGGGGGAACAATACCGATAATTTCTGAAGGTAAATTTTTTGCGATCCTTGTCGCTTTTACTGCCTTTGTCGGGTCTTCGATAGGGACAAAAAAAACGCCAATACCAGGATCGTCTCCTGCCACTTTTATTTTACTTCCGCAGATAACAAACTGATTTCCTGGCAGAAAAGTTTCGTTCACAGAATTTTCTTCAACGTCTGTATATGTGTCGATAAATCCGTTAGTGTTCGCAAGACCGTCAACTTCAATTGCTATACTGTCAAACAACTGACGCAATTTTCTGCGTGTGCCAAAACGAAAACTGATTGGATTTTTTTTGCGGTCGTGAATGTCCTTTGTAGAATTGAAAGTGCCTCCGATATTCGGATAAATGCTGTAATAGCCGTTGTTTATGGAAAAACCATCACACAGAAGGTAGGCGACTTCATCAAAATATAACTGAACAAATTCAATAAGCCTTTTTGCATTACCGTCAAAACCGCCTCTAATTCTCATTGAATTGCAAACATCTTCAATGGAGAGCGATTTTTGACTGTTTGTCCTTGCGATATACTTACCCTCAACCTTTGGCAAGTAAGACGGATACAACTTTACCCTAATTCGGTGAAGTAAAGAGTCAGGATCGAGCGCTGCTGAAGCAGCGTGAGTATTATTATTTTTCATTTTAACCCCTTGATGTTTTATTTTGGTTAATATTAATATTTATCCTATTTTGAATATGTAAAAATTGAGGCTGACGGGCAAGGAAAATCGACTAGCTCATCAACTTGGTCAGTTGTCGAGCTAGTCTTGTATTTTCTCGGGCTAAAGCCCTGCGAAAATGCTTTTTTGAAGAAATTGTTCAGAAACTGAAGTTTCTGAACAACAAGAGTTTTTTAACCCAAAAATTGACTCCAAAAACGCTTTATATAGCGTAAGAGGCTTGTTTTTACCCCAAAGTACGCTACATATAGCGTATATCTCCGCTTGAAGTGTCCGACACATCAAGGCTTACCTTGTCCGACACAACAAGCCTTATCTTGCAGGACACATCAAGGCTTACCTTGCAGGAGACGATAAGGCTAGGAAAAGTAATTTGATCAAGTGAGGATAGGAAACAGCCGAAAAGACCTACGCCTTACGTTCAAGGTAACTGACAGTTTGGACAGGAGGCGTTGCTACGCAACGCCCCCTGTCCAAACTGTGGCGGAGAAAAACCGTGCAGAGAGCGTAAGCCCGAACACAGTCTTTCGTAGCCCGAGCCGCCGTAAGGCGGCGAAGCAGTTACTGTCTGTTATATGAAGGTTTAGGCTGCATTACATTATCATTGTTAATAATACACACAAGCAATAATACAATCATATCCCAAATTTAGCAATAAAATAATTATTGTATAATAATTTGATAAGGAGTGGATATACTAGTTCTTGTACCATTCCCAAGCTGTCCATAACTATTATTCCCCCAAGCCCATAATGTACCATCTTTTCTTGTACCAAAAATGCTAAAATTTTTAAAGATAGATATTGATGACCAATTACTGGCGGTTCCTATTTGAACTGGAGAATGTCTATTTGTTGTAGAACCATCTCCAACCTGACCATAGCTGTTTGCCCCCCAAGCCCAAAGTGTACCATCTTTTTTTATTGCCATAGTACTTCCAGTATTGATAGATACTGATGCCCAATTACTTGCAAATCCAATTTGTACAGGAGAGTGCCTGTCTGTTGTAGAACCATCTCCAACCTGACCAGAGTTATTCAACCCCCAAGCCCAAAGTGTACCATCTTTTTTTATTGCCATAGTACTTCCAGTATTGATAGATACTGATGCCCAATTACCTGCTGATCCAATTTGAATAGGAGAGTGCTTGTCTATTGTAGAACCATCTCCAAGCTGCCCATAGCTGTTTGCCCCCCAAGCCCAAAGTGTACCATCTTTTTTTATTGCCATAGTACTTCCACAATTGATAGATACTGATGCCCAATTACCTGCTGATCCAATTTGTACAGGAGAGTGTCTGTCTGTTGTAGAACCATCTCCAAGCTGACCATAATTATTACGACCCCAAGCCCAAAGTGTACCATCCTTTTTTATAGCTAAAGTAAAAGTACTATAACCACTATATTCTGTATGAGAAATTTCAACTGATGCCCAGTCACTGTCTGTACCTATTTGAACAGGAGAAACTCTTTGAGTAGTAGAACCATCCCCAAGCTGCCCATAGCTGTTTTCCCCCCAAGCCCAAAGTGTACCATCTTTTTTTATAGCTAAAGTACTACCACTAATGGTAGATACTGATTCCCAATTATTTGCGAATCCTATTTGAAAAGGAGAAGGGTAAGCATAAGCACTTCCAGAACCATTTCCAAGTACACCATACATACCAGAACCCCAAGCCCAAAGTGTCCCATCGTTTCTTAAGGCTATAGTACTAGTACTAGACTCACCAATAAATACTGTTTCCCAATCACTCGATGTTCCTATTCTAACAGGAGAGAGTACAGGATCCCCATGAGGTGAAACTCCAACCTGACCAGAGTTATTCCACCCCCAAGCCCAAAGTGTACCGTCATTTTTTATTACCATAGTGTGAGCGCCACTGCTATAAACATTTTTTACATCATTAGGATCCCAAGAAGCTTTAACCCCTGTGTCTATTTCAAGAATTATTGTTGTATCAAAAATAGCGGTAAAAGAATCAATAAGCATACCATTAATAACATTCCTTAAATCATCATATTGTTTATATGCTAATATTTTACCACTCAGATCATCAGAAGGAGACCAAGAATTTGAAAATGGACTAAACATAGGTTCTGGTAATTCACTACTGAAATATACTGCATATGCACATTCATAATCCCACTGACTACCAGAAATCCAATATAACTGAACTAAATCACCAGTATTGACAACAAATGAAAAATAAAATGGACCATGTCCGCTTGATAAGCTTGCAGTTATTGGAAGATCATTACCATTCACATTTATTCTTAAAGCAGCACCGCCATTCCAACCATCACCATATTGATCCCACATAGCAATTATTATTTGTTCAGTTGTTTTCATTTTTCTAAACCACCAATTACCGTTCTCACCAATATAAGGTGTATCACCTTGTGGGCCTTGTGCTTTAATACCTGTATCTGTTGTACCGATCCACCAGTTGCCATTAGTTCCTATATGCGGCGAAATACCATTTGTACCGTCTTGACCAGCTTGTCCTTGCGCTCTAACACCTGTATCTGTAGTACCAATCCACCAGTGACCATTTGAACCAATATAAGGCGTAATACCATTAGTACCTGGATCACCTTGTGGGCCTTGTGCTTTTATTCCTGTATCTGTTGTACTGATCCACCAGTTGCCATTAATTCCTATGTGCGGCGAAATACCATTTGTACCGTCTTGACCAGCTTGTCCTTGCGCTCTAACACCTGTATCTGTAGTACCGATCCACCAGTGACCATTTGAACCAATATAAGGCGTAATACCATTAGTACCTGGATCACCTTGTGGGCCTTGTGCTTTTATTCCTGTATCTGTTGTACCGATCCACCAGTTGCCATTAATTCCTATGTGCGGCGAAATACCATTTGTACCGTCTTGACCAGCTTGTCCTTGCTGACCTTGTGCTTTTATTCCTGTATCTGTTGTACCGATCCACCAGTTGCCATTAGTTCCTATGTGCGGCGAAATACCATTTGTACCGTCTTGACCAGCTTGTCCTTGCTGACCCTGTGCTTTTATACCTGTATCGACTGTTCCAATCCACCAATTTCCATTTACACCAATATGTGGTGTTACGCCATTAGCACCGTCTTGCCCCGCTTGACCTTGCTGTCCTTGCGCTTTTATACCTGTATCTACTGATCCAATCCACCAATTTCCATTTGCGCCAATATGTGGCGTTACTCCATCGTTCCCATTATTACCTGTTTCTCCTTTTTCTCCTTGAGGACCAGTTGCTGGAACACCAGTATCAACACCATTTATATACCAATTACCATTTTCAATAGTAAGAATAGAGCCAGTAGATAATTCAGTACTGATAACATTTTTTGTTTCTAATGTTGTAGTATTTCCGCCTGTTACTGGCACATTGTTTGCATAGAGTGCAGTATAAATACTCTTCATAACAATTATATCGTGATTTCCTGATGGAATACCACTTATTGTAAAATCACCATTACTATTTGTCATTGCCATGTATGAAGTACCTGCAACGCTTACAAGAAAACCCCATGAATTTGTAGTTAAACCATCAACAGTTATTTTTCCAGAAACATTTCCAACAGAAGTAAGATTTAATGTTCCAGTATTAAATTCTTGATTTGCTGTTACAGTAACATTTTTGGTAACAGCTTTTTCTAATGAATTTTGTGAAGAGGCATATAAGACATATGTACCTTCAGGAATATTTTGCAAAATAAATGAACCATCTGATGTTGTCTGTGTTTGATTAATAATAGAACGAGATGAACTAATATTTCTACTAGCTCCACTAGCAATACTACGGTTTGTTTCAATCACGGAAATAGAACGCAAACCATCTGTTTTTTCTAATGTGATAGTTATTCCTGTATGATTATCACTGTTAAAAAAAATGACTTTTCCACTGATTGTACCAGTTGATACCTCATTTTCATTACCGATAAAACTATTCAATGGTTCATCACAAGATATGATAGTTAAACCTATCATTAAGATGATGATCATAAAACCTAGTAAGTTTGTTAAATTTCTCATAAAATACTCCTTTTCCTGTAGCCTACCGAAACCAGTATTCTACATAATCTGATTAAAATTGTAGGTATTATAATAATAAATATACCTGCTTTAAGCAATACCATATCATACTCATAATAGCAAGTGGAAAATCACTTTTTTATAATAAAAATTCATAATATGAAGTCAAATTTAGAGCCAATTAGGGGAATTCTAGCCAGAAATATTAAGAAATACCGAAAATTCTTAGGATATTCGCAAGAAAAACTGGCAGAGAAAGCAAATTTATCAGCACAAACCTTAAATGACATTGAAGGATGTAGAAGATGGGTAAGTTCATTAACCATTACTAAATTGGCAAAAGCTCTATGTATTGCTGAATACCAACTATTAGTTCCGCTAGAAGCCAATGAAACGAAAAATAATCGTGGATCATCATTAAAAGGTCTAATTACTTTACAGGATAATATTATAAATACAATTAATATTCAATTTGACAAAGCAAAAGACACAGGTGATTTTTCATTGTAATTATAGAATAATTTATTAAAACAAATAATTGTAAATATTTCTCAGCCTAAACTTTCACATAACTAAGCTGTAAATACATAGTTTTTGTCATCCCATGTTCCTTGTTCTGTTTTTCCGTCGGGGTATGTCATTTTGCCTTTGCCGTGCGGTTTGCCTTCTACAAAATCGCCTTCGTAATATGTGCCGTCAGGGTATGTCATTTTCCCTTTACCATGCGGTTCGCAGTCAACTGTTTCGCCTTCGTATATACTGCCGTCAGCATAGTTTTTTTTGCCTATACAGACACCATCGCCATCAACCCAATCGCCTTCGTATATATCACCGTTTGCATAAGTCAATTTGCCTTTGCCGATGCGTTTGCCTTTAGCCCAATCGCCTTCGTAAATATCGCCGTTTCTGTAAATAATTCTGCCTTTACCGTGGCGATTGCTGCCGCCGTTAATATTAGCCCAGTCGCCTTCGTATACATCTCCGTTGGGGTAGGTATTTTTTCCTTTACCTGTTGGATATCCGTCAACAAAATCTCCTTCGTATATACTGCCGTTTTTGTTGATCAGTTTTCCTTTGCCGTGCATTTTATCATTAACAAAATCGCCTTCGTATACATCGTTATACGCTCCATCGAAATCATCGTGCGCAAAAATATATTTTCCTTTGCCGTGTTTCATATTATTGATAAAATCGCCTTCGTATATATCATCGTTTTCGTAAGTCATTTTTCCTTTACCGTGCGGTTTGCCGTCGACTGTTTCGCCTTCGTAGGTTGAGCCGTCTTCCATTTCAATTTTTTCTTTTGACATTATATTGCCTCCTTATCGTGAATCCATGTTTACTTTTAACCATAAAGCGGGGCGTATGCCGAAAATACCTAGAGAGACATTAGCGCCGTCTACGCAAATACTGCCGTCATAGTCTACTATCGCTGTGTTTTTGTTATCGCTTCCTGGTGAACGCAGGATCCACCAACTGTTTTCGTTGTTTAAATTCGCAACTCTTTCTGCATCATGTGTGTTGGTAATGAAATTACCGTTATCATCAGGTGAAAATTTATCATCCTTAAAATATTTACGGTTTTTATTTTGATAATCTCCGCTGTCTCCGAAATATTTATCGGCTTCTTCCAAACTTAACAAAAATATTTTATCTGTTGTGTCATTTCCGCCGTTTGAATTATACCAAAGATTGCCGCTGTTTTTTATTCGCATTTCTGCTATTGCGTATTGCCGTTCTCGAACCTTCGGATCGGCGGTAAGTTTTTGAAGGAATGTATTGTTAAGATATTCGCGTAACGCGCAGTTTTCCCATGTTATATCTTCATATACTGCGTTATACGCTCGGTTTTCAATTACATCTTTTGATATTATTAACGCTTTGCCGTCTTGTATATCAAGAATGAGCCATTGGAAATTTCCGAAGGGGATTATACCGCCTTTTTCAAATTTAATTGTTTCTGTTACCATAAATATCCTCTTTTCCTTTTTGCTCTTTGTTCACTGTTCATTCCTAACTCTCCCCAAAGATTGTCTTACGTTTTCTGTAATATCATCAAGTCCTTCCAGCGTCTGGTATATTTTCAGCGCTTCATTATAATGTAATGCGGCGTTTTTCATGTCGCCTAACTCTTCATAATCTATGCCGGTTTTATTATATGAAAAAGCGATATATTCTTTATTATCACAATATTTTTTTCTTAGTTCTAACGCTTTAAGATGATATTCAAGAGCTTCATTATATTTTCCAAGTTTAAAAAAATTAGAACCTACATTAATATATGAGACTGATAAATCAGGATCATTCTCTTCGCATATTTTTTTTCTTATGTTTAACGTTTTTAGATCATTATCAAGTGCTTTTTCATAATCTTCCTTGTTGTAATAGCAGTCGGCGATACAAAAATAGGCGACAGCGGTATTGTAATCATCTTCTCCACACAGAATTTTATAGATGTTAAGAGCGTTGTTGTAATAGATTAAAGCGTTGTCATAATCGCTCATTGACTCATAACATCCGGCTATTGATAAATTGGAAGAAGCCGCTCCGGGATATTCATTAACAAGAAAATATTCATTAATGATCAGGCTTTTTTTGAAATGTTCTATAGCGGTTTCATATTGTTCAAGAAAGTAATAACTAACTCCCAGACTATTATGAATGTCGCCTGCCAGCGGGAAATCATCTTCACTATGATCTTTTAAAATAACAAGAGCTTTATTGTAATTATCAACAGCTTTTTGATATTCTTTCATCTCATTGAAACATGAACCAATATCAAAATAAATTAAGGCTGCATCAGAACTTTCAGCGTCCTTTTTACTCATAGAATTTAAAGCTTTCTGAAACATTTCAATGGCTTTGGCTTTGTCTCCTTCTACGCCCGTTCCGTCTTTATAACAGATGCCCAGATTACGAAGGGCTTCGGTATAGCCCTGATCCGCAGATTTTTGAAACCACTCTATGCTTTTTGCGTAATCCTGCTCTACGCCTTTACCAACTTTGTAACACCATGCAATTTCAAACTGCGCTTTGGCGTCTCCGTCTTCGGCGGCTTTTCTGTATTCTTCAGCTTTAAGAGCGTCAAATTCAATTTCCATTTTTTCGTATTTTTCTTCCGTGAATTCATTTAAAACAGGGACAAGCGCAGAACATGGGATTGCTAAATTTATCATCGCTTCTTTTTCATCTATCCTTGTTTCAAAGGTTAATAAGACTACTCCTTCACAGCGTTTTGAAATACAGATAGAATCAGGAATTGTTTCTGTTCTTTCAAGTTTTGGCTGTAAGTCTATTATGCCGGACCATGTTTCGCGCAGATTAACAAGCAGCAATTCAAATATACCGTCGAATACGATATTGGAATATATTTCCATTGCGGCAAAACAGCTTAAAGGGCGCATACTGATAATGCCAATTACGGCAGTATCAGGAATTGTGCGGATAAATTCTTCGAGTGTATATTCATCAACTGAAGCGACAGACATATTTACATTGCAGTTAAGTTTAGCGCAAAGGCTTTTAGCAGCCAGTCGGACAAATTTCTCATGTAGTACGCTGATTGCTTTTAGCTGTGTTTTTGTGCATTTGTCAACATAATCGCTTACTTTAAAATCCTCTGATTCATCATCACAGGAAGCTTTCGTGAAGGTGTTTTTATCAAGATATAAATTTAACGCATTTTCATAACCTGCATTTACAATTGAATTAAGCGACAATGCGAAAATTCTCCGTGAATATCCCTGATGTATCATCAGTACCGCATTTTTCTGTACTGTTTTTAACATTTTTTTATTTTTATCTGTTTCCTGATTTATAATATTAGTTAATATGTCATCAATTATAGTAAGGTCAGTCCCATCATAGGTTAATCGTAATCCGAGTTCCATGATGTCTCTTTGGCGAAGCTGTTCTTCATCTATACAATCATCTAAAGAAAGGAGACCCTCTCTGCGGGTTTTCTCGCTTAACATCATTGCTCTTTCGAATATTTTGTTATATTCGGTTTCAAATTGTTCGTTGGTCATTGGTTACTCCTTTCTATTTCTTACGGGCAAACTTTGCCTATCGTTCTCTCGTTTTTTAACGCATATAAATCACTGATAAAACCGCCGTCTTCCCACATTCCGCATTTAAAACAATAAATGGTTTCTTTTGGTTTATCAGGTAAAAGATTGTGTTCTATGATTTCTGTATACGCCATATCTTTTTCTATTAATGATTTTAACGCTTCTTCCGCTTTTTCAGGATCGATTTTCGCTTCTTTTATTAATTCCTGTTTACTGTAATAGGAATTACCATCAAAGGGATTATAATTAACATAAATTAATATTAATTTTTCAGTTTCGGTTAAATCGTTTATATTCATGTTTTCACCTTATAAAAATAAATTTAAAACAGTGCCTGACACCATTGCGTTAACCGCTTGAGCTGACTGTGTAACTGGTAAATGTTGTCATCTGCATTTTTTTACCGCATGACGGGCAGGTGTAAATTAACGGGTCTCCAATGTCCATAATTCCTCCTTTTAATCTCTTTATTAACCTACGAATTTGTATCTACTCTATTAGTATATTTTACACTAAATACTCTTCTCTTTTCACTTTTCTTAGACAGCCATTTAATGTTTTGCGGCAAAATTAAAAGTCTCCTGTATAACCTGCGTCTCTTATTGCCTGTTTGGATGCGGCTGATAATTTTTCACAGCCTTTAAATGCGTCTTTTCCTATTATTTTTATGTTTGAAGGTAGTGTAACTGTTTTAAGTTTATAACACCATTTAAACGCTCCCTCTCTGATTTCTTCAACACCTTCAGGTATATCAACAGAGGTAAGACCTGTTAAATAAAAAGCATAGGAATCAATTACTTTTAAATTTTGAGGTAATGTAACCTGTTTAAGCCTTCGGTGATCCTGAAAAGACTTTGCTCCGATAAAAGTTACGGTATCAGGAAAAACCACTGATGAATAAAATAAATTATCTTCTGAACTTGCAAAATCTTTAATTCCAACTACAGGCAATCCTTTAATCTCTGCAGGAATTTGTAGTTTACCGAATGCAAAAATATTAGAATAATAATCTATAATTGCGCCGTCATCGGTTTCGTTTATTGAATATTGATAAAACTTTGAAGATTTTACACTCGAATCGCTTTTAGCATATTGACCATGACCTGAAAATTGAAATGCGTAAATACCGACAACAATTACGAAACAACCGATTCCCATTCCAATCATAAGCCTTCTTGTTTTATCAAGAAAGATTTTCCCGTAAATGCGTTTCTGCTCATTTCCTGATAATTTCTTTCCTGTAAGACTCATCCATTCCTGCACATCTTCATCTTTACTGACAAGTCCTTCAGAATTTCTTTGATTATCAAGACGATTAACCATTTTTATTTCAAGGCATTTAACATGAATTTTGTTAATTTCGTTTTGCGAAATCGCTCGTCCGTTTTTTCTTTCCCACGCTTTTTTTCCCGCTTCTATTGCCGCAGGACATAATATCTTTGAATCATTAGCGTATGAAATTGACCAGCCTGCTTCAAACGCCGCTTGGTAATCATCATCTCTGTTTGCATGAGCGATACCTGCCATTATTGCCGCTTTGTTTCTATCACCGTCAGGTAAAACTTTTCCATACATATTATATGTTGAATCTGAATTTGCAACCCATTCTTGTTTAATTACTTCATCCCATTTAATTGCATTAAAAGCCCTTACCATTTTATTAAAATCTTCGTATAAAGCTTCCCATTCCGCTTTGTTTTTTGCGTCATTTTTCGCTCTTTCCGCAGCAGATGCGCTTGATGAAGAATCGGCTTCATCTACCCATCCGCTTCCGTGACACCAGCCGCAATTTACTTCATAAAGATCACGACCTGTACGACCGGTACCATCACAGTGTGTACATTTAACTCTTGCCATAAATCACTCCTTTTTATTCAGCTGTTAGTATATTTTATACTAAACACTATTCACTCCTTTAATATGTCTCAAAATCAAATACTTTTATCGTAGACGATCCGGAAAAATTATTTTCTGTTGAATGGCGTTGAATTTTAATAGAAACTATATTGTTTCTTTTAAATGTTATACGTTTGCCCCAGCCTGGCTGCGCTAGTTTTGAGTATGGAATATCTACTTGTGTTACACGTCCGTTTGTAGTAGAAAAAGCGGCTTCATGATAACAGTTGTCGGAAAGTGTTTCTCTTGTGGGAAACATGACTCTCCAACCGTCTGCCCCGTCTCCCAATACTGAAAATTTTATACCGTTGGCAGTTTTGAATCGCTGAATAAACGTACTACCATCAAGAGTGAATTCGCCTATCCTCCATTCAGTTCCTCTCGCAAGATTTACAGTCAAAGTCATTACGTCTGTTTCCGCGTTTTGTATTGTTTCTTTGCCGAATGTTAAATTCGCGCTTGTACCGTTTTTAACAGCGGCATTTCCGCCGTCAACAAAAGTTGTCCAGCCTGCGTTAGTTGAAATTATATCTGCAGAACTGCCGGCCGCGGTTTTCTGTGCGGCAGACAGCATCCCGTTTTGCAATCCTAAAATTTCAATAGCAACGTTATACCAGCCGGGGATACTGAGAGTGAGCATTATAAAAAAAAGTATATATTTTCTGTTACGCCATGCAAGAAAAGTTATAATGATACCGGCTATTAGTCCTCCTAAAATAACAAGGACTTGTACTGTTCCGCCTGTTTCATCTGACATCATTTTATAAACCCAATACGCGGAAAGCGCGATGCCTACGCCGATGATAAGTCCAAAGAGAAAAGACACAAAACCGTTTCTTGGTTCATCGTAACTGTAATCGGAGTATGACGATGACGAATAATTTGACGCAGGCGGCGGCGTAGACGGTTTCAGCTGCTGTGCTGTTGTACCGGTTGAAGGCGCGCCTTCGTAATCCAGTTTTAAATCTGCTTCAGATGGTTTGCCTGTTCGTTTTACAGGGATATATTGTATGCCGTAGGAGTCCTGAAGTTCATTTAATGCGCCTTTATGTTCATAGTAGTCTGCCGCCAACTTATAGTTTGCTATTGCTTCCTTGTCAAAACCTCCGGCTTTATATGTCACTGCACGCAAAAAAAACGCGCTGGAATACTCGAAGTCAGTTGTGCCAATCGCAGCGGCAGAAGTAAAACATACTAAAGCTTTGACAGGATCTCCATTATCTATATTATTTATCCCTTCTTTAATCATATCCAAATAACCCATAACCTTCTCCTTTTTATTAAGATGTTAGTATCTTCTAAGACAAAAAGTGTGCCTGTCACCGTTTGCTGTTACTTAAAATGATTGCTGTTGGATGACTAACCTTTCTTTTTAATTGCCTTATCTCGTAGTTTTTGTGCATTTACGGCATCATTTCCATAAAGGCGATCTTTGTTCTTTTCAAGTATTTCGTCACATACTTTAACAGCTTCATCGTACATTCTGTTATTTATTAATGATTCAGCCAGAAGCGGTTTTATTGAATATGTATAATCAGGACATTTTGTCAGCATTTCTGTAAGCAGTTTGACAGCGCTACCGTAATCTTTCCTTTTCATAAATTGTACGGCTTGTTTTTTTAATTCAACATAATCAGCAACCTGCTCTTTATTTTCCTCTGCCCACTGTTCAGCTTCATGGTCAAGTTTTTTTATGCTTTCTTTATACTCTTTTTGTCCCTCCTTATAATTTTTTTCTTCTTCTTTTCTGCGTTCGTATTTAGCTATATCCTCTGCTCTTTCCTTTTCCTGTTTTTCCCTTTGCTTCCTTTCATTTTTTGTCTCCCATTCAGGAAAAGGCATATTTCGACTTTTTAGGTATTTTGCCTGTTCAATAAACGGTTTTGCGGTTATTAAATAAAAAATTGCGGCAATTATAAAAGGAATTCCGATAACTACAGAGTTCGGAGCATAACCATCTATTGTTCCGTTTACAGTCATTACAAAGGTTATAACAAACATAAGAACAGCGCCAAAAATAAATATTGTTAATGGATTAATTAATAAAACCAGAAAATTCATGCGCATACATCTTACAGCGCCATAATGCGATTTGTAATACCAAATTGCTAAAAGCGCAATAACGATATAACTAAAAACCTGGCTGATTTGGACAATAAGCATCAAAGCGCCCTGTGGTGATGCTGACTTCGATCCAACAGGAAGCAATGAAAACAAATCGCTGAAAAGGAGTGAAACAGGAAGTCCTACTAATATTCCAAAAGCTATAGACTGCAAAAGCCTGCCTTTTCCGCCTTTTGATGTTTCAAATATACTGAATAAAAAATACACACAAAATGAAATGATATAGGGAATAATTTTTAGTATGTACAAAATTCCGCCAAAACCGGCTTTACCGCCGCCTAATACTGATGACATACTTGCGCTTTCCTTATAAGCCCAATGTCCGCTTGCCTGATTTGCGTTGTCCGCGCTTACCATTGCTTCATGGCTGTCATGCGCGACACCCGATTTGTCCCAATATTGTCCGTCCATAAAAACCTCCTTTTGCGTTTATAAGAAATTACCAATCTATACCAGGAAAACTTATCCAACCTGTATCGCCTTCATGCGTAACCTCAACCCATTGGAACCTTGTTTTACTAATCCTTTCCAGATTTACCACATTACCAGTCATGGTTACTGTCTCGCCGGAATTAATTTCTTTAATAACTTTACCAACTCTATAATTCGGTACTGAATAGAATTTTGCGGAATACCGCATGGTATTTGTATTTCTTTTGTCGATGTTTATAATTTCCGGCATTTTTTCATTTGGGCGTTCTAATTTTGCAATATCATAAAATATATTTGGTAATGCTTGACCTGGTTGTGCAACACGAAAGCCGCCAAAAAGTGCGATAACAAACGCAACATACACAAAAATTCTCAGCACTTTTTTTTCGTAACCGAGTTTCAAACCAACAAATGTCATTACTGATAGTACAGCACAAAGTAAAATGATAATGAAACCCATTGATAAGTTAAGAGGTTTAAATATTTCTGAATGTAATATGATACCGACGGCTATAACACCTATTGTTATTACAATTCCGGTTATAAATAGAACTAAGCCGTTATCTTCAGTAAATTCAAATATTTTTTCGCCTAAACTTTCATCTTCATCTTCTTCAGGCAATGGTTGTTTTGTTCTTCTTAGCTCTGCTGCTTGTTTTATGTAGGGAATTGCGCTAATAAAATAAACAATGGCTGCGGCAATAATTGGTATACCCAATACGAAAAAATCCTGTATAGGTGAATTTTTCAATGGTGTAATTACTATAACAAGAAACATAAAAAGTGCGCCGAAAACCATTATTGTAAAAGGATTGACTAAAAGACCGCCAAAACCTCCTTCCATACATCTAACAGCGCGGTAATGCCAAATGAAATACCAAACAGCT
>Ga0209755_10001416_pt1 | contig 37520 bp, 47 predicted proteins | sample TergutCo191P1_FD_187301 | JGI IMG/M metagenome (GOLD analysis project Ga0209755, IMG submission 187301) | Cornitermes sp. P1 segment gut microbial communities from Petit-Saut dam, French Guiana - Co191P1 (SPAdes) (version 2) | ecosystem: Host-associated > Arthropoda: Insects > Digestive system... | reverse complement strand
AGCCGTGATTTAGAAAATGAATTACTTGTAGGATTTGCAGACATGGACGGCGGAAGATGGAAAACCCTTAGTTACACGCAAATGCAAATAGAGCCGCCGAATGTTATTTTAGGACATGCTTCAAAAGCAGGCGAAGAAGTATCATCAGAAGTTATTATTACAATTTTATCCAACGCAAGCAGCTCAAGACCTGCAGCAAATACGCTTGTATTTGAGAACATCGGGCAAGGAACACACGGAAGAGCAAATTCCGGTACCCAAAGAGCTGTAACAATTTCTTTTTCCGAGTTTGTACTTACAAAAATGTAAAACGCATCATGATTAAATCCGGTTTATTTAGTGCCCGCGTATTTGGCAAAAAGTTCCTGTATGCTCTGAATACCCAATTTACGGTATAATTTTTTTTGATGATGATGAACCGTTTCATAGCTGATTTTAAATGAATAGGCAACTCACCAAATTAGGGGAGATTGGCTGTTTTGCCTGCCAAAAAAGAGGATATGTTAGTAAAACAGGATTTGATCAAAATTGGAGCCGGCTCTTCTGCAAGAGAAGTAAACTCACGCGCATATTGCGCATGGTACAATTTTTCCGGCGCAGACCAGTCAAAAAAAGTGGGCGTACTCTCGGGCGGAGAACGCAACCGTCTGAATCTTGCCATGATGTTAAAAGAAGGCGCAAACGTGCTGTTACTCGACGAGCCCACAAACGACCTTGATGTAAATACGCTTCGCGCTCTGGAAGACGCGCTTGACACATTCGCAGGCGTAAGTTTAGTTATAAGCCACGATCGCTGGTTTTTAGACAGAATCGTAACGCATATCCTTGCCTTTGAAGACGGCGAAGTTGTCTGGTACGACGGCAACTGGTCTGAATACTCCGAATGGAGACGCGAAAAACTCGGTTCTGCCGCAGACAGTCCGCACAGGTATGTGTACAGGAAACTGGAACGATAGTCTTAAAAATAAATAAAAATGTTAAAAAATGTTCATTAATCTTCTCTTATAAATGAGATTGTATAATCACTATTTTATCAGATAAAAAAAGGAGAAGCAAAATGTTAAAGTTTTTAAAGAAATTCCTGTTATTGGCTTTCTTTGCGCTGGTTTTTACCGCATGTTTATCTATTTCGGGCGGAGACGAAAGAGCAAATGTATTCAGACTTACAATTCTGCACACAAATGATATGCACGGATGGCTTCAAAATGTTCCAAAGTACGCGACAATTGTTAAACAGGTTCGAAGCGAAGGCGGCAATGTTCTTTTGCTTGACGCAGGCGATTTGTACAGGCGCGGAAGATACGAAAGATTTAACGGCGCTGTAGAAACCGAAATTTTTAACGCCATGGGTTATGATGCGATTACTTTCGGCAATAATGATTTCCCGTTAAGCGACAGGGAATTGATCGATGTATCTTCGCATACCATTCTTCATATGGCAGAATTTCCCGTTGTTTGCGCAAATGTTACCATAGACGGCAATTATATTGATGGTTTTCAGCCATATATAATAAAGGAAATGAACGGCGTAAATGTCGCAATTATCGGAGTTACAACTACAAGTCCCCGCGATCGCAGAGCAGATATTTCAAGACGAGTGCTGTTCGAAGATCCGCTGCAGGTTTTAAACAGGATGGTTTTAGAAACAAGGGAAAAATCTGATATTCAAATCGCATTATCTCACGCGGGATTTGACACCGATCTAACGATGAGAAACGTAAGCGCGATCATTGGCGGTCATTCTCACACAAAACTTATTGTTCCTCATGTGATAAGAGACAGGCAAAATCGTATTCCTGTTGTGCAGACAGGAGGTGAAAACGATCATTCAATTGGCAGACTCGATCTTGTATTTATTAAAAAACGCGGACAATGGGTATTAAATGAATTTTCGGGTTATCTTTTTTTATTGCATGATGTAGAACCTGACATGGAAATTCAGGCGATTCTTGACAGATACGAAAGGCTTTTGTAGACATCAGCGTTTTACGCGCCCTTGTAATCAGCTAAACCTGACCTGATAAAAACGATGAATCGTTCGACTCCAATTGCCTGCCGTACAGATGCTCAAATAAAAAGCGGGTGTCCTCAGGTTCCATGTCTGTAAAACGGCAGCCGAAGTAACAGGCTGATTTGTCCTTAAAGCGCCTTACAATCCGCGCGATAACATTTATCGTGCGGTTGGCGGCTACTATCGTAACCGTTAATTCAGCGTCTACAAGAAGCGTAGAAAGAAGAGGCGAGCCAAGCGGACATGCAAAAAGGAGCCCCGATGCGGAAATATCCAACACCCTGCCGTCGAACGGCTGATTATGGATTTTGCCGTGTTCAAAGTAACCGTTTTCTTTAAGGGCAAAAGCAAGAACCTTTGCGTACTGATAAACAGTATCCAGAATGCTGAAATCAAAAGGAAGCCTGCCCTGTTTATCGATCCAGATGTGAATGTAACCGATAACATATTCATGAAACAAAATTGGAACCCATGCGTCGGAATAAATGCCGTCACTGAATTTATTTTTTAAAATACGCGCGCAATTTTCGTCAAGAAACGAAACGCCTATTCCTGTTGATTCAAGAAACCGCTTGAATAAATCTTCCGTAATAATTCGTTTTTTGGGATACGGATCCGTTTTCGGCAAAAAACCAACCGTAGACGGAATAAAAAGCGTTTTGCCGGTTTCCGCGACAACGCGCTCTTCCATCAACTCAGGTTTTTTATCCTTAAAATTGATAATCTTAAATCCGTCAGCAAAATGATGCAGCATATCCGCAATTTGTTTAATAAGCCCCGAAAGATTTTTAGGGTCCATATTGCGAAGAAGATCTTCAGACGTTACGTTTTCATATTCATGAGTCTTTGGAAACGCAAGATTGTACCTGTCACCCTTGAATGTAAAAAGAATATTTAAATCGGAAGGCGCGTCAACGCGCAAATAATTCCGATCCAGATTTTTATGAAGCGTGTCAGGCGTTTTGCAGTAAATCAATTCTTCTTTTTGCGCAACTATCTCTACGCTAAAATCAATCACCTGTCCGCGGTAATCAAAAAGCAAAGCCAGCTTGGATCTGGGTTTTAACTTGCCCAAAGATCTGTCAGGCCGAAAAACAAGTTCATCGCTTGCAGGCTGCACAAGGGTAAAAATATATTCGGTTCTGTCTCTTACAAACATTATTGGCAGTTGTTCTTCCCATAATGCCTTAAAGAGAAATTCCTTTTCTATTCTTCCAACAGGCGTAGCCATAATTACTAAAAAAACCTCTCATATGGAAAAAAATCATTTCGATACATGCCTTCACGGGCTTCAACCTCAAGATCACGCGCCTCTTCAAGAAGCAAATCGTCAAATACCCAATTACCGCCCGATGAAGACCTGATGTACAGCTCTCCCGTGATACCCTGAAGACGACCCATGAATCGAACCAAAAACGAAACAGTGCCGTCAGCCTCAAATCTTCCGCCGCCAATCCTGTAACTTACAGGAACAGCAACAGTTATTGCGTTCATAAGCCTCTCCCTGACAACCTCGTTAACCGAGGACAGGGAATGATGCTCCATAAGCCCCGATAAAAAACCTGTCATTAAAAAACCCGCAAATTCATACGCCTCTTCGGAAGCGCCTCCTCTTCCAAGTTCTCCTATAACAATATCGACAGGATAACGGGCAGACTCCCCTCTGCCTGGCCGCACAAGCTCATCAGGAATCGAGCCTCTGGATACAGACCTTCCCTGGGCTACAGCCAGTATCGGGATCGATAAAAGCAGGCAAAACGTTAAAAAACGCATAACATACAACTTAAACATATTATTCCTGTCAATGTTACCTACTATATATTCTAGTAAAAAATAATTTTTTTATCTATAATTTTCCTGCAAATGGATAAAACAATTGAAGCTTCTTTAAACGAGGATTATACTCACCCTGTACGAGATGTAATGTGGGGTCATATATACATGACCGAAAAACAGGCTCATCTTACTGAATCCGCTCCCTTTTTAAGGCTAAATCACATAATGCAGCTAGGACCTGTATACATGGTCTACCCCGGCGCGACACATACCAGAGCAAGTCATTCAATCGGCGTTTACCATTTGGGAAGGCGGCTCCTTCAAAACCTGGCGGAACGCGGCGCCTCAAGCTGGTTAACCTTCGAGGGGGTTAAATCATTCCTCGCCGCCTGTCTTCTTCATGACCTTGGTCATTTTCCGTATACCCACTCTCTAAAAGAGCTTTCCCTTTCGTCTCATGAGGCTTTAACGGGAGAAATCATTTTAAAGGAACCGATGAAATCCCTTGTGGCGGCAACCGGCGCAGAACCAAATCTAACGGCAGCCATTATCGATAAGGAGCAAAAATGCAGCTCGGACGAACTTTTATTCTACCGCAAACTTTTATCGGGCGCGCTTGACCCCGATAAGCTCGATTATTTAAACCGCGACGCCCGTTATTGCGGCGTTCCCTACGGCGCGCAGGATGTTGATTTTATACTCTCAAGACTCAATCCAAATAAGGAAAGAGGCGTTGATATCGATTCCCGCCTGATTCCCAATGTCGAATCGATACTTTTTTCAAAATATTTGATGTATAGAACGGTTTATTGGCATAAACAGGTGCGTGCAGCTACCGCAATGGTCAAAAAGGCATTAATAAACGGCCTCGAAACAGGCAAATTACAGGGAGAAGACCTCTATAACCTTGATGATATGAGCCTTTTTTCGCTTCTTGGTCAAAAAACCGGCGGAATTTTAGTTGAATCCGTACGAGAAGGCCGCATTTTTATCACTGCCGCCGAATTTACGCCCGAAAAGGTTGATCTTTCTTCCGTTCGGGCGATTAGTGAACGCGCTCAATTTGAAGAACGTCTTGCAGGAAAACTGCGTAATACAGGGTTGGATATCACAGGAGAGGACATTATAATCGATATACCTGAACCTGTATCCTTTGAAACCGGTCTTTATGTTCTGGACGAAAAATGCATTTTTAGCTCCAGTTCCAGCGCTTTTAAGGAAGAAACGGTAAATGCCTTTATTAACACTCTTTACACAATCAGGGTATATATTAATCAAAAATATAAGGAAACTATAAAGACAAATTTAAAAGTATGTAGTACAATAGAGGAAGCGATTTACAGGGGGAAATGAAATGGACATTCACAACGCAAATGAAGAATTGGTTTTTAGTTCGGTACAGGCTATTTTTGATGAAATTCAAAAAGGCGGTAACCCGGAAAAATTTTGTTTGTGCTATCAATGCAGGACTGATACGATCTGTTATACCCTTAACCGCATAGAGCCGAATTATATCGTCTCAAACCGGGGATTTAGCAGAATCGATCAAACCGGTATTAAGCGCCAGCAAACCGAAGCTGACATAAACGCCCTTATATACAAGGGTTTGCGTCTTGTAAACCATAACATGCGGCCGACTGCTCCCCATGACGGCTCTAATATTTCGTCGTTTAAAATCCATCACCCTATGTACGACATCCCTACAATTTCAGGCCGTATTTTTGACGGCGTAAGCTTTGAGCCGATTGTAGGAATCGAAGTCGGACTTTATTGCGAAGGCGAACTTGTAGCGATGAGGAACAATAACTGGCAGAATCCATACACCATGGTTCCAAGTACTCCCGGAACATTCAGTTTTTGGCCGCTGCCGATAACCGCGGACAGCCCGGAAATCACAAAGGAATTCACTTTTACCCTGCGTGTTAATTCACCGGATTTTGAGCAGCTTCATCACTTCTTTAAAATGTCAGCGACAAGCAAGTTCCACAACCCGCAATCCTACGCATTAAACCGTACCTATAAATTGCCGGATCTATATCTGTTTCCTCCGGGTGAAGCAGAAATTAATGAAGCTTGAGGCTTTTCCGAAACTAACCGAGTTTTGGAAAAGGCTCGCTTGACATAGTTATTTTTTTTTTGTACTCTGATCTCAATAGTGTTAGTTAATTATTAAGGAGTAACCATCATGGGCCAGGCGAGTAAAAACAGCCGTACAGCAAGCGCTACACAGAGATTTATGTGTAACTGCGGCGGAGAAATAAAAATGAAAACCCTCTTCGAGAGCGGTAAAGTAAAAAACATGGCGGAATGCGAAAAGTGCAAACGCACTGAACGACGCCCATCAGACTTCAAATAACAAATATGCGGCATATCGCCTGCGGCGAAATATCGTATGTTTATTAAATTTTCTGGAGGATATTCTTTTGGCTAAGAAAAGCAGTTCAGCGGAAAAGCGGCACCGCAAAAGTGAAGAACGCCGCATGCGGAATAAATCAGCAAAAAGCGCTGTAAGAACAAGCGTGAAAAAGTTCGTGGCTCTTGCGCAGAAAAAAGACTCTGGCACAGACGCGGCATTGAAAGAAATGATCAAAAAAATTGATACAGCCGCCGGCAAGGGTATTATTACAAAGAACGCGGCGGCACGAAAAAAATCGAGAATGCAGCGTTACTACAATGCTATGAAAGCGGCGCAGTAACAATAGTTATGGCAGCAACAAAGAAATATACAAAAGCTGACATCATTGACGCCCTGTATGAAAAAATGGGGATGAGCCGCACAGAAATTCGCAGCGCGGTGGATCTCTTTATCGATGAAATGAAGGAAGCGCTCATGCGCCGCCAGGTAATCGAGCTTCGCGGCTTTGGCACTTTTGAGGTTAAGGTGCGAAAGGCTCGTCCAAGGGCCCGTAACCCCAGAACAGGCGAAACCATCGTAATTCGTTCACATGGAGCAGTTGCTTTCCGTTCAGGACGTGAATTAAAGCAGGCTGTCTGGGCAATTAACGATGACAATATTAAACCAAAAAAATAATCAAATATGGAAAAGAACAATAGCTGGATTAAGTCAGTTTTAATCCATCTAGGACTTGTGCTTCTTGCGTCGGTACTTTTTGCAGTTTCTTTTCCAAATCCCGTTTTTAAACACGGCTTTCCTCTCGCTGCGTGGTTTGCGTATGTTCCGGTTCTTTTTGTTATAAGCAAATACAGTATTCCCGCCTGCGCGGCATGGGGCGCAATTTACGGTTTTACGTCCTATTTACTTTTTAATTTTTGGCTTGCGAATTTCCATCCGCTTGCGGGAATTATCACAAACACTGTTTACATGATTTTCCTTGCCGTCGTGTTCGTCTTTTTAAAACTCGCAATTGTTTTTTGTAAAAAACGCGGTTATCTTATACAATGGTTAATCTGGCTTACATACGAATATTTGCGCACTAAGGGATTTATGGGTTACCCTTACGGAATCACAGGTTATTCCCAATGGAAAATGATCCCGCTGATTCAAATCGCCAGCATCACAGGCGTATGGGGAGTAAGTGCGCTTGTTACTTTCCCGTCCTTCTGGCTCTCCGCAGTAATAAAAAAAGAAAAAGAGAAGAAAAAAACCACGGAGAGCACAGAGAACACGGAGGAGAAAAAGAGTTTTCTTACCAAACTCTCCGTGAACTCCGTGTCCTCCGTGGTTAAAAATTCAGATTGGATACCTGCAGTGGCCTGGTTAGTTGTGTTGATTGTTTCGCTTGTTTTTGGGTTTGTTAATATAAAAGATTATTCAGAGTATCCAAAGGCGAATATTGCGCTTATTCAGCATAATACAGACCCGTGGGAAGCGACCAGGGCACCAAACGCCTGGCAGGTTACCGAAAGTTATCGCAGAGACCTTGAGAATTTAATAAGGCTTTCCAATGAAGCGCTTGCAGGCGAGCCAAAACCGCAGATGGTAGTCTGGCCGGAGACCGCGTTTATTCCAAGAATCTACTGGCACTATACATACCGCGATGATCAAAATACCTGGCCTATTGTAAGAGATTTATTAACCTATCTTTTTGAGCAGGAAGTCCCGTTCCTGATTGGCAATGATGATGCGCGCAGGGACAGTTCCATAAACCCCGACCCTGCATCCAAACACAGAATTGATTACAATGCGGCAATGTTTTTCGAAGACGGGCTTATTTCGTCATATTACAGAAAAATGCATCTGGTGCCATTTACCGAACATTTCCCGTACAAGGAAAAATTCCCGCAGATTTACCGATGGCTCCAAAACGCAGAAACCAATTTTTGGGAAAAAGGAAATGAATTTACAATTTTTGAAGGCCCGGGATTTAAGTTTGCATCTCCAATTTGCTTCGAAGACTCTTTCGGCTATATTTCAAGGAATTTTGTAAAGCTGGGAGCCGATGTTCTTGTCAACATGTCCAATGACGCATGGTCAAACAGCCTTACTGCTCAGAACCAGCACCTTGCAATGGCGGTTTTCCGCGCCGTCGAAAATAACCGCCCGATGGTTCGCTCCACCACTTCAGGGCAGACCTGCGCCATTGATCCAAACGGCAGGGTTATTGCCGAAGCTCTGCCGTTTACAGAGACTTGGCTCAATGTATCCATTCCGCTTGTTGAAGGCACTTCCATATACACCATTTTTGGCGATTATTTTGCCATTTTCCTATGCTGCCTCGCCGCCATCATGTTGATATTCGCGGCGGTATGGTGTACAATGAGGCTGGAGAGGGAGCCGAAATGAATACTCAGAAAAAAATACTGATTGCCGATGACGAAGCTATCAACCTCGATTTTTTTGAAGTAATGCTGTCCAAGCTTGGTTTTGTTGTAGAAAAGTGTGATAATGGTCCTGAAGTTTTAGAAAAAGTAAAAAAGTTCATGCCCGATTTGATCATTCTTGATAATATCATGCCCGGTTTAACAGGACGTGAAATTACAAAAATCCTAAAAAAAGAGCCTGCGTTTAAAAATATATCGATCATCATGCTGTCAGCGCTTGACGACGTAAAAGACAAAGTCGCAGGGTTCGAAGCCGGCGTTGATGACTATATTACAAAACCATTTAACTTTACAGAAGTTCTTGCGCGGATAAACGCGGTTTTACGCAACCGGGCGCTTTTTGATCAGATTGCGGTAAGGGAAACCCGCCTTGCCCTTGCGGAAGAATTAAACAGAGACCTTAAAGAAAATCTTTCGCTTTTTATAAGCAGCATTGACGAGCTTGATAAGGCGATTGCGACAATCTGCGAAAGTACAGCTAACGGCGGAAGTCTTAGTCATGAGACTCTTACCAGCCATTTAAATCCCATAAGCGAAAATATTAATTCTGTACGAAAGCATATTGCGGCTCTTGACGCAAGGATTGAAAAAACAATTAATGAATGGGATAATCTAAAAAAAGACGAAATCGGACTTTCTGTTCTGGAAAGCCAGATACGAAAATTCCTGCATCAGGAGCAGACCTGACATTAAAATTAGTTTAATGTTTCAATTTTCGATTATATACGGCGGTTATGCGGCCGCCCAAGAATGAGGTTTTAATGGCAAAGCGCGAAGGAAAAAAGAAAGATAAAACCGAAGTTGTAGTCCTTGGAAAAACAACAAGTTTTACAGGGCTTTTAAAATTTGCCACTACCCTGCGTATTCAGGGGAATTTCAGGGGAACGATAGATGCCTCGGGCGATTTAATCGTAGACAAGGAAGCGGTCGTTGATGCTGATCACATAACGGTTAGCTCTCTTACCGTATACGGACATATTTCCGGAACTGTACACGCGCAGGATAAAGTTGATATGATGAGCGGAGCAAAAGTTCAGGGCGACGTGAGCGCTTCGCGTCTTCGCATCGCGGACGGCGTATTATTCGAAGGCAAATGCAAAATGACAAACGTAGAAAAAGACGTTGAAATTTTCCACCGCCCTACAGAGGAAATAAAGGCAGAGCTTCTGCGTTCCAATGTCAGAGTGTGAGTTAATTAAAAGAGCCGAACGGGAAGCGGTTTCTTTAGTAAATAAATTAAAAGAGCTTTCGGCTCCGATAGCGTTAGCTGAATCGTGTACTGCAGGTTTGATATCGGGTCTTTTGGCAAATGTTCCGGGCAGCTCCAAAGTTTTATGGGGCAGCTTTGTATGCTACGCCAAAGAAGCAAAGGTGCGTATGCTTGACCTTGATGAAAATATGCTTGCTTCTTACGGCCTTGTAAGCAGGGAAACCGCCTGCGCAATGGCACAGGGCGCATTGCAAAAAAGCGGCGCTGTAATAGCGGCTTCTGTAACAGGACTTGCGGGTCCCGGCGGAGACGGAAGCTGTACGCCTGTCGGCACAGTGTGGGCAGCTGTTGCCGGGAAAGAAACCGAAACCGCAGTAATGGAGTTTCATTTTTCAGGCTCCAGAAACGAGATTCGCCTGAGCGCTGCAATTGCGGCTATGGAAATGGTTGACCGCAGCGTAAAGGCTCTTGACATAAATTGATAAAAATATTAGATTAGGAGTATCCTTTCGATTATCATATGTTTCTAAAAATAATAATTATTGTAAATCCTGTCTGCCGGCAAGTTCTTTCCGGCATTGGCAATCCATAGGTGGTAAAAATGGCAATTGTAAAAAGAGGCAGAAGACCTGCAAACAACGAAAACGATGAAGCGGAGACAATTCACGAAAATGGTTATGAAGAAACCGATGATTCGCACAACGGCGAATCTGATAACGGCGACAAACATGGCCGTGTAGTTGTCCGCGGAAAAAAGAATAACACAGATCAAAATCAAAACGGAGATTCTTCGGAAGAACAGGATATATCGGGCTTACCGGCGCTTCCAAAGCTTCCTTCGATGCCTGATCTTTACGGTAAACCTGTTCCGCGTCAGGATCAGGACAACAGTAAGCCCCGTCTTACGATAAATGAACTTATCAGGCTTAACATGAAAGACCTGCGCGATCTTGCGGGTTGCTACAATATTAACCATGACGACATGGTTGTATTAAAAAAACAGGAAATTGTTTTTGCGCTCCTTAAAGCGCACACGGAAAGGGGCGGCATCATTTATGCCTACGGCTCTTTAGAAATTTTACCGGACAGTTACGGCTTTTTACGAAGCCCGCAAAACTCGTATCTTCCCGGCCCCGATGATATTTACATTAGCCCAAGCCAGATTCGCCTCTTTGCTTTAAAAACGGGCGACACTGTATATGGTCAAATTAGAAGTCCGAAAGAGGGCGAGAGATTTTTTGCGATGCTTCGCGTAGAAACAGTAAATTACGACGATCCTACCGTTGCGCAAAGCAGAATCCCTTTTGACAACCTGACGCCTCTTTATCCGAATAAAAAACTCGATTTGGAAACATCAACAGAAGGAGTGAGCGAGAGGGTTATAAATCTTTTCTGTCCCATCGGCAAAGGCCAGCGCTCACTTATTGTTGCGCCGCCAAGAACCGGTAAAACAATCATGATGCAAAAAATCGCAAACGCCATTACAAAAAATCACCCTGAAGTATATTTAATCGTACTTTTAATCGACGAGCGCCCCGAAGAAGTAACCGACATGGAGCGCACTGTTCGCGCCGAAGTTATTTCGTCTACGTTCGACGAACAGGCAAGCCGCCATGTTCAGGTAACGGAAATGGTTTTGGAAAAAGCAAAACGTCTTGTCGAACACAGAAGGGACGTAGTAATTCTTTTAGACTCGATTACGCGTCTTGCGCGCGCATACAACCAGACAGTTCCCACATCGGGGAAAATATTATCGGGCGGCGTTGACTCGAACGCTCTTCATAAACCAAAACGCTTTTTCGGCGCGGCGCGCAATATCGAAGAAGGCGGCAGTTTAACGATCATTTCTACGGCGCTTGTAGAAACCGGCAGCCGCATGGACGAAGTAATCTTTGAAGAGTTCAAGGGAACCGGCAATATGGAAATAAACCTTGACAGACGCATCTCCGACCGCCGCCTCTACCCTGCCATCAACATTAAAAAGTCCGGCACCCGCAAGGAAGAGCTTCTCCTTTCCGAAGAAGAATTGCAGCGCATCTGGATTTTACGCAAGGTTATAAACCCCATGGACGACATCGAAATTATCGAGCTCCTGGTTGACAAGATGAAGAAAACAAAGAATAATGAAGCATTCCTGCGATCCATGAACACCGGAACCGGCGGCATGGATTGAGTCCTTAAACCGCTGTACCTTGGCTGGAATGGCCGGGAGGCGAAGTTGGACAATCATTGGAGGATTTATGAGAGACGGAATACACCCAAAGTACGAAATGACTAAAATCACCTGCGCCTGCGGCAACGTAATCGAAACACGTTCCACAATTAAGGATATCAAGGTTGAAATTTGCTCATCCTGCCACCCCTTCTTCACAGGCAAGCAAAAACTTGTAGACACAGCCGGCAGAATCGAAAGATTCAGGAAGAAATACAACATTAAGGAATAACAAGCAAAATTACAGCGTATTTTATGCTATATTTAAAAATATGGATGTCAGCATAGAGTTCAATCAAGCAGCATTTTCTCATGATTTTACAGAAGCTGACGTACGTTTTGCATTTGATACTGCAAGGTATGAAGGTAGTATTGAAGAAGAAGATGCCGAAAATAAATATCTTGTAATTGGCTTTGATTGTAATGCACTACCTCTTGAAGTGATGTATAATGTTATAGACGAAAACACGATAAACGTGTTTCATGCAATGAGGTGCAGAAAAAAGTATTTACACCTTATAAAAAAATGAGGAGAATGTAATGCCAAGAATGACCGAAGAAGAAGCGTTTGCCCTTGACGAGAAATGGACAAAAATTGATCCCAAAGTTGGACCAAATGGTTCAGGTTTTCTATCAAAACGGAAAGCTGCTCATATGATAACAATTGACAGTTTTTCTGCCGATTATTTATTTTCCAAAGCTATTGCCGATCATAAAACACCTGCTGATATAATAAGTGATATGGTTCAGGAGAAGCTTACAGCAACCGCTTCTCTTTAAAATTATTTTTTTTGTTTACTCATTTTTATTTAATTAATTTCACCAAGCCCCTTGAGATAAAATAGCCTGCGAAAATTACAATAAATCTGTCCACGATATTTATGGGTAGTCTTGAGATGATGTTTACGGCAAGAACCGGCATGTTGCTCACAAAAAGACCTTGCTTAAAAAGATCGTCTACGCTGTAATAATTTCTTTCTACAAACAGATGCGTAATATAATCCACAGCTCCGCCTATAACGCTGATTGTTACTGCGCATAATATATATAACAAAAAAAGTTTGGATACAAGCGCGGTTAAAGAAGCTGCCTTCCTTTCATTTGAAACATAATACGAAGTATCAGGCGCAGGCGGTTTTAAAGCGCAGATTAGCAGGACTTCTGCAATGCTGCATAAAAAATAAAAAGTGAAACCGCTATAAAAAAAGCATGGAAGAAACCATGTAAGTATAGCGGTAAAAATGCCCGGTATTATGCCAAAGGCAAAGGAAACGGCGGCTGTAAATACAGTATCAAGGAACAAAGGAAATCTTAGAAAATTCATTACAAAACTGCTAAGGAGAATGTTCAACAAAGCCGCTGTTATGCTTAAAGCTGTTAATATTATTATGTTTTTGCCTGAAAGAGCACAGGTGAAATAAGCTGATTTTTTAAGTTCCATTAATATATTGTATCAAAATTTATAAATATTTGGTATAGTCATTGTAAATGAAGTATTTTTTATGCGCGTTAACTGCCGTTCTTTTTTTATCATGCACAAACCACAATAACTCTGCATTACAGGAAATGGCAGGCAAGTGGACTTATATTGACAATCTTTTATTACAAGGAGATGTATCGATTCTTGAGGAATCATCAGATTTTATACAAATGCTGCTGGATTTTCAAAAGTCTGACATTTACCGCACATACAGAGCTATTCCTTTTTCTCATGATGACAAACGAAGTTTTTTAATTTATGGCGTTAAAGATTTCCCGGAAATTGAAAATATTTTAAATTTGGCATTAACTTTTCGCGATTCTGTCTCTTTGGGAGACATGGAAAAAGCAAAAGAAGTCTCAGGTGAAATTAACATATGTCTTATTGATTTATTACTAATCGACGGGGAAACGCAAAGGTACATAAATGCATCCTATTTTTTATTATTGATTTCGCTTGTATTTTTTATAGCGGTAATAATGTCGTTCGTTTTATTTTTACATAAATCTTTAATGACATCATTTAAACGCGAAACCAAAGGATCTGAATTTTCACATGCCTATATGCTTGCGCAGGATGAAGAGCGCGCAAGGATCAGCCGCGAATTGCATGATACTGTTATTCAGGATATGCGCTGCGTACTTTTAGAACCTGAAAAAGCAACATTAAAAATGTCGGAGCTTATGAAAAAGACAAGAGATATTTGCAACAGCCTAATTCCGCCTGATTTTCGTTTTTGCGAACTTCCTGACGCATTGCGAAAGCTTTGCCATGATTTCGGCGAAAGAACTGGAATTGACTGCCGCGCAGAAATTGACGGTGAAATAGACCTTGAATTTCTTTCCATGGAAAAAAGACTTCAGGTTTTCAGGATTACAGAAGAAGCGCTTACAAATATAGAAAAACACGCACAGGCGAAAGAAGTGATCGTAACGATGCGTCAGAGCAGCGATATAATTTATATCGGCATCAGCGATGACGGCAAAGGTTTTATTTCTCCTTTGGACGATTCAGGACAAATAAAAACCGGCATTGATACATCCCATATTGGCATTATCAGCATGAAGGAACGCGCGGCGATTTTAGGCGGACGTTTAAAAATTGTAAGCGAAATTGGTGAAGGCGCATTGGTGTGTTTGGAAATACCGGTCGTTGGTTGAGGGAAACTGATATCAGCAATCGTTTGGTACAGTATGCGTATTCTTGACAAATTGTAAACATTGTAATTCAATATAAAAAATGGCTGTAATATCGCTGAGACTTAACCGCCAAGAGGCAGAAATGGTGAATTTTTTATCCAATTATTATAAATAGGATAAATCGTCGTTGATAAAATACTCCTTAAAAGAATTATACGAGGATATAGTTGATAGGAATGTAATCAGCGATTTTGAAAAACGTGAAAATGAAGGAAATGTTTCTTTCGTCTCTGCTGATGATGTAATTAAAATGTTGCACACATAAAAAATTATAAAGAGAATGACTTAAAAGACGGCGGACGCTTAAAAATTGTAAGCGAAAACGGCGAAGGCGCGCTGGTATGCCTTGAGATACCAACGCCTTCCGCCATTGAGTAACCTTTTTGCTACGGTCTTATCCATTCTTGAAATTGATTCCAAGGAATTGTTGAAGTTGCTGATCTTATATTATACTCTGGTATCGGGTCATAAGTGAAACTACCAGTCGCCCCTAATTCCGCGAAAGTTCTCCCGCCGGTATAATACCAGTAACGCGGACCAGGAGTACTAAACTCAATAATAAAATTGCCGTTTCCGGTCCATGGCTCAGGATTCCAAACACTACCTCCTATTAATGCTATCGTAACAGAACCACTACTAACCTCACCAGAACCGGCAGCAGATAACATCCCGCTTCCCCTACGAAGTAGTCCAAAATCATTGATATTTGTAATTTCAGCTGGGATTCCTGTAATAACAATCGTTTTTGGATCGTTGTTACCACCGCCGCTGCCATCATCGCATCCTGCCATGCCGAACCCGATTACCGCAACAAGTGCAATAATCCCTATAAATCTGAATTTGTTCTTCATAAGAACTCCTATTTACGTCGCGTAAGCGACAAGTTAATCGAGTACACCGCAACGCGGTGTTAGAACTCTTTTGCGGTTTTAATGCCGCCGCTGACAATATTTACTCCCATACGGGAATATTTGTTAAATTTAAAACAAAATATAAAATAAAAAAAGCGTGAAAAACGCACAATTTTTCAGGAAAATTTGGGAATTCTTGTGCGTTTACGCACAAAAAAGGGGAAAATTACAATTAAAAGGTTTTTTTCTTGTACATTTTTTAAGCGTATTCCCAAAAAATTACGTATAAAAGGCGAGGCTGTCTGGGCTAAAAAAACATTTTTGAGGTTCAGGCAATAGTACAACTATTTCATAACTGCTTGTTTTTACCGATTTTTCATACTATTATATAAAAGTGAGGATCTTCAAAAACAAGGCTTTTCATAAGTTTACGAGAAAAGAAGGTATTAAAGACAGCGAATTGAAGGAAGTTGTAAAGCAGCTTGAAAGCGGACAATATTATGCCGATTTGGGCGGCTCCGTTTATAAAATGGAACTGGCAAGAAAAGGCGAAGGAAAACATGGAGGTTTTCGAACAATTGTAGTTTTCAAGAGTGAGTTTCGTACTTTTTTCCTTTTTGGTTTTCCTAAATCGGAAAAAGACAATATAAGCGATAAAGAATTAAGATTTTTTAAAGGAAAGGCAAAGGATAATTTATCATTTACGGAAGAACAGATAAATTTATTGGTAAAAAGCAAGATTTTATTAGAAATTTTACAGGGAGATGAAAAATGAAATACGATAGTGAAATTATTAAAGCTATGCATTTAGAAGCAAAAGAAATGCATAAAATTGGCGTAATAACAGACGCAAGAATGCGTGAATATGATGAAATGTGCCTTGACCCTAAAACAGAAAAAAAGTCTGCTCCTGTTTATGCCGATGATAATCCAATAAAAATAGCAAGTCACGCCACAGCTTAATTAAATAATCAGTCTCTCTGTTAGTTACTAAGCTTGGGAAAGAAAACGAGGAACCGAAGGTTCCATTCGTGGTAGAAATTCTTTTTATTCCAATGGCATTAATTTATATAAAACCATATAATAAACAATGGAAGTATTATTAATCGACGATCACCCAATGTTGAATGCCGGTGTTGTTTCCATTTTGGAGCAGACAGGCATATTTAAAGTCTGTGGGCAGGCGCAATCCCTTAAGGAAGCGGTAAGTTATATAGAAAAAGCAAAAACTCTTCCCTCTCTTGTAATTCTTGATATGCTCCTTGGCGAAGACAATGGTCTTGATTTTCTTCCCATACTTGAAGATTTTTGCAAGAATAAAAATATTGCTAAACCGCCAGTGCTGGTTTGTTCCGCCCTTGGCGATGCGTTTAAAATACAGACTGCCCTAAAATTGGGAGCCTCAGGTTTTCTTTCAAAAACGGGCGGTAAAGAGGAGCTTTTAAAAGCGATAGACACGATACTGGGCGGCAAAGTATATATTTCGCCTGAAGTAGATATCAAATTAAAAGAAAGTTCCGATATTTACGCCATGTTTTCAAAACGTGAAATAAATGTAATCAATTTAATAAAAAATAATAAATCAAATAAAGAAATTGCAGACGCTTTTTGTATAAGTTTAAGAACCGTGGAAAATTATATAAGCAAGATTTACTTTAAGACAGGTTTCTCAAGCAGAGAAGAAATTCAGAAATTATAAATCTTAAAACTATGCGTTTACGCACAAGAATTCCAAATTATTACTAAAAAATTGTGCGTTTTACACGCTTTTTTTTATATAATTTTATATTTAGACTTAACCATATATTTCATTTTATCGAAATATAAAATGCCGGCGGCGGCAATAAAACCGTAAAAGGAGGTTTTTATGTTTAAAAGAATGCTTTTTCTTTTAATTCTCGTCCTTGTAATTGCAGGAACTGCGTATGCGCAAATGCCAATACCAATACGCTCCGCGACAGAAAGGCTTGAATTATTGGAAGTAATGGAGAACAATCCGTGCTATATTGTTGTCACCGGCGAGTTAGTGAATACGACCGGTTCAACGCTTATCAGTACTTTCAGAATTCCATTATTAGAAGGAGCGCGCTGGTATGTATTCAGCGGTTATTTATTTATTACTTTTTCAACAGTCAGAAATGGCACCACGTATTCTAGAACTGTTTGCATTATGTTTGATACAAACAGAGAAAATTCTGAAGCAAGCAAAACAGTAAATGAAGCAGAGGGCAGCACCGTATATGGTCCATTTGGCGGAGATGCATCTGAAGCTGCAAGAAGAGCATCGCTGCAGCGGATTATAAATGCAGTTAATGCATTTATCGCAAATCCTACTGTAACACCAACACAATGGTAAGAATGTCCGCGGATTTTCATGGAATTAGATAATAGTTTATTTAATTAATGTTAATCCGCGGATAGGCCTCGCTCCTGCTCTCTTTCCAATAAAAAAGCCTTAGGCATTTTACGTCCCTTAAAATCTTCATCTTCGATTTTACTTCCCAAATCTGTTACGCGCACATTTCTTATATTTAAAGAACGCAATCCTTCTTCCAGTTCCTGCGCCTGCACAGCTCCGCGTTTAACATTAACGCTAACAAATATTTTTCCGTCAGGCGAAAGCAGTTTTAGACATTGGGAAAGAAGTTCAATTAAATCACGGTTTAAATCAAAATTACAGGTCATCGATTTGGAATTAGAAAACGCCGGCGGATCAACTATAATTATATCCCACAGCTTTTTCTCTATTATTGCTTTTTTAATAAATTCCAATACATCAGCCCTTATTAATTCGTGCCGGTTCGTGAAGGAACCGTAGGTTCCATTCGTGGTAAAATTCTTCTTTGTTATACTTGCCGAAAATCCGTTCAACGCAAAATTCTCCTTCGCCCAGTTTAAATAAGTATTTGAAAGATCAACTGAATCCGTAGAAGCCGCGCCTCCCGCTGCCGCGTAAACAGAAAATGCGCCTGTATACGAAAATAAATTTAAAACTTTTTTGTTCTTTGAAACATCGCGTACCATGGCGCGAAAAAGGCGGCGATCAATAAAAAGACCTGTGTCAAGGTAATCGGACAAGTTTACTTTAAAGGAAAGACTGTTTTCCTTAACGATTTTTGTAAATTGCGCCTGCCCCATTTTTTCATATTGCAACAAACCTTTTTGCTTTTGGCGCTGCTTCAAAAAAATATTTTCCAGTTTTACTCCAAGCGCACTTGAAATGCTTTCTTTCATTGCAGAAAGCCATACAGTTTCGTCAGCTTCGTCTTTTTCATAAGGACGCTTGTAAAGAGAGCCGCAAATGGCAGCATCCTGCGGTGTGGCGCACTCGCCGAAAAAATCCAGCACGAGGGGAATTTCAGGAATATCGCGGTCATAAAGCCTGAAAGCTCCGGCGCCCATTCTTTGCGCCCATTTTTTAAGGTGGCGAAAACGTTTTTGCAAGCGATTAAAAAGCATTTGCGCCTGATCGGCTGTTTTATCCTGCATGTTAAAAGGATAGCACATTTTAATTTTTTATTTTACACTGAATCATGGCGTTCAATATTACTCCTGTTACCAACCATCGCGCAAGAGAAAAAGGCATAATCGTATATCCTGTTTATTCACGCCGTTCGGGCGGGCTTTCTATTGGTATCAATCTTTTTGTGGATAAAAAAACCTGTCAATTTGACTGCCCATATTGCGAGGTGTTTCCATTTTCAAATAACGCAGATTTTTCCATTGATCAAATGGAAGAAGATTTACAAAACGCGATCGATTCGGCGCATGAGCAAAATATACCTATCAAAGACATTTGCTTTTCAGGTAACGGTGAACCTACCCTCTCTCCCGCTTTCTGCGGCGCTTTTGAATTGGCGGAAAAAATTCGCGCAAAAACCGCTCCTTCTGCAAAACTGGTCGTAATAACAAACGGCGCGGGTCTTTTACAGGAGCGGATTTTTACGTTTTTAAAGGAAGCTGCCGTAAATCCGGCATTGGACATCTGGCTAAAACTGGACGCGGGAACGCCGCAGTGGTATCAAAAGATTAATGGATGCGCGTTACCGCATGACAAACTAATCGAAAAAATAAAAGATTTTGCATCCTGCGCGGTTGTAACAATACAAACAATGCTCTGCGCGGTTGACGGCGAATCTCCTCAGGATACGGAAAGGCAAAATTGGGAAGCTATTGTATGCGCTTTAGCTGCAAACGGCAACATTCGAAAAGTGCAGCTATACGGCAAGGCGCGTTCTGCGCCGCAAGACCCGCTTGCTTGCGCGCTGCCGGAAGAATATCTTGAAAAACGGACAGCTTCCATACGCAGCGCATTCGCAGAAAAAGGAATATCAACGCCTGCGGCTCTTTATATTTAGCCACTTCCTGAAAATATTATACTTTGTTATAATCAGAATATAAGGAGTAAATATGAACGTTTTGAATAAAAATCCCGCATGGAAAGGACGAAAAGGCCCTGTCGTTTTGGTTATAATGGACGGCGTAGGTTACGGTAAATATAAAGAAGGCGACGCTGTCGCAGCTTCAAAAATGGATAATTTAAATGAACTTACAAAATCGAATCCTCATACAAAATTAAAAGCTCACGGAAAAGCCGTCGGGCTTCCCTCTGATGATGATATGGGCAACAGCGAAGTCGGACACAACGCGATGGGCTGCGGACGCGTTTTTAACCAGGGCGCTGCGCTTGTTTCAAACTCGATCCATACAGGAGCCATGTTTGAAGGCAAGGCATGGAAAGAAATTGTTTCAAATGTAAAAAGCGGCGCGGGAAGCAATCCTACGCTTCATTTTTTGGGGCTCTTCTCCGACGGCAATGTTCACAGCCACCTTGATCATTTAAAAGCCATGATCACGCAGGCTAAAAAAGAAAATGTTAAACGCGTAAGAATCCATGTGCTTTTTGACGGACGCGATGTCGGCAAACTAAGCGCGTTTGATTACATCGATCCTTTTGAAACATTTTTAAAAGATTTAAGCGACAATAACTTTGACGCAAAAATCGGCTCGGGCGGCGGACGCATGTGGATCACAATGGATCGATACAATGCTGACTGGTCTATGGTAGATCGGGGATGGCAGACGCATGTCCTTGGAACTACGCGCCAGTTTTCATCCGCGCGTGAAGCTGTAGAAACTTACCGCAAAGAAATACCCGGCATTATAGATCAGGACTTAAAAGAATTTGTTATAGCGGAAAACGGCAAAGACGGCAAGCCGTCACCAATCGGAACAATAGAAGACGGTGACTCGGTTATTTATTTTAACTTCCGCGGAGATCGCGCATTGGAAATTACCGCCGCGTTTGAAGAAGATAATTTTAACAAGTTTGATCGCAAGCGACGTCCAAAAGTATGCTACGCGGGCATGATGGAATACGACGGCGATCTTCATGTGCCATGCCGCTACCTTGTAAGTCCGCCTTCGATTGATAAAACAATGGGCGAATATTTAGCCGCAAGCGGAGTGCGTACGCTCGCAATTTCGGAAACGCAAAAATACGGACATGTCACCTACTTTTTTAACGGAAACCGCACTGGCAAGTTCGATGAAAAACTTGAAGACTACGAAGAAATAAAAAGCGATGTAATTCCCTTTGAACAAAAACCATTAATGAAGTGCAAAGAAATTACAGATAAAGTTGTCGAAGCGATCGCAAGCGGCAAGTACGATTTTGTAAGGCTCAACTTTCCCAACGGCGACATGGTGGGACACACAGGCGTTTACAATGCTGTAATTGAATCAATGGAAGGAATGGATGTTCAGCTTGGAAGAATTAAAGAAGCGGCGGACAAAGCCGGAGCTGTTGTAATACTTACGGCGGATCACGGCAACAGCGATGATATGTACGAACACGACAAAAAAACAGGCGCTGTCTCTCTTAAAGAAGACGGGACGCCGATTACAAAAACAAGCCACAGTTTGAATCCTGTTCCGTGCATCGTTTACGATCCTGATTACAAAGGCGAGTACCAAAACGATCCAAAGGAAAGCTGTTTAAACGAAGGTTTGGGAATAAGCTCGATTGCGGCAACATGTATGCATCTTCTTGGCTTTGTACCGCCTGCGGATTACGATAAGTCTGTATTGAAGATGTAAGACAGAAAATTTTACCGAATCGCTAAGATTTTATAATCATTTTTCTTAGGTTTATAAAACACCTAACAATGTTCGTGTGGCTAGTGGTTAAAAAAAAGATTTTCCAGCTCACTGTGCGTTACGCGCAAATAATACCGGCTCGCTGCGTTCCATGCTCTATCTTCACTCCCTCCGGTCGTTCAGACCTTCCGCCTCCGGCATCAGGAGAGCATATCACCGCGAGCCCCAATGGAACTCAGGGGCGAACAACACGAAAACCTATACTACTGTGCCTGAGGTAGGGACCGTTGAAGTGCCGATAAGAAGAACGAGTGCTCCCGGCCGAACTGACCCAACTACCGCCGCGTAGCACACGGATACTCCCAGTAGATGCTCCAACAGGGTCAGTTTGCGCTCCTGCAGGATACGCTCCATACCAGTCCCAGCACCATTCCCATACATTTCCATGCATGTCGTATAACCCCCATGCGTTGGCTTGCTTTTGTCCTACACGTTGCGTGCTTCCTGCGCTGTTTGCGTCATACCATCCTGTATTATCACTTATACTTGCTCCTGTGTTATACGCTGTCGTTGTTCCCGCTCTGCATGCGTATTCCCATTCAGCCTCTGTAGGTAAACGATACCCGTTCGCGCTCCTGTTCCATGTTACTGCTCTGTTATCTCCGCTTCCGCTTATTGTGTATGCGGGAGTTAATCCTTCCCTCTGGCTTCGCCTGTTACAATATTCTACCGCGTCAAACCAGCTTACCCATTCTACAGGACGATCTAAATCACCTGTAAAACGGCTTGGGTTAGTTCCCATTATTTCCTGATATTCTCTTTGTGTTACTTCATACCTGCTCATGTTAAATGCGCTTATTGTTACTCGTCTCTGTGTTTCGTTACTTACTCTTCCCTGTTCGCTTGCAGGAGATCCCATTGTAAAAGTGCCTGCGGGGATTCTAACCATGTTTGAAGAAGAAGATGTTTCTGCGCCTGTTAATGCCAGCGCAAGTGCCTGCATCTTGGTTAAGCCGTCACCTATTATTGAATAATTTTCCGCGTGTCCCGTAAGAAGACTTGCATTTTCCACTTCCAATATTTGCGCCGTAAACATATTTGCCTGTCCAAGACGGCGTACATTCCCGGCAAGAACATACCGCGCGTTTAACGCCTGCCCGATTGCTCTAATGCTGTTTTCTTCGGTAAGACCTGAACGCTGTATTTCATGCTCTCTCATTACAGTCTGAATCTGGCTTGTTCTTGGAAGGACTGCATATCTCCCTGAGTTTGCAACTTCTGTCGCAAGAATCTGCGCAAGAACTTCCGCGTCATTTTGATTAACGCCCGTTGCAGGAGTTGCAAACGGAAGAACAGCAAGCCGCGGTAAGTTACTGCGGTTTATCTGCGCGGACTGGGCAATGCGCCGCGCCATATCGGGAATCATTCCCTGTATTGATTCAATATTATTGTATTCACGGTAATCACCTGCAATCTGCTGAAGGCTTTCAACGTGAATAATCGTAATTATTACAAGCCTGCTTGCACCTAACACTTGTATGTGACCTGCTACTACAAAGTCCGCGTTAAACTGACGTCCTAAACGCGCAATTGTGTCAGAGTCTGTAAGACCTGTTGATCTTTGGAATTGCTGCTCTCTCATAATGGCGTCTATGCTGCTTGTTCTTGGAATAATCGTAAAAACCCTTCTTATCTGCTGATCAAACGAAAACAATTCCGCTATTGTTTCTCCGTCGCCGCCGATTCCGCCTGTAAAAGGAAGAATCGCAAGACGGGGAAGATTTTGCGCGGACAGAGGCAAAAGAATTGCCGTCATCGATATAATTAAAATAACTATTTTTCTTTTCATTTTGTATCCTTTTTTCGCCCCCCGTAAGAGTTTAATTTTATCTGCCCATTATACGGTTAAAACGATTTCTTCTTGCAGAACTTGTGTCCGGAATGTTTATCTGTGTCGTTCTTTGTAAATTGGAAATGCGCTGCGCAGGCAGAGGATGAGTATTATTTAATCCTGCCATCTGACTTGCGGGGAGACGCTCCATTATTCTTAATAATTCAATAAGACTTCCGGGATTATAACCTGCCAAAGCAAGCAGGTTAACTGCCATTTCATCCGCGCTGTATTCCTGCAATTGAGAATATCCGCTTCCAAGAATTGTATCAACAACTTCATTTACAGCCTGGGTAAACATTTGCCGCTGCTGCGCGGTGTCAAGTTCACGGGAAAGCCTGCTCTGTTCCTGCTGAAGATTCTGCACAACGCGGGAATTCATTATTTCTGCGATGCCATGTTCAAGCTGAATATGCGCCATTTCGTGCGCAATAATTGCAGCTAACATGTCTTCGGAAACAGCCAGATTGATAAAACCGCGCGTAATAAAAATATGTCCGCCGGGAGTAGAAAAAGCATTTGGATTGGGATCGTTCAAAATTGTCACATTATAGCCGCTGAACCAGTTAGGCGCAGGCGAGTTAACCGCAAGCGCAGTGCAGATTAAATTTAAATAATTGGTAATGTCGCTTCTTTCTGAATAAATTCTAAAACGGCTTAGTATGTGCGCGGCAACAGTCCGTCCAAGAAAATAACTATCCTGCATTGAAAACTCTTCCTGCGAAGAGGCTACAGCCCTGTCAAGACGCGCTGCTGCGCCTTCAACATTGACGTCTTGAACAGGTAAATTCCTTTCATTGCCGCCCTGAGCCGATAAATTATTAAAAGTAAAAATTAACAAAAAAACCGTTAATATTTTTTTCATGTTATAAACCTCTCCTTGCGACAGCTAATGTCCACACCGAAAGATCTGCCGGGTTTGTCCAACTGTCTATTATGTAAAAATTCCTTAAAATATAGGAAGCGCTTGTCCGGTTTGATGAAGAAATATCAAAACCAAAAACGCTGTAACTGTCCGTGTAATTATGATACTCACTGGTAATTTGAGTTGCGATGCTTTCTATTAATCCTGTAACGGCGTTTTCGTATGATTTAATGACCGTATTTGCATGAGACGCCAAACGGCCTGAATGACCGACAGCGGCCAGTAAACCATCGACTTCAAACGGCGGCGAATTAACCCACCTTGGAGCTGTTCTCGCAGTAGAATGACCGCGGTAATGAGGCATCCTGGAATCTGACGCAACCCGCGTCGTTACAAAAACCGCATTATTATTTTCAGATATATCAGTTAAAGGATCAAACTCAAGCTGATCGATGTATTTTTGTAAATCGTTATCATATTCAAGCAGGTACGATCTATCCATGAAATAGTTCAATACCTCAGCGCCGATATGTTCACGCCTGACTACAACGCCCCTGACAGAATAAAAAAATGATAGTCTGCGCGCGGCATCTTCCAGAGCAGTTTGAATTGCGGTATCACGGTTTGAAAGACGCGGTGAAACGCCGACAAAAACCAAACTGCCGTCTGAAAATTGAATCTGCGCGGGTTCCCGCTGCGAACTTCCGCCTGCACAACAGGGGACAGCAAGAATTACCGCACAGACCAACAAGAAAATAAAAGCTGTACTTTTAAATCTTTTCACTAATCATCCATTCTCGGTGTAGGTGTTGACTGAGTCTGAGCAATGCGATCCTGAAGCATTCTTGTAGCTTCACTTGCCCTGAAATCAGCATAACGTGACGATTCGTTTGAGAAAACATCACTTACTGCTCTTTGCGCATCAGCTTTTCTTAACTGAACGCGTACCCACCATGTGCCGTCAGGCATTCTTCTCTGCGCGTTTGGAGTTGCGCCTGTAAGATTTAAGTTGATCAGTTCCTGAGTGATTCTTTCGATTGACTGAATCGATGCAGAGTTCGACAATGTGCCGGATTCTCTTGCATAATCTGTCAGCATACTCTGAACCAGTGTGCCAAGCTGAGCCGCGACATCGCGTCTTGCGCGTGACATTGCAGTGTCTCTTGCAAGACTTTCATTCTGAAGCTTTGCAATTCCAATTCCCCAGAAAACATCCTCAGGCGCAATTTCGTCCACCCAATCCGGTGCGTCCATTCTGGGAGCGGATGTAGATGCACAGCCCGCAACAAGCGCCATTGCAATAATGGCAATAAACAATACATAGAGTTTTTTCATTTTACACTCCTTACAAATATTTAAAGTTTCTTAAGAAACTTTATTACACATTAACAAAACTACTAATACCATTATATCTCAATTATCCATCCATTATCATAATTAAACTCTTTAATTTCATCATTTTTTAGAATAAATGTATCGCTGTAATACCATTCTTCGTCCATATCCTTCACCCAAATCACTATCGAAACGCCTAAAGAATTTGTAGGAATGCCTGTAAAATCATAGGAACTGCCTGTCTCCAAACTGTCATGCCAAAAAAATACATCACCGCTTTCATGATCTGTAATGTACACTTCAATATAAATATCCATTTCATGTGCAGAAATATTATTAACTCTGACAGTACCTGTGCCTGCAACAGGCCCGGGTTCAGGTTCGGGACCAGTGTATCCTGCTTTTTCCCTTATTGTATCAATATCATCTCCAAGCATGCCGCAGGAAAACATCAATAACGAAAGGAGAGTCAATATAATAAAGAAGGGCGAATATTTTTTTGTTAAGCTCATAATTTCTCCTTAATTAAAACATAAATACATAGCCTATTGCTACCTTGCTGCCAAAGTTTTCAAAATCTGTTCTTAAAGTGTAAGACAAAACCAAACCGTTCCTTAGATTAATACCGGCCGTAACGTTTGCGCCAAGAACATGAACCTCTGCCGATCCGTACGCAAATGTATACATGTTAAACATGTAACCCGCTCCGGCGCCAATATACACAATACCAAAATTACCCAACGGAAGATAATATCCTAAATGTATAAAAGGAGATATCGATAATAAAAAGTCCACGTCTCCATACTCGCTTATAAATCCGAAATCGCAGCCAATTTCAACAAAAAGATTTCGTATCGGAGAAAAAGTTCCCCGCGCAGTTGCAACGACTAATGGATCTGTAAAACATGAACCTATAGAAAGACCTAATGTATTAAAACTTGCGGTATTATTATTCGCGGCTGCCTGTCTTGCCTGTTGTAATTGCTGAGCTGTCATTTGCTGATCCTGCGTTGGCTGAAGACCTGCGTTTGTAACAGGGGTTCCTGCAATCCTTCTGCTTATTTCCGCCATTTTTGTAAGGCCGTCGCCGATTACGTTATAATTTTCTACGTGACCCACAAGAAGGCTTCCGGTTTCTACATTTAAAATCTGCGCCGTAAACATATTTGCCTGTCCAAGACGGCGGACATTTCCCGATAATACAAATTGCGCATTTAACGCGCGCCCAATTACCCTGACACTGGTTTCATCTGTCAGTCCCGAGCGTTGTATATGATGTTCGTTCATTACGGCCTGAATCTGGCTCGTTCTTGGAAGAACAGCATACCTTCCTGAATTTGCAACCTCTGTCGCAAGAATTTGCGCAAGCACATCCGCGTCATTTTGATCAACGCCGCTTGCGGGAACAGCAAAAGGAAGAACGGCAAGACGCGGGAGATTGCCGCGGTTTATCCGCGAAGACGCGGCTATTCGCCGGGCCATTTCCGGAATCATTCTTTGCACTTCTTCGATATTCCTGTATTCGCGGTAATCACCGGCTATTTGCAAAAGACTTTCTACATGAACAATTGTTATCAATACGAGTCTTGAATTGCCCAAAACATGAATGTGACCTGCAACTACATAATCCGCGTTTAATTGACGGCCAAGACGGGCAATTGTATCGGAGTCTGTTAAACCTGTTGAACGCTGGAACTGCTGTTCCCTCATGATGGCATCAACGCTGCTGGTTCTGGGAATAACATTAAAAACATTATTTATTTCGCGTTCAAAAGAAAACAACTCCGCAATTGTTTCTCCGTCGTCACCGGTTCCGCCCGTAAAAGGAAGAATCGCAAGACGCTGACGTTCCTGCGAAAATACCGCAAACGACGATAAAACCCCAAAAGCAATCAACAGAACCGGAAAGATTAATTTTTTCATCACAATCGCCTCTTCAATCTTTTCAATTTAATTTAACGGTATCAGCGACGCAAGATACTCACGAAGAGCCGCAGTATATCTTTCAGCAATAATTCTTTCTGCGCTTAAAAAAGCGGCAGCTTCAGCATTGGCATAAGTTGTATGTCCCAATCTGTCATTAAAATTAAAAGGTAAAAGCGATGCTCCTGTTTCGTTCTCTATCAAATTAGCGCTTACTTCTATGCGGCAAAAAACATGGTTATTGCCGGGAAAAGTAACTTCACTTGTAACTAAACGCACCTCCAGCGTATACGGAGGATTATTTCCCCTTGTTCTTAGTCTTTCGCCGCTTAATACCCTTGCGAACGCATCCTGCACGCGGCCTGCACGATCGTTATTAACATTTACAGTAACTGTAATGTTACGAATTATATTAACAGCTTCAAGATTCAATGATTCGGGGCTTCTTATGTTTAAAGAAGCCGCAGAACCTCCAAGCTGATTAATCACATTAGCATAATTTGTATTAATACCGGCAATTTGAGACGCAAGCCTGAATCTTGCAAAACCATCAAGCGTATTTCTTTCAGAGGCGCTCATGTTGGTAAGTAAATTAATATTATTATTGTTAACTATAATTAAATCTGAATAAATCGAAATTGCCCTTGCCTTGTCTATATAAGCGACAACATACACTGTACCACGCCCCGAGTCCCAGACATTCCCAATCTCGGCGCCGATTAAATTGTCCATTCTTGCCGCAGTAGCGATTCTGTTTCTAACGTTTGTATTTTCTGATACGTTTACAACTCCCCTGTTTACAGCTTCCGTATAATTCACAGCCATGGTGTATTCCGATCTGACAGACTGTCCGAAAATCGCGATTAATGCGGCAATTGCCCTGGCTTCGCCCTGGGCGCGATCGGGAGCTGAACCGACGGCTGCCATAAAGTGTTCTCTATTGTAGGCATTGTAAGGATCGTCCACCCAGCGAGGCTGAGTACCACCGCGTGTCGATTGAGCCGGAGGTACCGGCGTTTGGTTTCTTGTTGTCGTATTTCTGGCTGCCGTATTACCGCCGGTATTGCTGCCAAGCGCGGCATCCAGTCTGCGGGCAGCATCCCTTGCCGCGGCATCAGCTTCTGCCGGAGTCTGGGCAAACAAAGCAAAAGGCAGCAAAAGAGCGGCAAAAATGAACGAAATCCTTAACATACAACTCATATTAGACAATTTCCTAAAAATGATCTACCATAACTTATGGGAAAAAACATTGATAACAAAGATAAAGTTACACATATAATATACATCACCCTTCTTGTAATAACAGGAATATTGATATTAATACTTGGAATTGGAACAATTTTTGGGCTTGTCCGTTCCGGAAACGAACCGCTCCTTACGTTCGGCGGGTCAGCAGAACAGTCGCCTGCGCAGGATTCCCGGTCTTCGCAGGGTGATGATATCCGGGTTTTTTCAGGACTGGGACGGCTGAGAGTCCCGCTTGCCAATTCATCAATCCTGCTTGTTACAATCGCCTTCCCGTATGCCGCTTCGGACACAGCATTTACAGAAGAGCTGGCTGCAAAAATCGGCGATTTTAGATCGCTTGCATCAGGATACTTTTCGGCTCTTCCGGTTGAAAGCGTTGAACAGGTTGACGAGCAGGCGGCAAAACATGAGATACTTAGGCTGTTTAACGGCAGCCTGCGTCTTGGACGTTTAGAGGCTCTGTATTTCACTGACATGATGGTGCTGGGCACCGCTCAATGAAATTTCAGAAATCGCAACTTCTCTAATGATAATGTGTCAAAACTTAGGAGTGTAATATGAATGCTACATCTGCTGCTGCTCAGGTTATCATCTCGATAATTCCCATTGTGGGGATTGTAATGGGTTCGGTCGTGATCTTTTTCTACTTGTTGTGGAATCACCGCCGAAGAACATTATTAATAAAGGCAGGCCAGTACACAAGACCGGACTTTAATCTATTATCGTTTAGTTTATTGTCAGGTCTGCTTTTAACCAGCGTTGGCATCGCGCTGACTGTATTTTTATCAATAATGGAAGGAGTATCATACGGTCTTTTGGGCGGTATTATTCCTCTTTCGATGGGCGTTGGTTTATTGACCCATTATGTGATAAAGCGCAGTGATCGGCGAAATGACTGATGAAGAGGAGATTAACGATCAGTTAATTGTAAGCCAAATTGTTTCGGGTCAAAAAGATCTGTTTCGTCTGATAGTCAGGCAGTACGAGAAGGCTGTCTTCGCGATGGGACTTGGTTTTTTCCGAAACGCCGATGATTCGTCTGATTTTACACAGGAAGTGTTTTTAAAAGCCTACCGGAGCTTATCGCGTTTTGAAGGACGGAGCCGGTTTTCTACATGGCTTTATAAAATTGCGTATAACACTGCGCTGAACGAGGTGAACAGAAGGAAGGAGTATTCCAGCCTGGCAGAAGAGGACGCGGAAAAATTGATCAGCCGCGACGACACTCCGGAGATGCAGGCAATAAGAAGCGCGGCAAGGGATTCTGTCCGCTCCGCGATAAAGGATTTACCGGAACGTTTTAGAATTTGCGTAGACCTTTATTTTTTTTACGACAGGTCTTATCAGGAGATTGAGGCAATTACAGGTATTCCTGTAAATACCATTAAGTCTCATGTGTTCAGGGCGAAAGTTATATTGAGGGAAAAATTGGAATATCTAGACAGGAGGCAGATATGAGTTGTTCAAAAATTTTAGGTATGGTTTATGAAGACGATAATATTTCGTTATTAAACCATCTGCAAATAGGTTTTCACGCATTTTTCTGCACTGACTGCGCCGGAAAGATCGAACTCTATCATGCCGCAAGGGCTTCCATGAAGAAAGATTTTTTTCCTTCCCTGGATATCGAAGATTCTGTAATGGCAAGGATTTCCCGCGAAATAGAAAATGAAGAAAACATCGAAGAAGAAGCGGCTTATCCTGTCCCCGGCGTTCCAACTACCCGCGGCTGGGTAATTGCGGGGATAATTCTTGTAGTATCTTTGGTTACTGCATTTTTCGGTTTTGATTTTAAACGTCTTGCAAGCGAATCAGGAATGTCTTTTATGCTTCCGATGGGAATCACAATCGGAGCAATTTTAACAGTCTACTGCGCGCTTTTCATCGGCAGCCACCTTAAAGAATTTTCAGAACGCTTTGGACTTTAGTAAATTTTTTACCACTAACCACACTAACCAACACAAACCTGTGATACGCAATCGTTCTTTTATTCCATTATTTATTATTTTTTGTTTCCTATTTTTTTCTTCCTGTGTGCAAAAGGAGCCTTCGCGGACAGAGCTTGCGCTTGGCACGCTTTGTACCATTACGCTTTTTGAGCATGGTAATGACAGTATCTATAACGAAATCTTTTCCAGGATTCGCGAAATTGAAAACCTGATGAGCGTTAATATCCCCTCTTCTGATGTTAGCCGCATTAACGTCGCCGCGGGAATTGAAAGCGTTCAGGTTCATGCCGAAGTATTCAAGGTAATAGAACGCGCAGTTTACTTTGCAAAGGAATCAGGCGGCGCGTTCGATCCAACGGTTGGACCGCTTGTTTCTCTGTGGGGAATCAACTCCGCAGAGGCAAGGATTCCATCACAAAGCGAAATTGACGAAGTGCTGCCGCTTGTAAACTGGCGTAATATTGAACTTGACGCATCAAAGACAAGCGTATTTCTTTCACAACGCGGAATGTCGCTTGATTTGGGAGCTATCGCCAAAGGATACGCGGCAGATTGCGCGGCAGAAATTATCAGAAACGCAAATGTTAAGCGCGCATTAATTGACCTTGGCGGAAACATTATTGTAATTGGAGAAAGAAGCGCAAATACCCCATGGAGGGTAGGCATTCAAAAACCAGGCGATGAGCGCGGAGAATCAATAGGCGTATTGCAGCTAACAGATAAAACAATCGTTACTTCCGGCGTTTACGAGCGGCATTTTACAGAAAACGGCAGGTTTTATCATCATCTTTTTAATCCGTCAACAGGATATCCTTCGGATAAAGGACTTTTATCTGTCACAATAATTGCAAATATTTCGATGGATGCAGACGCGTTATCTACTGCGGTATTTGTGCTTGGGTACGAAAAAGGACTTGCTTTGATTGAATCCATGCCGGGAACAGATGCGGTGTTTGTCTTTGAAGGTATGGATATCCGCACAACACCTGGATTTACTTTACATTAAATAATCAAGAATAATTGGGAACCATGCCATTAAAGCAATAATCACAAGCGCAATAAAACCTGCAGGTTTGGTTTTTTGTTTATTGGCATCAGCAGGCACTGATGTTTCTTCGCTTAAATTCAGCATAAGAGCGTCTATTTCTGCAATCAAATTTCTACGTGTTAGGTGCAATCTTTTGCCCATTATTGCGGAAAAAATACGAAGGGACTCGCTTAGAAGCCGTCCGAATGCGCCCGGCAGCATTAAATCCTTCCTGATTGTAAATTTTGACAGCATAACAAGCGCCTGCAGCGTAACGGCGCGGTGAATGCCCGCTTCCAATGCGCCTGACGTTATTTTAAAAGCGCCTATTGAATACAATACGCGTCCGTAGGGAATAATCAAATTAAACGCGATTATAAACGATGTAATCAATATCGTATATAAAAAATTAATTTTTCGTCCTGAAAAACACGCTAAAACCAAAAAAAATAAAAATTGATAAATTCTAAACTGCGTATTGGGATTAAAAAGCAATGCAGGCATTATAATCAACCCTGTAATAAATAAAGCCCTCGCGCTGAAAATACTAACCACGGAGGAAGAAAAATCTTTTGACTTAATGTCTTCATCTTTATCTATAATAATTTGTGTTAATCTGTGTTTCATTTTTTCCATATACCATTTTGATTTATTAACAAAAACCTCGCAAAACACGCCAAGAACTATTCCCGTCACGAGTCCTGCTGCCAAAAAAGGCGGCGCAATGTAAAAAACGTTTTCCCTGAATATAAAATAATATGCAAGAAAAAGCTGCGAAAGATTGGAAATCAATGCGCCCGCCGTTCCAATCCCGATAAATGATATGCGCTTTCCGCTAAAGACCCTGCATAAAAAATACATACAAAGCGCAGATAAAAAAGTCCCCGCGGCTGAAAAAAGAAACACATAGGAAAAAAGCGTACCTGTTATAAGGGCTTGCCCGAAAACTTTTATACATACCAGAACCAAAAAAGAAGGAAAGGAAAATAAATTACACGCAAGCATCAAAGGCAGATTGGCAAGCCCGATACGAAAAAAAGGAAGCGGCTTTGGTATCATATATTCAACAGCGCAAAGAAAAAGACAAAAAGCCCCAAAAATCGCGATGTCGTTGCGCGCAAAGATGCTGTCCGCTGAACTTTTTTTACCACGAGATCGCGTCAACATTATTTTCCTCTGTCTTTATGCCTTGTATCATTAATAAAATATTATTGGGAAGGCAAGCTGTCCATTGACCATGCCTTGTAATGAGACCTGCTGCCATACATGTCTGATTATCGCACGGAGAAGACTCTATCCATGCCGAATTTTCATGGAGACGAACTACAGTATTTCCAAGCGGCCCTGAAACGATAATGGTTTCTTCGGCGTTAACCGGAAAAGTCCACTCCCCTTCTTCAGCGCGAATTAAAACCTGAAGCATATTATGCAGAATACCCTGCGGTTTTATGTACACGATGTATGCAGCAAAAAAAGTAATAACCGCAGCGATTAAAATGATTATTATATCAGCCGGTTTTAATATTTGTTTCATTAATATGATTGTATCACAGGCGTCTTAATATATCCCTTTTATTTAATCCATTATTTTTTGCCAGATTGTTCCAGTTGCGGGCTCCCATAAATCTCCATAAAAATCTTGGAAAATTCGGGCATAGATATTGAATTTCCACAGGTTTTTTTAATTCCATATTTTTGATCATTATCTGTAACGCGCAAGTAAGACTTTTAAATAAATCCTTATCCTTTGGAAGATGTTTCGTACGCCCAATCATTTCTCCTGCGCCCTGCCCGATTCCGCCGCCGAATATAACTCCTGTTTGTTCACACCAGTTTTTAATTATTTCAAATGCTATATAGTTCTGTTTTCCTTCATAAAATCCATTATTAATTATGGTATACATTATTAATTCTTTTTTCTGCTGCTTTTTAATATTATTCTCAAGTTCAATTAACATTCTTAACGTATTGGACGGCAGCGAATGTACAAAAAGCGGAAACATTAAAATAATAACATCTCCGGAAATTATTGTATTAAACATTTCATTTGTTAATTGTTTTAAGCCGCAATTAAATACATTTATTTCGTTTTCCTGATTTAATAAACCCTTTAATCTTTCCAGAATATTTCCGGTATTTGATTCGCCTGTTTTTTGGCTGCCGTTAATTATACTGATTTTCATAATTATACCTCTTTAATATCTTCATATGAATTATAAAAACATATAGTCATTTTATGTTTTTGCGCGATTCTTTTTACCAATTTTTCCGCTGTTTCTTTTTCATTTTTTGTAATTTTTCCGTAAAAATGCACAGAATAATTGATTTTATTTTTATATCTTCGCGGATGCCGCGTTTCTCCGTTTTCTGTTTTAAAATACGGCAATATGAAAGGACAAACGCTTCTGTCCAGCAAATTTTTAACAAACGGACTAAAGCCGCCGTAATAATTTTTACTAATAATGATTAACTGGCTGCATTTTGACAATAGCTCGCCCATATTATCATAACCGTCTTTAATAATACATTGACCGGGTGTTTTTATCCAACAGGCAAAGCAGCATATACAGGGTTTTATTTCCTCGTTATATGGAATAACCTTTGTTTCTATTGTTTTATCCTTTAAAATATTATCAATGTTTAAATTTTCTCTGTCATGTATTATTAAATTCATATCTCCTCCGTCACCGTGTATACATTATCATAACATCTGCTTTCTGTTTATGTATAGTACCGTCATCTATACATTTTTTCGTCAATAAATTAAACTAATCGCATGAAAAAGATATCCCTAACAGGCATTAAACCAACAGGCGATTTGCACATCGGCAATTATTTCGGCGCGATAAAACCTGCGCTAGAGCTTGCCAAAGAATACGATGCGCGCTACTTTATCGCCGACTATCATGCGCTTAACACAATGAAAGACCCCAAAGAATTAAACGCTACAATCAGGCAGGTTGCGGCAGGATGGCTTGCGTCGGGATTAGACCCCGATAAAGTAATTTTTTACAGGCAGAGTTCCATCCCCGAAGTTTTTGAGCTTACGGCAATGCTAATGGCCTTTACAAGCAAGGGACTCATGAACCGCGCTCATGCGTACAAGGCGGCTGTTCAGGAAAACAGCGAAAAGGGCGACGATACCGATGCCGGCATTAACATGGGTCTTTTTACATATCCCGTATTGATGGCTGCGGACATAATAATTTTTGATTCTGATATCGTTCCCGTCGGGAAAGACCAGGTGCAGCATATCGAAATGGCGCAGGATATCGCTCAGTCTGTAAACGCTAATTATAAACAGCAGGTGTTAAAAGTACCGCAGGCAGGCGTTCAGGAAGATTCCGCCGTAATACCCGGGCTTGACGGACGCAAAATGAGCAAAAGTTACGGCAACATTATTCCGTTATTCGAAAACGAAAAAACGCTGCGAAAAACAATTATGCGCATAACAACAAATTCGCAGACAGTGGAAGAGCCCAAAAACCCTGACGAAAGCCAGATTTTTATGCTTTATAAATTATTCGCGGACGCAGATGAACAGGCAGCTCTTGCATCCCGTTACCGCGCAGGCGGCATGGGATGGGGAGAAGCAAAGGAAGAATTGTTCCGCGCCGCAAACAGAACGCTCTCCCCAATCCGCGAAAAATACAACGCGATAATGGCGGACATTCCTTCTCTGGATAAAATTCTGGCGCAGGGAGCGGAAAAAGCGCGTCCCATCGCAAGCGCGACAGTCAAACGTTTCAGAAAAGCGGCAGGTGTTGATTGATGTCAAATAAAATCGCATGTATAGGAAGCGGCAACATGGGGTTCGCGCTCATGAAAGGAGCCGCAGTAAATTGCGGCAGCGTAAATGAAACTGAAATATACATTACCGACACAGATAGCCAAAAGGCAGAGCAGGCGGCAAAGCGTCTTGGCGCGAAAGTTTTAGCGTCTAACACAGAAGCCGCGAAAACCGGAAATCTTATTTTTCTTGCGGTAAAGCCGCAAATTTTATCGCAAGTGTTAGCTGAAATTGCGCATATTGTAAGGGAAAGACAGGGCGAAAAAATTAAACCTGTGCTTGTTTCGATGGCTGCGGGCTGGTCAATAGAAAAAATTCAATCTGCAATCGGCGAAAAAGTTCCCGTTGTACGCATGATGCCCAATACGCCCGCGCTTATCGGCAAGGGAATGATCGCAATATCGCCGTCAAAGGAAGTGTCAAAAGAAAATATATCGGAACTGGAAAAAATTCTTGGCGAAGCGGGAATTGTTGACACCATGGAAGAACATTACATGAATGCGGTTACAGGACTTTCCGGCTCAGGACCCGCGTTTGTCTATCTCTTTATCGAAGCATTGGCGGCAGGCGGCGTTAACGCAGGTCTTGCAAAAGACAAGTCCCTTGGTTATGCCGTGCAGACAGTACTCGGCGCTGCGGCAATGGTTAAGGAAACCGGCAAAGATCCAGTCGAACTTAAAGACATGGTAACTTCCCCCAATGGCACAACAGTTGCAGGAATCGGCGCTCTGGAAAAAGGCGGTTTTCGCGCCGCCGTGATTGGCGCCGTAGAAGCGGCCTGGAAGCGTTCAATAGAGCTTGGTTAACTACCGATATTAAAACATGAGCCGGTTATTCGGGTTTTCTTTTATTCTTTTCCTCTTTTTTTACCCATTTAATGCTTTTGCGCAGCAGGAACACGGGAATCATCCGTATGTAATACGCGGCGACGTATATGTAGACCTTGAGCCGATTTATTCAGGCCACGTTGACGAAGAATATCCGCTTGATATCACGGCTGCAAGCCGCCGCGCTCTTCAGGAATCATCTTTATTTTTTTCCGCGATGATTTACGGCTGGTCATTTAATTACGAAGTCGGAGAAAGAGCAAGAAGAATCAGCGAAAACCTTGAACTTGAAGAACTTGGAAATATTCAATACGGCGACCCTGCAATGAGAGTCACCGATGTTGAGGTGCGCGACAGCCGGTTTATTATTTGGGCTGATTATCAATTAAACGATCATCTTCAGCGGCGCATGCAGGTGTGGCGTTCTGGAACGATCAGGAACGCGCAGGGTGTGGGCTTCGCTCCCTCACATGTTGATGAGTACCCCGGCTGGCTCGCGTTAAAAAAAATAGCGCTTGAAGACGCGGCAAGATCATCTCTTCGTTCCATTTTAAGAGGAAGCGAAAGAAACCGTCCAAAAGAAGTGCGCGGGTTTATAAGCCTTGCCGCATTCCCGCGTTTTTTCATTGATTCGGGACGATGGGCTGCTTCCGCGCGTTTCAGAGTACAGATAACAGAAATAATCCCCTATGCTGTGTATTAATTTAAAGCGGCAACCACAGTGACTGTCACCTTTTTTTACCTTCCCAAAAGCGATGAATATTCACGCTCGTAACGGCGAAGGCGCGGATGATCCGGAGCTATAGCCAAAGCTTGTCTTAGATAGTGAACCGCGCGGCGTTCTTCGCGGCGATTGTGGTGAATCATAAACATTGCGATTAACGCTTCAAGATTTCTTGGGTCTTCGAAAAGACTTGAGCGTAAATCGCCGAGAGCGGCATCCTGATTGGACTGCAAACGGCTGCGAAGAAAAAAGTAGCGGCTTTTTAACGCGCCGCCCGGCATTGCGCCGATCCTGCTGTCTATCATACGGGACGCTTCTTCT
>Ga0209755_10001415_pt1 | contig 37598 bp, 22 predicted proteins | sample TergutCo191P1_FD_187301 | JGI IMG/M metagenome (GOLD analysis project Ga0209755, IMG submission 187301) | Cornitermes sp. P1 segment gut microbial communities from Petit-Saut dam, French Guiana - Co191P1 (SPAdes) (version 2) | ecosystem: Host-associated > Arthropoda: Insects > Digestive system... | reverse complement strand
TGACGAACTGAGTCTGGCCCGAAGGTGAAATCGGTATTCTAAGACATGATACTTTAATGAATTATATCAATTACGGTTTACAAAACAATATTATGATTTTTATCGATCATCAAATCGGGCGTTACGATCCGATTGATTCGCTTCGCAGAATGTTGCCGTATCTGCAATATTCAAATGTGCATCTTGCGCTCGATCCTGAATGGCGGACAGCTACGCCAATGAAGAATCTGGGGCATGTGACAGGTGATGAGATCAACGTTGCGCAGCAAGTAATGGAAGATTATATGATCGAAAATAATATACCCGGTGAAAGAATGCTGGTGTTTCATCAATTTAGTTATAAAATGATCGTAGACAGAGCGAATGCAAGAAGCGATTTTAACAGAGTAAGATTGATACATTGCGCTGACGGTATCGGGCCTCCTCATGTAAAACGCGATTCATATAATTATAATGGAATAGCTACCAATATGCCGCTTAAAGGATTTAAACTTTTTTACAATTTTGAAATACCCGGAGCGGGTGTTGATTTACCGTTAATGACACCAAGACAAGTTTACGGGTTAAATCCCCGTCCTTATCTGATTATGTATCAGTAAATTATTTTACAAAAAGTTTATAAAACAATAATAAAAACTTATATCCGATATAAGGAAATATTCTAAAAAATTTAAATGGGTTTTGAAAACAATACCCTATCCATTCAAGACCTTTATCAAATGATGAGTTTGACGGATGTTTTTTCTTTTCGGCGAAAACATCAAAAATGTCGCTGCACCACAGCCTCATACCGTTACCGAGAGTGCTGTTGTTACGTGCAATCCAGCGTTCTTCGCCACGTACCCCGTTGCCGACAAGCAGCAGAGAAGGCGATGATTTTTTAATCGCTTTAATGATAGTGGGTTCGTCATTCTTTTTAAAATAACCCGGGTATCGTCCGACTATGCGTAATTGAGGAAAGGTTTGTTTAAGGTTTTTCTCTGTTTTAAAAAGAACCCTGTTTTTTCCGCCAAGCAGATAACATGACATCTCACGGTTTTCCAGCAGTGTAAGCACAGATATAATAAAATCGAACGGCATATAACGAAAGGCTTTTTTTCCTGTCAAAAACTTTATACCGCTGATCAAACTTTTTGAAATGGGGATAACAAGCGAAGCTCTTAAAACGTATGAGCGGTATTCGTTGTTGCGGCGTGCGCGCAGTAAATCCCAAAGAGAGAGTAAAACAATGTTATGTTCTTTTTCCTCTTTTAAAAGGTTATAAATAACATCGCCCAGTTGTTCGGGTGCAAGAATACTAATTGGTACTTTCAGTAATTCTACACGTTGTATTACATTGTCTGCCGCTTGTTCAGTTCCCACTTATCCCTCTCCAATAAAATAGTTCTGACTGCCGCCGTGCAGTAAAGGGCTGCAGTTTCTGTTCTTAAAATTGTATCTCCAATTGTTAACGGTTTAAAGCCGTTCTCCAGAAAAAGAGAAATCTCTGCATCAGAGAATCCCCCTTCCGGCCCGATAGCGGCCGAAATAATTTTCGGATCGCTATCAAGATAATTATGAAGGCTGCATTGCTGACGAACCGTGCTTTGTTTATGGTAAAACTCAAAAGGATTTTTATCAAGTACCTTTTGATATAATTCTGAAGAAATGGAGTTTTCATAATCAAAGTTTGCAAACCTAGTTTGTGCAAACGAGGTTTGTTCATCTTCTAAATTTATTTTAATATGATGAAACAACAATCCAAGAGAGTTGCTTTCATTTTTAATTAAATTTTTCCAATAATCAAATAACAGATTTAATGTTAATGGCGTATGAAGCGATGTCGCTGTTTTCGATCCGCTCTGCTGCCTCGCCTCTTTAATTATCCTTTCCCATCTGGAAAATTTTTGCCCGTCCCCTTTCGTCTTTGCTACAGAAAATTCCGACACAAAGGGGACGATCTCTGTAATACCGCTTTCCGCAGCTTGCCTGACAATCAAATCCATTTTATCGCCTTTTGGCAAGGCTTGAAACAAAATGATGGGCGGTAAAACGGGGCGGCCGTCATCTTCACATACACTTTCAGTTGTATTGATTGCTTCGTTCTTTCGGGGTTTGTTGTAAGTACCGGAAACTTCGTCTCTTTGAAACTCGCTGTAATTACAAGATTTACAAGCAAGCGTATTGCCGCTTATCGAGATAATTTGTAACACGGTTTCCTTCCCGTTGGGAAGAAGAGCGGGGAAAAATTCGCCGGCTGCCAAACGACGGACACGGACAAGATAGCGGTAATCGTCACCTTCTAGAAGGATCATCCCGTTTTTATCAGGATCATTTTTTAATATAAATTGTTTCAAATCTTTTATCCAAAGAAAAACACAAAGCGTTTTCTCAAGAAGCTTTTCTTTCTTCCGCTTCTTCCTGTAAAGCTTTTAGCGTTCTTGAACTCTGCATCAGGTTTTGATAATTACCGCTTTGGAAAATATTAATCGCTTCCTGCAATTGAATATCGTATTCTAAATCATAAACGGGCGAGATTGTTGTACGGTTTAATTCATTCCTGATGAGCCGTTTTAATAAAGACAGATCAAGATGAAATTCGCTTTCTAAAGCTCGTGCAAATGTTTCAACTTGAGCGGCAGTCGCTTGTGGATTCTGTTCGGCGAAGGGGGGGATGCGGTTCGCATTGATCAATAGATTTAATTTGTCCGCATCATCTTCTGTAAATTCCGGGAATTTAATTTCCCTGTCAGGAGGAATACCCACTTTATCAATGTTGACATCGCTTGGTGTAAAATAACGCGCTGTTGTTAATTTAAAACCTATCCCGCTCATCGGAATAACTTGCTGGACAGAACCCTTGCCGAAAGTGTTTTCGCCGACTAAAAAAGCCCGCCCTCTGTCTTTAAGAGCGCCTGCGACAATTTCAGAAGCTGAAGCGGAACCCTTATTGATTAAAACAATAACGGGAATATCAGCCGGTACAAACAAGGATCGATCCGCGTTAAAGTCTCTATTTTCCATTCTTATCCGTGACCTTGTTCGCACCACTAAACCGCCTTCCAAAAACATATTTGCAATATGAATTGCGGCATCCAAACGCCCGCCGTAATTATTGCGTAAATCGAGAATTAAGCCTTTATAATTATGCGCTTTAAATTCATTGATAGCGTCCCTCGCCCTGTCCGCCGTGTACGGGGTAAAAGTAATAAGTTTTAAATAACCTACATCGCCGATCATAGCGTGTTTAGCGGTCGGCACTTCAATAACCGCTCTTGTAATTGTCAAAGGAAACTCCATCCTGTCACCGCGTTTAATTACAATACGCACGCTCTCTCCGGGCGTACCCCTCAGAATTGAAAGAACTTCTTCCATTGTAAGGGTGTCCGTCATAATACCGTTAATTTCACTGATAAAATCGCCCGGGTTGATTCCGGCGCGCCAGCCGGGCGTGTCTTCGATGGGTGAAACAACTTCCACATACCTCGGTTTCCCGTCGGGTCTCGGCCCTACAGATTGAGTGATGTTTAGCCCTACCCCGCCGAAACTGCCCTGGGTAGTGTCGGTTAAGTCCTTCATATCGCTTTCTGTTAAAAATGTTGAATATGGGTCGTCAAGCGCTCCGAACATCCCGTTCATCGCGCCTTCAAAAAGCAGGTTAGGATCAATTTCTTCTACATAATTATCTAAAATAAAGTTAAATACATTCTGCAGTATATTAAACTGATTCCTGTTTGAACCTTGCGAATTACCCTGCGCGGCGGCTCCCGGAATCAATGCGAAAGTAAACAACACGCAAAAAATGAATGTCGCCGTCACCCACACCCATGTAAATGATGGTTTTTTTTGCTTTATATCCATGATAAACTCCTGTTATAATTATGATATATTTCTAATAAAAAGGGTAGTAATATGGCAAATAAGAAAACGGCAACTAAAGTTGCAACGGCAACCAAGGTTGCGGCAACTAAAGTTGCGTCGGCAACTAAAGTTGCGTCGGCAACTAAGGTTGCAAAAAAAAGAACAATCGGGAAAAAACTCACAGCTCTGATTATAACAGTTTTAGTGTTTTTAGTAATCACCGGTTTGCATCTTTTAGGAGCTTTCCATTTTCTGGAAAATAAATCTTATGACATGAGGGTGAAATTTTGGGCGAACTCATCATTCAGCCGTCCTTCTGAGGAAATCGTTGTTGTATTAATTCAACAGGACTGCCTTGACTGGGCGCAGAAAGAAAGAGGTTGGGGCTGGCCCTGGCCGCGGCAGGCATACGCCGAGATTGTTAATTACATGAATTTAAGCGGCGCAAAATCAGTCGCCTTCGACGTTCTTTTTTCTGAGCCGTCTGTATACCGTAATGCAAAACAAGATGAAATAATTGATAACGCTGTACGATCTCTGGAAGAAGCCGAACTTGCCAGCGAAGACAATCAGCCAAGAACCGTTCAAGCTGATACCGCAAGAACTGAAAGACGAAGCGGCGCGGCAGGAAGAAACGAAGATCAAACACAAACGGGGTTTGCACAAACAGGGTTTGCACAGCCTAGAACCAGATCTGTAAACAGAATCGTTATTGATGCATTACGCACTTTAAGCGCAAGAGAAGACGATACTTCATTTATAAACGCAACCAAAGATTACGGTCATGTAGTGCATACTATTATGTTCAGCAGTCAAACAGGAAGCGTTCTTTCCTGGCCCTCCGGTTTAAATGTACCTCTTTTCCAACCTGACAATTTCGGGAATATGTTGACGAAATACAGTGTAGGTACAAGTGAAAAAGGGCAGTTCCCGATACAAGGGCTGCGTGAAGCTTCAGGCGCTTTAGGAAGCGTTACAGGTATACCGGACTCCGATGGAATTATCAGAAGGCTGAAACCTTTTACGCTGTTTGATGGCAGGGCGATACCGGGGCTTTCTTCGGCTTCGCTTTTAGTTTCCGGCAAAGAAAAACAATTAAATTATAATAACAAAACAAGAACAATTGATTGGGGCGGAATTACTATCCCTGTTGATAAAAACGGGAGCGCATTGCTGCGTTACCGCGGATTACTCGATAAATACATTCCATACAGAGCGATGGATATTTTACAAAGTTACGAAGCATATATTAATAACGATGAAAATTATATATCGTCTGATAATTTCCTGACACCGGAAAATTTTAACAATACTTATGTTTTCTTTGGTTTTTACGCGCAAGGTCTTTTTGATATTTTCAACACACCGATAGCCGCTTTTTATCCCGGAATGGGATGTCACATAACATTACTTGATAATATGCTTCAAAATGATTTCCTCCGCGAAAGCCCTGAATTGCAAAATATGCTCATTCTTCTTGCTGTTGTAATTTTGGTTGTATGCCTGACAATGTTTTCAAACCGTATTACTTTTTCTGTCGGCGGAATGATAATTATCGTTATTATCATTTTTATAGGCGCTTTTCTCGCATATCAATTCGGAAACCTTTGGGTTCCGATGATAACATATCTTGCTGGAACGCTTGCCGCTTTTATCACCGTCACTCTTTATAATTACGCGACAGAGGGCAGCCAGAAACGTTTTATAAAATCCGCTTTTTCACAGTACCTGTCACCCAAAGTTGTCGAGCAGCTCATCCTTGATCCTTCGCAATTAAAACTAGGCGGTGAAAAAAGAGAAATGTCCGCTATCTTCACTGACATTCGCGGCTTTTCAACTTTCTCTGAAGCTTTGGGAGATCCGGCAAAACTTGTAGAATTACTCAACTTCTATCTGACAAGGATGAGTAATATCGTCCTTGATAATCAAGGAACCATCGACAAATACGAAGGGGACGCAATCATTGCCTTCTTCGGCGCGCCCTTGCATATGAAAAACCACGCGGCTCTTGCCTGCCGCGCAACAATAAGAATGAAAAAAGCTGAAGCGGAAATTAACCGTGACGCTTTATCGCTTGGGCTTATCACTCCGAATGTAATGGAAGCGATGGTTAAAAAAGGCGCTATTAAAAGCATCGAGGATCCTTCCCCGATATTTACCCGGCTCGGCATCAACTCAGGGGATATGGTCGTAGGCAATATGGGTACTCCCAATAAGATGGACTATACTATCATGGGGAACGCCGTTAACCTTGCCGCACGGCTTGAAGGGGTAAACAAGCAATACGACACAGGCGGTATATTGATAAGCGAGTATACAAGAGCGCAAATCGGCGATGAGTTTTTAGTGCGCCCCTTGAGCAGGGTGCGTGTTGTCGGTATTAACACCCCTATCCGTCTTTATGAACTGCTGGACATAGCGGACGAAGCCCCCCCCGAACTTTTCGAGATGGTAAAAAATTGGGAACAAGCTTTTAATCTTTATGAGAAAAAGGACTTCCTCGCCGCTCAAAACATATTCAAAGCGATTTTCGATAAGAATAATACCGATAATGTTGCAAAAAAATACCTAAATAGGTGTATAAATTTCCTCGCATCCCCGCCGGATGATAAAATTTGGGATGACGGAGTGGACAATTTAACAGAAAAGTAATATATATTAATTAGTTGCTTATTTTTAAATTAGCTGTAATATTATAATAATAAAGAGGTATTTTTATGAAAAATTTATTAATCGGTGCATCTTTGTTAATTTTTGCCGTAGGTATAGCGGCAGCGCAAGCTAATCCGGGCGGGACCATGTATGTGGCGGTTAAAACGGTTACTCTTAAATCCGGCACCGGGTTTTTCGCAACAAACCGCGGCGATTTAAATTATGGGGATCGTGTAACGGTTGTTCAAGTAAACGGCAGATTTGTAGAAGTGCGAAACGCGGCAAATGTAACCGGATGGACCCCGACTGCAAACCTTTCCGCAAGACAGGTTGTAGCCGGAACTTCAAGCACGGCGACTGCAAGGGAAGTGGCTCTCGCAGGAAAAGGTTTTAATCAAGAAGTGGAAACATCATATAGAGCGCAGGGAAATTTAAATTATGCGGATGTAGACCGCGTAGAAGCGATCACTGTCAGAGAAAACGATCTTAGACGATTTCTGGAGGAAGGGCGCTTGTCAATGGGAGAAAATTGATGAGAAAAATTAGTTTTATTTTATTGATTTCTGTTATCCTATGCGGATCGATTTTTTCCTGCCACTCAGTTGCAAATTTCGCGCAAGCGGCAGGTGCGGCGGGGTGGGTTGATCCGAATGTCGCTAATGCGATCAGTACATCCGCTACAGCGATAGGCAGCGCTGTAGAAGAAATTACCCCCGAACAAGAATATTACATCGGACGTGCAGTTGCGGCAAATATTTACGCAATTATAAAATTTGGAACGGTAAACCGGCTTTAACCGCTTATGTAAACAGGATTTGCATGGCAATTACAATTAATTCACCGCGCCCCGGCATTTTCAACGGTTATCATGTAGCGTTATTAGACAGTGACGAGATTAATGCTTTCGCCACTTCAGGCGGGCATATCTTTATCACAAGAGGGCTTATCAACGCTGCAAAGACAGAAGACGCTCTTGCAGGGGTAATCGCGCATGAAGTAGCGCACATACAGTTAAAACACGGCGTAAAAGCAATCAGAAGCAGCAGAATAACCCAGGCTCTTTTAGTAACAGGCACAGCGGCGACAGGCGCTGTTTCAGGAATGGATGTAAATCAATTGACAGAAGTTTTCAATGAATCTGTCGGTGAAATTGTCCAAACCCTTGTAAACAGCGGTTATTCGCAGACACAGGAATTTGAAGCCGACAACACAGCGATGGCTCTGATGGCATCCGCAGGTTATAACCCTTCAGGTTTGATTGATATGTTAAAATCGTTGAGCAGCATCCAAACTGCAGGAGCGGGCTTCGGTAAAACCCACCCGACACCGGCAAGGCGCATAACCAATGCAGAACGCACTGTACAAAAACATAATGTAACAGATAACAGCGCATCAAGAAGCGTGCGCTTTACAACGGCAATACGGTAAGTGTTTAGAAAAACTAAGGGCTTTTCTCAGGTTATTGTTAAAAATATAATCAGGATAACTCTTGTTTAATTTTATCTTCAATACTTACACCGTCAATTCCATAACCGATAGCATCCCATCCTTCAACTTTTTGACGCGCAAATAATTCGATACGGCTGATGTCGCCGAAAAGCTGTACTATCCTGTCCCTGACTATCGGCGGTTTTACAGAGTGACCTATACGCTCATGCATAACAACCTGCGGAACGGTTTTATCTAGAGCTTTTATATGCCCCCTCATACCGAGTAAACACACTTCGATGTTAGATTTTGTATAACTGCCCATTCCGGCAAGAGGCGTACCGTCTTTTTTTGTTTTTACCCATGCAAAGGCGCAGGTTTTATATTTAAACCCCCATGCTTCCATAACTTTAATTCCATCAGGGAGGGTCGGCATCGTTGTCCAAAGAAATAGAGCGCAATTTTTATCGCGTAAAGATTTTACATTGATAGCGCAAATTTCATCAGTAGACATAGTTTGATAATGTTTCTCCGGCGCAAAATTTCCGCCGTCTTTACCTGTCCCCCAAAGATAAGCCCAAGGGGGATCGGCATAAATAATTTGGTATTTCATGTTTTAAGATTTTTTCGCTCTTATAGGCCGTAACTGCTCCGGGGAAACCTTTTTAGGATCGTTTACGCCAATCGGCAGTTCTCTTCCGTCTTCAGGGGAAACATCTTCTTCTTCAAACTTGCTGTCAGTATCCCACAGTTCGCTCTGCGGCGGCTCTCCTTCAATTGCAAGCTCTTCGTTTTCAAGACGGACTGCGATAAGTTTTGTTACACCTGATTCTTCCATAGTGACACCTAACAGCGTGCCTGCGCCTGTAACGGTTTTTTTGTTATGTGTAATGATGATAAATTGACTTGTGTCGCTGAACTCTTGCAAGAGATGCACAAAGCGCCCGACATTTTGTTCGTCAAGGGCTGCGTCAATTTCGTCTAACAGGCAGAAGGGGCTCGGTTTTACCATGTATGTGGCGAAAAGAAGGGCAACTGCCGTCATTGAACATTCGCCGCCTGAAAGCAGGCTTAGGTGTTCGAGTTTTTTTCCGGGCGGCTGCGCTAAAATCTCGATGCCTGATTCAAGGACATGGTTAGGGTCAGAAAGACGCAGTTCCGCTCTGCCGCCGCCGAAAAGCCGTCTGAACATATTGTGAAAATTTTTCTTGATGCGGTTATAAGTATCTAAAAATAATTTTGATGATTCTTGGCGTATCTCTGATGTTAAATCAAGCAAATCTTTTCGCGCTTTTTCCAAATCCGCCATCTGATTGCTTAAAAATTCGAAGCGTTGTTTTGTTTCTGCAAATTCTTCAGGCGCCATGAGGTTTACAGAACCGAGTTCTTTCATTTTTGCGCGGGCGCTTGCCAATTTTTCGCGTAAATCTGACGGCGCTGCGGTAATCGTAAAAATACGCTCTTCAAATTCAAGTAAATCTCTTGAGTGAGTCTCGCGGAAATTTTCTTGAATATTTTTAATTTCCATTTCCGCTTGAACCAATTCAAGATGAATCTTTTCTAAGGCTTCCTGCACTTTGGAAAGTTCCGCCATACGTTTATTTATTACTATTTTTTTACTTGCAACATTATCGTTTCTTTTGCGTATGTCTTTTTCAAGATTTTCAAGTTCTTTTGTAAACGCCGTTGTCTTTTCGCCGATGTTTGCTATATCTTCCTGAGCGGCAACGATCCTTCCGTCAATTTCGTCTAACCTTTTGCGGTAAACAGAAAGCTCATCACGTATATTTTTTAACAAGCCTTCTTGCCCTGACAATTCGCGCCTGATTAATCGCGCCTGATCTTCTGCGGATTGCGCTTGCGCTTTCATGTGAGCGCGGTTTACTTTTAAGTTTTCCAAAGTGGCGCGGTATTCGTCTATTTTTGCCATCAAGCTGATGTTGTCATCTCGAAGGGATTTTATTTTTTTACGGCGCTCTTCGATACCGTCTTTCGCGCTTCTGATCTGCGCATCCAATGAGCGTTTTTTTGTTATAATCCCTTCAGGTGCAAGGAATTCGTCAATAAAAGTGGCGGAATGTTCGCGGTAACTGTTAAAAAGTTCCACCGCTTTGTTTGCTCCTGAAGCGGCTTCTGCAAATCCTTCCGCAAGATTTTCCGCTATACGCCCTATTTCTGCTGTTTGTGCAAGGTCAACCCCGCGGCTGACAGCGGCAACAAGGTCGCGGACTAAAGTTTCCCTGCCGGAAAGCACTGTGCGGAGTTTGCCTAAAGTTTCACGTAACGCTTCTTCTGTGTTTTTACGTTCTGCCGCTGAGTAACCCGCTTTTTTTAATCCCGCATCAAGTTCAGTTACAATGTCATCGGTAATTTTAGCAAGGTCTTTTTCCAAAACAGATAATTCTTTTTCAATGCCATGAATTTCATCATCCGCTCTGCGCGCTTCTTTTTCATTTTCGCTGATGCGCGTTGCGGCAAGCTGGATATTTTCTTCAAAGGAACGGATATTTTCTTCTATGCTTTCACTTTGTTTGCGGAGATCGGCGACAACCGCATCTTGACCTTCCGCGTCATTATTTAATTCTGTTATTTTTTGCGCTATTTGTTTTTCACGTTCTTCGTTCTGTCCTATCTTTAATTTATTTTCACTGCGCTGTTCGTTAAAAAGCCGCACTTCGTTTTCTTTCGCATTTTTTTCAAGAGCCAGACCGTAAATACTTTTTTGCAATTCTACAAGACGGTTCTCCATAGAGTTTACTTCGTCCATGTTTGCTTCAAGCGCTTTATTTTCCGCTTCCATCTCTGCGCGTATCCTGTCGCGGTCAGCGGTTCTGCGTCTTAAAGTTTCGTTCTTCTCGTCCTTGTCGTATCTGAATTGTTTTAATTTTAATAATTGTATATCCAGCTCAAAATTGAAAATCTCATCACGGAGCGTACGGTATTTCATCGTTTTTTCAGATTGAGTTTTTAAGCTGTCGTAGGAACGCTTCACTTCGTTTAAGATCAATTCCATTTGGCGGACATTTTCTTCGGTCTTTGCAAGATTGCGTTCCGCTTCAATACCGCGCTCACGAAACCTTGTGATGCCTGCCGCCTCTTCAAAAAGATAACGGCGTTCCTCAGGTTTATTGGAAAGTATCTGATCGATTTTTCCCTGCTCCATCACAGAGTAGGCGATCTTGCCCACCCCGGTATCCCAGAACAATTCGCGGATATCTTTAAGCCTTACCTGATGATGATTGATGAAGTACTCGCTCTCCCCGGAACGGTAAAGCCGCCTTTTTATCTCAACTTCCGGCATATCCATAGGCAAAAGCCCTGAATCATTAGCAATACTAAGTGTGACTTCAGCAACACTAAGTGCTTTGCGGGTTTCCGTACCGCCGAAAATAACGTCTTCCATCTTTTCCGCACGCAGGGATTTAATGGCATGTTCGCCCAAAACCCACTTAACCGCGTCAACCACATTAGATTTTCCGCAGCCGTTAGGACCCAAGAGAGCGGTAATACCGTCGTTAAATTCAATTTCTGTACGATCCGCAAAGGATTTAAACCCAAGAATTGAAAGGCGCTTAAGAAACATAGGTAATTTACTATATCATGAAAAGGGGTTTCTGTGGAAGGTGTTTAAGAGTATATATGCTTTTGAAAAAAATGCAGTTATAATACCTTTATAGGAGATAAAAATGCCGGAAATTCTCAGTATAGAAGCAAAAAAAAGGTTGATCGAAGATAATTGGCGCATGGGAAACAATCAGCTTTCAAACGGTGTGCAAGCTATGGACGAATTGAATGAAGTCCCTTTCGTAATCGAAGTCGGGCCGATGCACATGGCGACAAAGAAGTTTTATAACAACCCCGATGCGGAAATTGAGTGGGCTGAAGATCATGCAAAAAAACGCGAAGGTATTTATGATTACGGTTTCTCCAATATTAAGCCGAATCAAGGTATCAATATTGTGGCGGGCGCATTCGGCTGCGAGTGCAAGCCTAACGATGAAGCAGACCCATGGGTGGAATGTCTTATCCGCGAAGAAAATGTTGATGATGTTTATAAATTGAAAGTTCCCGATCCTGTCAACAATCCTTATTTTGAACAGGCATGGAAACATGTCGAGGCTTTGCAATCAAAATCAAAAATTCCGCTTAGGGTTGTCAATGTCCCTTCGCCGCTTGTTACAGCGTCCCTCATTTGGGAATACACAGGTTTTATTGAAGCCACTCTCGTTTACCCTGATGAAGTGCACGCGCTCATGGAAAAAATTACAGAGGCGACTATCGGTTATATTCGTGAGATGTTTAAGCGCATAACGAACCTTTACGGCGTGAGTCATGAATTTTGGTATGTTCCTAAAGAAATGGGAATCCGCGTCAGCGACGATACTGCCGCGCTGTTGTCACCTAACTTGTACCGCGAGTTCGGCGTTAAGTACAACGCAATGATAGCGAAGGAATTCGGCGGCATCGTGGTTCATTCATGCGGCGATGTTTCAAATGTCGCGGAAGCGATGATGGAGATACCGGGTTTAAAAGGTTTGGATTTTACGATTCCGCAAGTGCAGAATTGGGAAAAAGTCCGCAACGCTGCGGCAGGAAAAACCACGCTTTGCCTTCGCCATTTTTATTGGGATCATCTTGATGACGGAGTGACAGATTTTGCCGCCTACTCAAAAAAACTAATTGATTTCTTCGGACGCAAAGGCGTGTTTATTCAAACATCAGCACCCACTCAAGAAGAAGCGGTTAAGCTCAGTGAGCAGATGCATAAGGTTATGAGTGTTTAAATTTGTAAAAGGGTTAAACCAAAGATATAGAATATTTTCACATTAAAGTTCAATCAAACTTTCTGTTTGTCATGGTGTGAAAATTATTCTGCTAATTGGTGTTTTTTTGACGGTGATGCCGAACAGGTTGAAGAGCCGCCTGCAAGCAGCATGGTGCCGCTGTTTTTTGCTTCTTTTCCGCAATATTTACAATTCATATTTTTTCTCCTATCAAATATATTCACTTTTTATTTAAAAATGCAAATACCTTTCTTTTGCTTTTTTCAAAATCGATCATCTTTAAAAAAACTTGATAAGTTATAAATGAGTCGTACATACTGCTGTGCAATTCATTATTATCAAGTTCCACTCCGTAGAATTTTGCAGTTTCTCCAAGTGAAGGAAATTTTGCTGCTCCGTTTGACCTTTTTAAATTAAGAATATCATTATTAGATAACATGGTGCAGAAAACATTTGAAAGCCAAAAATTGATGTATTTTGTATCAAAAAAAATATTATGCCCTACAAAATGCCTTGTGTCAGAACAAAATTGACGGAATGAATTAATATCGTTGCAGAAATTGTCAGGATAATCAGCGCCGCTTCTGCGCTTTTCAATTACTTCGTCTGTTAAGCCGTTTACATTTATCGCTTCTTTTCCAATTTCTTCATCAGGTTTACGAAAATAATATCGGTCGTATCGTTCTGTGATATTGCTGATTGCTTTTTCATTTTCAATTGTTAATGAACATTTTATTGCGGAGATTGATAAAACACTGTGATATTTTTCAAGGCCGTTTGTTTCTGTATCCCAAATAATAATATTCACATTTTCTCCTTAATTTTTTATGCAATGTAATAAATTTTTTCCATTTGCCGGTAAGTTCCGGCGGTTCAATGGAGCGCGATCATACCGAATTAAAACAGTTTTTCATAACTTAATTATATCATATAGGTTGATCATAGCATGATGGGGCGGTTTTGGGCTTTGGCTGCTATTTGCATATATGATTTTTTCTTCTATAAATAAGGCATTTTTCAACAATCATCTCTAAAAAAATTTAAAAAAAATTCAATTTTTTTTCATTTTCGGTCAAGCGCCACGCATCTGCAACCCATATATATTAAATCAAATTTTTATGGAGTTGCTTATGAAAACTAAATTGAATCTTTTGTCTTTGTTGTTTCTGATGTTTGTCTGCTTTGCATGTTTAAGTATGTGTAAAGAAAATGATCAAACAGGAGGGAAAAATCTTCAACAACAGGCAAAAAACGGAGAAGCTCTGCGCGCACGCAAACAATTTCAACAGCGTATGACGCACGGGTTTCAGGGGTCTAGTACTGCAGAGGATTTATCTTCTTTACCGAAGGAGGTTGATTTTCCTTTGCTTTACCGCTCGCTTGACGAGCTTGCTGAACTTGAAAGAGCGGGTACTTGGTTTCAAGGTTTAGCGCTGACAGAGTCAGGGCTAAGAGAAAATGCAGGGGATTATGCGGGCGCGGTTACGGCAGCTTATAAAGAGTTGTCGATTGCTTACGGAATGGGGTTGATTCAGAAAAGTGAAATAGAGCAGGGAATTTTCAATGTAATTGCCGCAAAAAATGAAGAAACTGTTTCGGGTAACACCGTCCGTGTTGCGGCTAACGCGGTACTTTCATTTGTTAATGAACAATGGAGCGATGCGGCTAAAGGGCTTGAACTGGTTTTTAACGGTTTTGATAAAAATCCTAATGACTTTATCCACGATGATCCTGACAGCTTTAACAGATGGATGATGCTTGTCTGCACTCTTGAGAAAAATAAAGCCGCCGGCTCTGCACAAACAGGCTTTGCTGACTCTTCTTTTCCAGAGGATCGTATTACAAACGCGGCTTATAAATCAATCCGCGCACGTTATACGCAATTTCCTGAGTATTGGTATCGTGGCGCAAGGGCTTTTTCCGGCGTAATTGCCGCCGAGTTTGCGGAAAATTGCATTAATACCTCTCCGCAGGGACCTTTTGCAGAAGAGTGCCGCCGCATTCTTGCTTTGTACACAGGTTTAAAAAGCGAAGAAGGGTTATCGATCAAAACAAAAAAAGAAATTGAAGCGGTTATTTCCCTTTCTATCAACTCAGGCAATCCTGACGCTTTGGATTCTTTGCTGCCGTTGATCGGTCTGCCGGATAATCCTTATACGGTTTATGCTGTCGGTGCGTTACGCGCATTAACTTCCGTCCCGAAGTTTAGAGAATATTTTAACGTTCAGGCGCAGCACGCTTCCCAGAAAACAGCAGATGTTTCTTTAAGGCGTTTGGCGGAACGGCTTACTTATATTTGCCGGGGTTAAAATGAACAGAAGGGTATTGCAATCTTTGTTTATACGTTTACAGCGAGTCTCAAAGAGAAATAGCTATCAATACATAACGGTATTCTTAATCTTTTTGATTTTACTTATTGTTTCTTGCAATAAAATACCTAGTGAAGAAACGATTCGTCTTTATGCCCGTGCAGGGGAAGCGTATTCATTTGGAAAATTTACTGAAGTAAAAGAAATTTTGTCAGCACAAAATAAATTCCCGCCTGCATTATTGTTACGTGCAAAAGCTGAATATTTTTCAGGAGATATAGAAAAGGCAGAAAAAACTTTCCTTAATGTTTTAAAACTAAAGCCTTCTTTATCAGAGGGAAATCTTTATTTGGCAAGAATACTTCGTGAAAAGAGTGATCTTGCAGGAGCGGTGAAGGTAACGGAAACAATGTTAGCAGACAATCCGCAGGATATTCGAGCATTACGTTTTGCCGCAGAGCTAGCTATGGAAACAGGAAAATTTGATGAAGCTGTTATTTTTCTTGACAGAGCTGCTGAATATTCGGCAGAAAGCGCGATGGTTTTACTTGACAGAGCAAGATTACGATGGGTGTCAGGACGGGCAAAAGACGCTCTGGAAGATTTAAGCCGCGCTAAAGCGATGCTTCCCTGGGATACGCCCTTATTACGATCTATTTCAAATTTAGAAAATATTATCAAAGAGGTGCAATAAAATGTTCAAGAAATTATTTTTTTTATTTTTAAGTTTGACGGTTTCCTCTGCGTTATATGCAAATAATCAGGAAAATAATAATCAGAGTTTAAGTTTTTCACAAGCGGCAGAACTTGCGGTTGCGACTTCCATCGATCTTAGATATTCACGCTCTTCGCAAATTTTAATGGAAGGCGCATGGAAATTGGGTATACGAGAATATTTTCCCAGATTTAGTATCAGCGTTTCCGAGAATGACAGGTTACAGCAATTGGGTGCAGATTCTTTTATTAAAAATTACGGTATTAGTTTGGATCAATTAGTTTTTGACGGCGGAAGAACTTCGATGTCAAGAAAACTTGAAAAGATGGAATTGGATCTTTCATCATCAAAATTGGACAGGATGGCTCTGGAAATTGCAGAATCAGCGATTGCTGTTTACCGTAATGTGCTTTCTTCAAGAGCGATACTTGATATTAAAAAGCTGGCGTTAAACGTTCTTGAAGAACAAAGAAATATTTTAAATGAAGAAGTTGATTTAGGGCTTGCGCTTCCTGTAGATTTAGCGAATGCGGATTTAAATCTGTTAGATGCAAAAATTGATATTTATTTGCTTGAACTTGATTTAAAAGAAATGGAAAAACAATTTGCAGAAATTTTAGGGCTTGAGTCTTTACCTGAATTATCGGAACAAGTCGATATTAACCGTTCATCTGTTATACCTTTAATCCAATCAAATTTTACTTCTGCTGTCGCTGATATTGCAAAAGAACAAAACCCTGATCTTGTCGAAGCGCGTTATTCGATAACAAAACGAAAAACAGAAGTAAAATACGCATCTATTTCATGGATACCGGTATTGCGTCTAACGGGAAATTTAGGACTTAGCGGTCAGCATTATCCGTTAACACGTTATAACTGGTCTGTCGGAGTAAGTATAGATATTTCAAGCCCGTGGTTTCAAAACCGATTCGGAGCGCAGGCAGGATGGGAGCCTCCCTTCGACAGAACCGCAATGATTCAAAACAGTTTTACACCTATTCCCGATCCTGCATCAAGTTACGGGGTAAAGCAGGCAAGATTAGCTCTCGCTCTTGAACAGGAAAAATATAACACAACAGTTGATCAAATAGGAAGAATTGCATCTAACGCTTTAGAAAAATGCAACCTTGCCGAACAGAAAAGACGTTTAGCCCTTGAATCATCTAATCTTGGAATTGAACGCTGCCGTATCGAAGAAACACGATTGGAACTAGGGCAAATTACAAGACTAAATTTGATGGAAGTGTTAATCGAACAAACACAAAGAGAAATTGCTGCGGTTCAAGCGGCAACCGCGCTTTTAGAGGCTGAACGGGAATTAGAAAAATTCTTAGATATAAAACCCGGTGGGCTCTCTGTATTTTTTCAAACATTGTTTGAAAATTTAAATTCAATTAATCAAAGGAGGGATTAATGAAAATAAAACTTTTTCTAATTTTACACCTAACAGTTTTATTATTTTTATCTTGCGAAAAACAAACGGAAAATATAATAAATGAAACTATAAATGTAAAAGCGTCGGTTGTTTATGAAAAGGAACTCCCGGATGAAGCGTCAGGTTTCGGCAGTTTGTCGTTTTTAAGTAAAGTGGATATTACATCTTCACAGGAAGCTGTTATCAGCAAATTATATTTTCGTGAAGGTGATTATGTTTATCAGGGAAGTGTATTAATACAAATGGAAAATCCGCAAATAAACATTGCAGTTGACAGAGCGAAAAATAATTATTCACAAGCGCTTGCGGCATGTAATCTTGCGAAATCCAAATTACTTGAAGGAATGTTTCAAGCAGAAGCGCAGCTTCTTTCTCTTGATAAAGCTTCTGTTGAATTATCTCTTGCAAAAAGAAGATGGGCGGAAAATAACCGTAAACATCAGAATCAGGAAACCCTTTTTCGTGCGGGAGGTATTCATACAGAGGCAATCCTTGCAAGCCGTTTTAGCATTAACAATGAATGGGAGCAAATTCTTTTAATGGAAAGAGAGCTGGAAATTCGGAGGATTGGCTATCGGGATCAAGACCTTTTAAAAGCGGGGATTACAATTCCGTTAGACGAAACTGAAAGAGCGGATGCGTTTATCACACTTTTAACTGCAACTCTTAGAGCGGAATTGGAAGCGTCTAATGCCAGATTGGAAGCGGCGGAAAAAGAATGGGAATCAATCAATGTCGCTTTTAATGAATTAACAATAAGAAGCCCTTCATCAGGTGTTATCGGTGCGCGTTATCTTGAAGAAGGGGAGCGTGTTCGTCAGCAGGATAAAATTTTATGCATAATTGATACCGCATCGTTATACGCAATTTTTCCGATCCGCGAAAAAGATGCTTTGCGAATTGAGAAAGGAATGAAAGCGTCTGTGTTGATTGACGGAACAGGAGATACAAGAAACGGTATAGTCGATTTAATTTATCCGCAGGCAGATAGTCAAAGTTTAAGTTTTTTAGTCCGAGTTTTGCTAAATGATAAAGAAAAAAACATGGATGAATATAACAAATTAAAACCCGGAATGTTTGCGCGTATCACTGTTATTCTGGGACCTCCGAAACCTGCTGTTTTTATTCCTGAGTCTGCAATTTTTAATAATAGAAACGGTGAGGGAAGTATCTTTGTTATAAACGGAAGTTTGCTGTCAGAACGGAAAATAATTTTAGGTATTTCTCATGGTGAAGAACGTGAAATAAAAGCAGGTTTAAATGAAGGGGAAATATTTGTACTTCGTCCGAATTCTGATTTAAGGGAGGGAATGAATGTTGAAATTTTATAATAGTATTTTACTTCTGTTATGCGCCATATTTATAATCTCCTGCGGATTTATCGATCTTAGACCAATCGGTATCAGTTTAGAAATGTCTGATGAAATTGTAGTTTTAAAAAACGATGTGCAGATGTTTGCGCCTTTTCTTACTTCACCAGTATCTGATAACAAAGAATATTTTCTAACGGATATGTATACTCCTGTAATTTTAAAATTTGATACACAGATGATTAAAAATGATACAGAAACGAATTTGCAAATCAATTCTGATCTGGGATCGGTTCAAGGCGATAAACATTGGAATGAAAACGATCTTTATTTTACTCCAATATCAGGATGGACAGCGGGAATCCGCTACACTTTAAGTTTTTTAGGGACGATACGCTCTGTTGACGGAAGGGAGATGCGTGTTGAACATTTTATTTCTTTTTTTGCAATTAATAAAAATAATCAGCCATTGTTGGTAAGTTACAGTCCTTCTAACGGCGCTTCTATTAATACAAACAATGTTGTGATGGAGTTTAATTTTTCCGAGTCAATGGAAAGGTATTCGGTTGAAACAGCTTTATCGCTTGATGGAATTGGAAATAAAAATTTTGAATGGTTAGATGATGATAAATCATTAAAAGTAATTATTGATAAACCTATTTCTCCCTGGCTTTACTACCGATGGAGTTTGAAAGAATCTGCAAAAAGCAAAGACGGAATTCCTTTAATAAAAACTTATAACGGTTATTTTACGACAGACCTTGATAAAACTTTACCGCATGTAACAAATGTTTATCCTGTTTTATATTCGGACGGAAGCTGGTATCCTACAGGCGCTGATATTGAAACAGGTTTACAACAAGGGCAAGGAATTGCAGTTTCATTTAATAAAGCGATGGGAGAAAATGTAATCCGCTCATTGCGGTTTGAACCTTCGCTTACAGGAAGAACAGAATTACTTTCAGATAACAGTATTGTTTTTATTTTTACAAGAAATCCTGAATCTGAAATTTCACATACATTGATTGTATCAGGTGAAACAAAAGACAGCGAAGGGTTTAAAATCGGAACAGATTATCAAATTACTTTTGTTCCCGATATTCCCTTTTTAAAAATTAATTCTATTCTTTTTAACGACAGTACTATTGTAGAAAATTTCGATTCAGTAAATTCCGCTATACCGATTACAGTAGATAAGGCATTAGGTAAATTATGGCTTTCGATTCGTTTTTCTTTACCGTTTAATAATGAGGAAAAGAAAAACGCTCCGTTAAAAATTACAATCAATCCGTTTTTTCCAAAAACTTTACCGCCTGTAGCAGTTGAATCTGTAAATTGGATTTCAAATGATCGTCTTTATATACGTTGGGAAGGATTTTCGCCCGATGATGAAAATATATCCAATTATTACATTCTTACAATTCCCGGCGGAAAAAACGGTGTAATTTCTGATACAGGCATTTTTATAAAACAAGATATAACTCTTTATCTGGAGGCTGTTAAATGAAATTGATTTTATATCTTTTGTTTCTAATTAATTTAATTGCGTTTAACGCTTGTGATATTTTAAGATTTTCACAATTTGAAGTTCTTTCATGGACACCCGGCGATGCCTATCATTCAAAACCTGAAAATATAGATATTTCCTTAACTTTTTCGCATAATCCCTACAAAACAAGCGTAGAAAGGAACTTTTCATTAACAGGCGACGGATACCGTGTAAGAGGAAATTTCCTTTGGGAAGGAAATAAAGTTTCATTTTTACCTTTAACACCTTTAGAAAAAAATACAGATTACATTTTAAGCCTTACATCTGATGCGCGAAATACCGAAGGGCTTTCGTTAGAAGAAGCGTTCAATTGTAAATTTACAACAAAAGCTGATAATGAGCGTCCGGTATTAATTTCATGTTATCCGTCAATGTACGAAAAATTGGATGATCAAAAAAGCTATGTAATGCTTGAGTTTTCTTTGCCTGTAACATTAAAAACCTTGTATGAAAATGTTTCCTTTAATCCGTCGATAACAGGTTTTTGGTTTTTAAAAGATGATGATAAAACAGCGGTTTTTACACCCGCAGAACCGTGGATGCAAAATATCCGTTACGAAATTCGTGTATCTTCTTCGTTGACAGATAATAAGGGTATGAATATCAGAAATGATTTTACCGGAATATTTACGATAGGCAGTGATCAGGAAATCCCGTATCTTTTATTCGCTAAACGTATTTTAAAAAGCGGTGAATTAAAAACATTGTCTCCTGATAGGGGATATTCTAGCGCGGCAGAATTACCGATTGAAAACCATGATTGGGAAAAAGAAGACCGCTTTTCTCTTGTTTTTTCAAAACCGGTTGACAGTTTATCTGTAAAAAATTTTATAAATATTGAAGAGGGTCCCAATCTTGTTATGGAAACTTTTCCCGGTTTTAAATCTGAGTTTATTTTTAGATTTGAAACCATTCCTGTATACGAAAGCAGATTTACAATAAGAATAAAACCCGGAATTAAAGACAGTGCGGGAAATGAAACTAAAGATGAGTATTTTTATAAAATATTTGCAAACGGAAAAGCGTCTAAACCTCCTGTACTTGCAGGAATCAGAATACCGATGTCACCTAACAATGAAGAAGGTTATAACTCTATATTTTATCCATTAGAAAATTTATACGGGATTATTCCTATAACTGATAAACATTATCCGTCAAGTGAAAGCGTTAAAACATGGGTAGAATTATATTTTTTCAATGCAGAAGGAGCGTCTGTCGATATTTTTTCTTTGATGGAACTTTTCCGTGTTGATACAAGCAATAATGTATTAAATTTTTCGCCTCGTCAGATTAAAACTAATAATTTTAATATCGCGGAGCCGGAAATAGGTTTTGAAAATTGTCAAAGGATAGAAATTATCGGAAATCTGACTAACTCAACCAATTACGGAATAATAAATTTTCAAATTACAAACGGGCTTAAAGATAATTTAGGTAATAAAAATGATAACTCATTCACTATATCGCTTGTAAAGTAGGATGCCATGAAAGGATTAATAAACTTTTTTGTCCGCCGTCATGTAACTGTAATCATGATTATAGCGGCGGTAATTATTGCAGCAGTATTTTCTTTAATGAAGATTCCTGTTAATAGACTGCCGGAATTTTCAATTCCCAGAGTGACTGTAGAAACACAGTACCCAGGTATGGCGGCAGAAGAAATAAGGAGCATGGTAACAATTCCTTTGGAAGACGGGCTTTCAGCGATTAAGGGGCTTGAAAAAATAAAAAGCGTATCACGCGATAACCGCTCTTTTATCAGTCTGGATTTCCGCTGGGGCACTGACATTATGGCAGCATCGGTTCTTGTTCGCGAAGCGGTTGATGCGGTTTATCCGGGGCTTCCAGAAGGTGTAAAAAAACCGTCCGTAACCTCAGGAGATTCAGGAAATGAAGCGCATGCGGTAATCGCTGTTAGTTCGCATAACGCAAATTCATTCAATGCACATAACGAGGGTAAATCACTAAAAAATGTGATACAAAAAACAACTTCTCAGGCAGAAGCCCGTAAACTTGCGGAATACGAAATTACAGCGCGGTTACGGAGAATTGACGGTGTCGGTTCTGTCATTATTGCAGGAGGCGAAATAATAGAAGAAAAACTTTCACTTGACGTACAGCGTCTTGCCGCTTTAGGAATCTCTCCATCTGATTTTGCAGGAATTCTCGCGCAAGAAACCGCTGATATTCCAGCCGGAAATGCCCGTGAAGGAAATACGGAGCTTGTCGTTATCGGTTCGGGCAGACCTGATTCGACATCTTCTCTTGCGCAAATTATCCTTCCTGTCAGAAGCGGCTCTTTAAAAGTTGAAGATGCTGGCGAATTACAACCTTCTGTTGCGCGGCGGGAGAGCGTTTATGTTTACAACGGAAAAGAAGTTACGGCATTGGAAATTTACCGCAGACCCGGCTCTGATCCGTTGAAGCTGTCTCGTGACATTAAAAAAACGGTTGATGAAGCTGTCTCTCTCTTTTCCCATGATGCGCAAATTGAGATAGTAACAGATTCAAGCCCGTCTCTGATAAGCGGTATAACAAGCCTTATTGTTTCTGCAGCTCTTGGCGCAGGAGCGGTAGTAATTGTTTTACTTATTTTTATCCGCCGCCTTAAACAAAGTATTCTCGCATCAATATCGATCCCTTTTTCAATCGCTGCGGGTATTTGCATACTTTTTGTTACGGGAAAATCACTTAACAGTATGAGTCTCGGCGGTCTTGCATTGGGGATAGGGCTTGTTTCTGATATCAGCGTAATTGTTTTAGATTTGCTTTACCGCGCTTTTGAGAAAGAAAAAAAGCAAGAAGTGTGTTCTGAAGAAATCGGAAACAAAGCGTTTTCAATTGCAGGATCGAGCATTGCATCAACATTAACAACTGCTCTTGTTTTTATTCCGATTATTATGCTGCCGGGCGCATTAGGAAGCCTCTTCGGTGATTTGGCTGTCGCTCTTGTTACATCGGTTAGTGCAGGATGGTTTTATGCGCAATTTTGCCTTCCGTCTTTGTATCATTTTTTTAATCATTCATCATCAACATTGATCAAGAAAAAATCGCATAAGTGTTTTATCAAAATAAAATCTTTTTTTAAATTTCAATCAGTTTTTACAGATGGCAGTCTTGTAAAGAAGTATTCTAAATTTCTAATTACGCTTCTTCGTCGTCCGGGTAAACTTTTTGCCGTTGCCGTTTTGTTGAGTATTATCGGTTTTTTAACGCTGATAATGAGGCCGGTTGTTTTTATTAATCCTGATGATGTTGAAGAAATAAATGTTTCGTTGATTTTCCCCTCTGGAACCTTGTTGGAAAACATAGAACTTTTTGCAACTCAATTCTCTGATATTCTTTCAGGACTGCCGTTTGTAAAAACTGTTTATGGAAGAGCCGGGGCTGAAGAAGAAGATACAGGGCGCAGAGCGGATATTGATTACAGAAAAGAAGAAATAATTTTACGTTGTGTTCTTGAAAAAGGAATTAAAGCGGAAAAGGCATTAGTTGAAATTGAAAAAATATTACAGCAAAACGAGTTAATCAATGATCAATCAGAATCATACTCTGTATTTTTTCCAAAAGATAAAACCGAAATTTTATTGGGATTATCTTCGGCGAATACCTTTGTTATAAAAGGTAAAGACAGAAGCGAACTTGCAGATTTGATCGAATTTGCAGAAAAAGAATTTAATTCAAAATCGGTTTCAGTTAATTTCAGACCCCGAGGGCAAAGACCCGAACTGCGTTTTTATCCTAACAGGGAAGCCGCCGCATTTCTTTCAATATCTGCGGCTCAGATTGCAGAAACTTTACATATTCTTAATGAAGGGGTTGTTGCGGCAAGACTTGAAATTGAAGGCAGACCGCTTGATGTGCGCGTAACGGGGAAGAACGCTTCTAACAAAAACTTTTCTGATTCATATCTTGAACAAATTCCTTTAAGAACTTCTCAGGGAAAAACAGTTTTTCTCGGTTCTCTCGGCAGGATAGAGCGGAAGGATGCGGAAGCGGCTCTTGCACGGCTGGACAGAACTGATGTTATTTATGCGGATTTAACTTCTATAAAAGATGAAATTCCTTACTCAATCAAAAAAATAGCTGTGCAGGCAGATGAATCTGTTTTTAGCCGTTACCGTAATTCCTTATTGCTATATATTTTTCTTGTATTAATTTTGCTTTACATGGCTATAGGCGCTCAATTTGAATCTTTTTTACTTCCAATAATTCTTATGATGACCATTCCATTTTCTCTTGCAGGTGCAGGCCCTGCGCTTTTAATTGCCGGTTCTAAAATTGATTCTGGCGCAATTTTAGGATTGACAGCTCTTTTCGGGCTTGTTGTGAATAACAGTCTTATTCTTTATGAAATCAGTGAACAAAAAATCCGCGCAGGTCTTTGCCCTGCAGCGGCGGTTTGCAGAGGAGCGTGTGAACGTATGCAGGCGATATTGATCACAATGGCGACAACTATCTTCGCTCTTCTGCCATTAATTTTAAGCCCGATGGGAAACTCGCAAAAATCAATGGCGGCGGCGATGCTCGGAGGGCTTACAATATCAACCTTGCTCAGTTTATTTGTAATTCCTGCAATTCTTATCCGTTATTTTAAATGGAAAAATAAAACCGGGAGTGTTAAATGAAATTTTTAATTTCCTGGCTTGAAAGAAAGAAAGCGGCTCTTTGTATACTTATTGGAATTTGCGCTATGTCGTTATTCGTCATTATTAATTCAAATAACCAAATTAAAACAAATATAGGAGGTACTTATGTAGTAAAAATCAAACATTACGGCATTGACGCAGCGGAAATGGAAAGAAGCGTCACTATCCCAATCGAAGATGTGTTATCTTCCATTTCCGGCGTAATGTCAGTACTCAGTTCAAGCGAAAACAGTCTTTCCACTGTTGTTACGCGATTTAAAAACGAAAGTCAGAGACGGCAAGAGGTTAAAGGACGTTATGAAGCTGTCCGTGATGCGGTTCAAAGAGTTTATGAAACTTTTCCTTCATCTGTGCAAAGACCGGAAATTTTAAGTTCAAATAATTCAATGGTTCCTGTTTGGTCAGCCGCATTTACATCTGATAATTTGCACAAACAGGGTTTGCAAATGTTGGAAAAAATTGTGAAACCCAAGCTTGAAAGTTTGGAAGGCGCAGGAGAAGTTATTATCTCTGGAGTGGGGATAAAAGAAATTTATATAATTCTTGATCAGGAAAAAGTCAGTCTTCTTGGAATCGATCCTTCTTATGTTGCTTCTGTTCTTGCAATGAATGATTCGATTTATTCAGGCGGTTTTATTACCCGGCAAAACAGAGAAATTATTATTTCTATAGACGGCAGATATGATTTGCTTCACAATGCGCTCATTCCTTTAGAGAACGGAAAATTTATAGAACTTTCTGATATTGCTGTGATAACCGAACAGGAACGTGAACCCGATATACTTTCGAGATTGAACGGAAAAAAAACAGCCGGTATTGCCGTTATGGGAAAGCATGATGCTGATTTACGCAAATTATCTGCCGAAATAAAAAATGAACTTTCCAATCTTTCATTACCATTTGAGTTTATTGTTTTATCCGATCTTGGAGCGGAAGAGACAGCGGCGTTTAATTCAGTTTTTAACGCCGCATTGTTAGGTGCAATTATGGTTGCGATAATAAGTTTTTTTCTAAACAGGGGAAATAAAGCAAATTATTCAAGTTTTTTCTGCGCTATGGCTGTTCCTTTGATCTGTTTGATCTCGGTTGCAGTTCTTGCTGTTGCAGGTTTTTCCATCGACAGGCTGTTATTGGCAGGAATTGCCGCCGGAATTGGGACGGCGGTTGACGCAGTAATTCTTTGCTCGGAAAAATTACGTAAATGTTTAAATTTTTCTGACGCTTCGGCGGCTTTAACTTCGCTTGCAGGTCCGCTTCTAGCGGGAGCGGCAACAACAGCAGCCGCTCTTATCCCTCTTACAGCGATTGATGACGGCGGTGTAAAAATAATTGCAAGCTCTGTTGCAGTTGTAACAATCACTTCTTTAATTTTAAGCCTCTCTCTTTTACCTCCTCTTTTGCTTTGGAAACAAAAGAGTGATACAAAAATAAAATTGCGGTTTACACATTTTTTCTGCAAGATAAAAATCCGCAGGAATTTTTTCAGGTCTTTTGCCGCAATTATCCGATTTTGTACACGTTATCCCATTTTAATTTTAATTGTTTTTTTATCAATAACAGGTACAGCGGTAATTTTATTTTCTGCAAAAGGCGTGGATACAAGCGGTTACGGTTCAGAAGATTCTGTTTACGGGCAAGTTGAATTTGACGGCGGATTGCTTGCAGAAGAAGCAGACAGGCTTCTTGGAATTTACAGCGAACAGCTTTTAAAAAATGATGAAATAATTAATGTAGAAACAGGCGCACGGACAGGTTCGGGATCATTACTGATTTCATTTGATCCTAAAAAAACGAAAGCGCATTTTGTACGTGATTTAGCTAAACAGATTTATATTCCAGGCGGTTTTATTTTCTTTCATGAAAATTCTATAAAAGACCGTTATTGGCAAATATTTATTTATGGAGATGAAGATCAAAAATGCAGGGAACTTGCTGAAGAATTAGCGTATGTTTGTTCAGATCACCGGCTTATTAAAGAAAGAGTTTTAAATTTTAAACAAGGAAGTAAAAAACTTGTATTAACGCCGAAAAGGGAAAATTTTGCAAATACTAAAGTAAGTTTTACCGCAGCCGCCTCAAGTACACGTTTGGGAGTTTACGGACCTGTCGCTTATAAAAGAATCGATTCAATAAGTGAAACCGATGTAAGGGTGAAAATAAGTAGTTTTAATGATACTACTGTTATGCGTCAATCAAAAGAAGGTTTATTGAATATACTTGTATCGTTTAAAAATGAAGATTCTGCGCAAACAGAATCTGTAAACTCCGTTTATACTTCATCTGTAAAAATTAATTCGCTTATGGAAACAAGAGAAGAAAGAGAGCCGTCGAGCATTAGAAGAGATAATCGGCGCAGATTTGCTTCAATTACTGTTTCTACAAAGCCGATGGATGCCCGTCATGTAAAAAAAGAAATCTATCCTTTATTTAAAAATGTTGAATTACCTAAAAGCTATTCTATCGAATTCGATCCTGATGCGATAAAACAAAGTGAAAGTTTATCCGCTACCTTTCTTTCACTTATTTTAGCGGTAATTTTTTGCTACATGATAATAGCTTCGATTAATGAATCGTTTACTATCCCTTTAATAATTTTATCTGTAATTCCTCCGTCTTTGGCGATTCCTGCAATTTGTTTAAGCGTTTCCGGCAGTATGTATAATTCATCTATTGCTTGCGCTTTTATCGCTGTCAGCGGTATGACAGTTAACGCCGCCGTTCTGTGTGTTGACAGCATACGCTCAATAATACATACAAAAAAGGAAAAAACTGTATTAAGTATTTATTTAGCTCTCCGCAGAAAATTGCCTGCGCTTCTTGCAACAACTGCAACAACAGTTGTAGGAGCGATTCCTTTTCTTTTCCTTACAGAAGGGGTAAACACGCTTATTAAAACTTTATCCCTTGTGAGTGCATTGGGAATTACAAGTTCTTTTTTTTGTTCAATTACGATTATACCGTCACTTTTATTTTTATTTAAAAATTTTCTATTACCATTTTCTCAAAAAAATATTCCGCTTGTGCGGAATTTAAATCAAAAAACCGGAGTTACAAATGATTAAAAAATATTTTAATAAAACAATTTCTCTTTTTTTAATATTTATTTTTATTTATGGATTATTTCCGTCAATCATATTTGCTTACGATACCTCAATGTCGCCCGATACTTCAATATCGAAACCTTTATTTGGAGATATAAAGGGATTTAACAAATCAGTTTTTGAAAGCCATTTTAGCAAAGCAGACAGGGAATTAAATCCTGAACGTTGGCTTAAAGAAGCAAAAAACGGAATAACTCAGGCGATAAATGCTTGGGAATTAATCGCTTTAAGTATTTATGAAAACCCCATGCTTTTAAAAGACGCAAAAACTCAAATAGAAAATTGGAGTAACGAAGAACTTGAAAAACGTTTTTCGCAATGGCTCATCGGGCGTTTTTTCAGCGATGCTGCGGAAAATGCGGTTATGAATTTATCACAAATGATTGAAAAAACTCAAACTAATTTTTCATGGCATCTTGATGATAATGGGAATATTCTTTTTGACACTCAAACAGGCGATCCTATGATTATCCGTCTTGATGATGAAGGCAGGGAATTTTCCAGCGATTTACTTAGTTGGCGTAACGAAGCGGAAGAAAATATTAAAACCGCAAATTCATCATTTGAAAAGAATTTATTAAAATTATATCCAGAACTTTTAGCTTATATTCCGTCTGAATTACGTGAATCAATGGGAAGCATAATCAGCGAAACTTCTGTTTCCATGAACAGTGTTATAAAACGTGAATTTGAAGATATAGCTGCAAGAGAAGAAAGGATGTTTACAAACAGAAGGACAAGGGATATTTGGAGTTTACGTAAAAAAAGCGATGATGAATCCGCACGTTTGTTCACAGAAAAATTGATAGCAGAAACAGAAGAAGCTTGTAAAAAAGGGATTGATGAAATTAATGTAAGAATAGAACAAGCGGTTGCCGGTACAGGTGATTTGTCATTGTTAGGTGAAGAATGGCTAAATCTGTACAAAGAACAATTTGACAGAGGTTTAAAAGCTTGGGAAGAAGCCGAAGAAAGGTTTTTTATAAGACGCATTGAATGGGAGCAGGAAACTTTTAAAATGTTTTCTGAAGGCGATGATATTTGGCAAGATTCTTTTAAACAACTTGAAAATCAAAGGCAAAAATGGGAATTAAGCGCAAAAGAATTATTTAATGCAGGGGAAAATTTATTTATTAATATTTCCGCTGAATTTAATAAAAGCATAGAAGATGCAAAAAAAGAATTTGAACTTAATATGGCAATGAGAATAGGGGAAGGAACTACAAGAGTAAAAGCCTTAGTTGATATGTATCTTATTAGCGCATCCGCTGCAATTTCAACTAAAGAAAATATTCTTTTTTGGCAGGAACAATACGGAACATTTAAAGACCTTTCTAATCCAGATTTTTTAAAATGGATTACCGATGAAATGAAAAATTTATGGATAGAAGCGGAAGTAAATTATAATGATGAAGCCGGCAAAGTAAAAATTGAATATAGTATAATTAGTGAAATAAAGGAAATACATAAAATTCAATATGTTATTAATAATGAAATATCACTAACAGAGCAGATTGCTATTGCAAAAGGAATTAATTATAAGTATTTATCAAAAAATAAATTTGAATCTCTTGTAGAAATGTATAATCTTTATCCGTTCTATTTGTCTTATATAAATAAAGCGGCAGAAACTCGTGATAAAATTCTTGAAAATTACGCAGAATTATTGGGAACAGGAATTTTAAAAGATATTCTTTCTCCAGATGCAACAAGCGAAGATTTTTGCCTGGATGAATATCAAATCGCTCTTGTCAGAGCAAACGCTCTTGTTTTGTATTGGGAAAGAAAAACAGAAATTGCCCAAGCTGTAATGTCATACGCAGAAGAATTAACCGCAGGCAGAATGACCGAAGCGGAAAGTATCCGTGCATGGGAAGAAGCAAAAAACGCTTATAATGAATCACTTGTTGTTTATGAAAAAGAATTAAAAAAGTTAAACGAAATGGGAACTGATATTAAAAAACAACAGGAAATACTTGACGGATTAACTTTGAAAATGAAAACAGAAGAAGATATATTATCCCAATTACAAAACGATTATTCTACTCTCACAACAATTTCATTGGTAAATCGCGGAAGTTTCTTTTTTATAGAACTTAATAATAAATATAATATACTGTTAGATGAATATAAAGAATTTTATAAAACAGGAAACAATGCTGTTTATAATTCTGCTATTAATTATGGAATGGCATGGTCGTATTTAGAACAAAAAGAAAACGCGCAAAATATTTTAAATAAATTGATTAACGGAGATGAAGATACTTTATCTATAACGGAAATGGAAGAACAAGGTTTAGAAATTGATCTTCTTAGGCTTGCTGCAATAAAGTTATTTTCAGATGATTTTAGCGGGCAATTAAGAGCAAATGATTCTGATTTTAGCGGAGCAGATTGGTATGCGGAAGCAAAAGGTATAACTCTTTCAGATAACGAAAAGTCCGCTCTTTATGGAGAGAATTTATTAGCGCGGCTTGTTGCGGATTATAAAGAAAGTTCAAAACTTCTTCTTGAACAACGTCTTGATTTTGAACTAACGCTGCTTTTTGATTTTATTCAATTTAATAAAGAAACAAATATTGATTCAGAATCAACGCCGGTAAATCTATCGTCTGCTTATCATGATTTAATTGAAAATTGCATCGTAGATACAGAAAACGCTGAGTATGTTTTTGAAATTTTAAAAAAACTAAAGGAAAGAATAGTTCAAGGTGAATCATATTATATTGGTGATTTTGATGATAATAGTATCATTAATTATTTTGTATCAGGGTTTTCTTTTTTCGTAGATTCTGAATTATATCTTAGCCAATATTTTAATGAAAATAATTTATCTTTAGGTTTACTTGATTTATACAGTGAATATGCTTCTTTTAGTTCTTTTAATCATAATGAAATATGGAAAGACTCAAATAATGCCTTAACTTTATTGTTGGATAATTACAAAGTAACTCCATCGTCAAGCTTTTTACCGGATATTTATGCAATCAGTACAGCGATAATGAATAAACCCGGCGACTTTATACAAAATACCGCACAGTTTCTTATCGAGTTAGATAATTGTTTTCCGATGATTCCGCAATGGCTTGAAAAAGAAATAAACAATTGGAAAACCGCATTAATTGAATTTGTAAATGTTTATGCTCATTATAATAATGTTCAATCTGATTATGATACCAATATTATATATCAGGAATATGCAAGTTTACAAACCCAATATAACACTTTGATGTATTATTCAAGTTTATTAAATTTTATTGACGAAAATGAGGCTGAAATAATCAATAGTAAATTTAAAGATTTATTAAATAATAAAGCGTCTATTGAATATTTGTTAAAAATTACAAAAGAATGGGAAAACCTAAAAACAAATGAAATTTTATCGGATAACGAATTACATTGGCGGCAGTATTTAACATCAGAAAATATTGAAAAAAATAATGCGCTTGTCGCTTCCGCTTCAACATGGCTGGAAGGAATATTTGAAGATGCGATTTACAAAGCGAATTATTTTTCAAACAGAATGAACGACTCGTTTAATTTATTCTCTCAATCTAATGAATATTATAATAATCAATATAATATTAACGGTAATGCTGAACTTTATTATAATTTATATACAAACGCCTTAAATACAGTTGATTTTCGTTTTAATTCAATAAAATATCTTTATAATAATATAGCTAATGCTGCAAGATCGTATGAGATTTCTAAATTAAATTCTGACGATGCGGCAGATGTATTAGAAACTTGCAAACTTGAATTAGACGAACAACAAGAAAAATACAATAATATAAAGAACACGTATTTTTTAGAAGTGGAAAATTTTATAACTATCGGCTCTCTTTATGATAATCAATACAGCATTTTAAAAAGTTCGCACGAAACAAGTAATGAAAAGCGGTTTGAATATGAAAAACAGGATGCAATTAACAGATGGGCAAGCACTGCGTATTTAAATACAGATACTATCGATCTTGCAAATAATAAAGAAAAATTGGCAAGAGCAAAAACAGTTTTGGATGTGCTTTCTAATCTTTACAATGATGAAAGCAGCCGCTCTTTTGAAAATCCTGAATATGCCGCTTTGTACTCGGCTTATGAACAAAGTTTTAACAGAACTCTCCTGTTAAATGAAGTTATCAATGCATTATCATCAACTGCCGCAGATGAATTTATGAACAATGATAGATTATATTCTGAGTATCAGAAATCGCTTTATCAGCTTGGATACGTCGATCAAAATTATCTTAATTACACTTCAAATATTGATTCTTCACTTTGGAATATTAAAGATATAATCACTGTTAAAAACGAAAGGCTTGTTTTTTCAAGAGATAACTCCATGAAGCTCTCTGGAATAGATACTTCTAAAGCAAACGATTTGATGAATTTCTTTAATACAAAAAACAGTCAATCCGGTGAATATAATAAAATCAGTTTATTTGAAGAATCTCTTAGAAACTTAAGTGAAAGAATGACGAGATATTTTTCCAATACAGAAAAATTAAAACAATGGAGTTTAGCAAAGGATTATTTGATTACTTCGCTGATTGACGCAAATAAAGATTTAGTATTTCTTCAAGGATTTTTTATAGGTCAATGGCAGATGCAAGAAAACGGAGCTATAGCCTCTCTATACACAAAAGCTGATGTATTTGAAAAAAACAAAACTCTTTATTCTGTGTTAAACGGCGATAGTTTAATTGCAGATAGCAAGGAAATATTTTCTAAGGCATGGAGAAGTTTGAGTGCGGAAGAAAAAGCCGATCTTGAATATTATGTAATTTTAACTTTATCAGGTTACGGGAATGATTATCTGGACGGTTTTTCAAAAATGTACACGCTCGATGTATATAATCTTGCTTATGATTATACAAATAAACAACTTAATGAAGCAAAAAGTAAATCCGGTAAATGGTACAATTTCGCCTGGCAATGGGCATGGAATGAAATGAAGGATGTTAATAAAAATACTTTAAATAAAATAATTGAACCGCTGGAAGCAATACGCAATGAAGTTAATGAATGGATTAATGGTATAAATGAAAATTTATCTTTAATTAAAAAAAATCAATCTGCATATTTAGAATCTTGTAAAAATCTGGATTTTATAGAAGGAATTGATCCTGAAAAACCATACATAACCTGGGAAGACATTAATGATTCATTATTAAATACTAATAAAATAAGTATAAAAAATATAAATGAATTAAAAAGTTATTGGGATTTAATGCACACAGATTCAAATTATAAATTTGAAAGTGTAACAAGAGCCCTCACATCTATGCTCCGTTGGTCAAAAGAAGCTGAAAGTAATTCTAAAACTTCATTAGAAAAATTTTGGAATGAAAATTTATATAAACAAAATTTAAATGAAAATAATTTTTTAACACTTGTAAATGGATATATTGACGGAAGTGTAAAAATCAAAGAATTAAAAGAAGCGGCAGATAATGCTTATGGGAAAAAAACATCATCATGGAAAAATCATTATAATAATATGTATTCAGTCTTATATAATAATCTTTCCGCATACTTAGATGCAGATATAAATATGACATCAGATTTTTATTCTATAGGCAATGAACTTGTTTTTTTGGCTGAAGAAACATTGGAAAGAAAATATAAAGAAGAGCTTAAAGCGAGAGAAATTGAGTGGCAGCAAATTATAAAAGATATTACAGATAAGTATAACGAATGGCAAACATCGGCAGCGCAAATACTGGAAAAAGGCAGAATGGATTGGGCTTTAGGTCTTCAAAAAATGAAAGATTCGTATCAAGAGTGGAATAGAAATTTTCAAAGTGAATATGAACGTATAAACATTGAATGGGATGAAGCATATCTTGCGGGTCTTGATGATAAAGAAAGGTGGCTGGAACAAGTTGCAGATGCCGCTAATAGAGCATCAACAGAATCATTTCTGTCGCTAATCGGTACTGAAGGCGAGAGATTATCACGCTTTATTGATACAAGAGAACCGTTCGGTATTCGAGGAGCAGTACCGGAAACTGAAAATTTAATGGCAGAACTTTTAAAATCTTCCGGTATTGTAAATATGTCAAATGCGTTTAGTTCTTTAAACAATATTTCATCCTCTATTTCAACTAACGTAAAAAGAGGAATGAAGGGTACAACATGGGATGCAAATCTTATAAAAACAGCGGCAGCCGATCTTGCAAGGCAAACCAATGCAGAAATTGCAAATAACGAAACAAAAATCCTTGCATATAATGCGCGTTTAAATGCAGAAGAGATAGTTAAAAATTTATCTGTAATGGTAGACGGAGCGAATAAAAATTTCAGAGAAAACATGGACAATCATTTTATATTTAACGGACTCTGGAAAAAAAATGGAAACAACTATGTAAAAGATATAATAAAAGGCTCTACTCTTTTTACACCCGTTGTTACAGAAACAGTATACATAAGCAGTTATGTAAATTATCTTTTAGAACCAGTCACTTTGCAAACAAATCTTGATGAAAACCTTCTTGCAAGTTTAGATACCCTTGCTATAAGAGGGTTGTTGGATAATGTAATATTGGAAGTAAAAACAATCTCTGAAGATATATTCGGTAAAGAAAATGAAGAATCAATAATTAAATTAAGTAATAAAGGAGATGAGCGTATACAATCACCCGGAAAATTCGGCGTACACATCGGTTATAGCCCTGATCAGAAACCGCCTACAGAAATGGGAAAAAATAAGGATGATATGTTTTACGACAAGGGAGAAGGAGAGATAGGACGCTTAATGTCAGAGTTTATTTATTGGCAGGTTATTGAATCAAGAGGAAGCAGTGAACTTTCCTTAGCGCCTTGGGACAAGCGGATGTGGAACGATGACGGAAGTTGGTTTACCGCTCCTAGTCTTCGCACTGTAGGTACAATTGCAGGCTCAATAGCGGCAGGAATTATATCAGGCGGTTCAGGTTTTGCAATGTTAGCGTTATCTATCGGTGTCGGCACTGCCAGCGATCTTGCCTTTGGAACTCTTGATGCAGCTATGGGATATAAAGGACTTGATGAAGTTGCGTTTAACGTTGGCAAGTCATTGTTGACAAATACTGTTACAAGCGTTGCCGGAGGACTCTTTAATGGTATTACAAAGACAGCCGTAAATGCTGCAAGCGGTTCAATAAATAAGGTTATTACTCAAACAATGATGACAGGGGTGCAATCCTTCACAACAGGTTTTGTAACAAACCTTATCAGCGGAGTTACTTATGACAGTACAAATGGTTTTGGTTATTCAAGCGAAATTGTAAGAGCGGGATTTAATAATATGCTTACGAATACACTTGTATCCATGACAGGTTCTCTTGTATCATCAAGTCTGCATGCAATTAACACCGGTAATAATATATGCAAATTATTAGGCTTTAATGAAATAAATCAGACTGATGTTAGTAACCTTAACAATCTTGCCGGTTCGCTCGCAGGGCAAGGTGTAAACTATGCTTTAGGAAATGATTTCTCGCTTAATGTATTAAATCTAAACCTATTGAGCGGCGGAAAATATCAAAGCGGTTTGCTTGAACTAAATATAGGCAGAAACGGCGTAAAAATGAATTTAGGCACAGGAGGAGCAAATGTCAGCATTGATAATTTAGAATCTGTTTTTAGAGGCGCGATGGTCTGGAACACAAATAACCGGATAAGCAGTTTTGTAAACAATAAAGATAACAATTTCGATGCCGCCGTCGCATTACGCGCTCAATACGGTTACGGTGATACTGTACAAAAAGGTCAGTTATGGGATATACTTAAAGGAGATGTGAAAATAATTACAGATACTGAAGGCGACTTTTATGCAGAATCAAATAGAGATAAAAATGGTAACAAGGTAATAAAATTGACAGGTTATAAACAAGGTATGAGCGATGAAGATCAATTCCGTTTGGCAGCTATCTTCGGGCATGAAGCATATAGGGACGGGTATGGAGTTGGAGAAACAGATGCATTTGGAAACACAGTTACAAGTACATCTAATTTTAACGAACTAAAAACCGCTTCAATAGCTAGATTAGCGATGACTGATCGGATAAGCGCGGAACATGAGTGGTTTTATCAATATAATCAAGATTTTTATTTAGAAAACGCATTCTTATTGTATGCAAATGAAACTGGAGATTATTCAATGTATGATGAATATCTGGAATATACTTACAAAAATGATAAAGATTATTTTTGGATTTCAACAACTACCGGAAATAATTTTCAAAATGATAATAGATATAGCAATATTCCTTTATTTGATGCATTATCGCAAGAAAGAGTGAATGAAATAAATGAAGAAAGAAAACGTGAAGCATTTGGAAGATATGAATTGGATAAATTAGAAAAAGAAGAAGAGGTAAAAACTTGGGAAGATTTTATTAATGATAAAAATCTTTTAAGCAAATATAATTATATAGAAAAGGATTTTATTTCATTATATAAGTATGGTTGTCGATTTATGACAGTAAAATATAGTTTAGAAGCACTTACTGGCGGAAATTTTAATACACAACAACTTCATAATTTTATAAAAAATAATAACCTCTATACACCAGGATCAGAATTATCTAATGAAAATATGGCAGAGATAATAACTAAAAAATCAAATGGATATTTTAATGTTACATCTGTTTTTTCTGGTAAACTAACTCTAGAACAGATTAATGAATTTGCACAATCGGAAAATATGTATCTTGCTTGTATTCAAGTTCCAAATGGTTATGGAGGAGAACATTTTGTAATGTACTCTGGGATTGAAGATATTTATAATCCTGCTACCAATTCATTTGAAACAAATATTAAAGTAGCAAATCCATGGGATGGCAATGCCGATGTCGATCTTGTTAGAAAAAGTTATTCGTTAGATAAAATTTTACGTTGGGATGTTTTTTTAGTTACACCAACATCAAGGATTAATTACAATTTAAATAACAATCTTCTGCAAAGACAAAGCACAGTAAGCACAGTAAGCACAGTAAGCAGAGGAGAATATAGTTATCAAACTCTAATGAATGGTATCAAAAGATAGGAGAAAAAATGAAAACAATAAAAATCGTTCTGTTTCTATTAATTATAATTTTGTTTTTTTCGTGCAACAAAAATAAAGATAATATAATAGAACCGCCAATTGTTAATGAAAGCAATTATGAACCTGTATATAAAAATAATTCTGTACAAATTGATAAAGAAATACAGATAACAGAACAAGAAGAAGTTTTTGAAACTAATAATAAGAGGGTTACATATTTGGTAGGGGAAACCTTTGATTATCTAACCGATTATTTTTGGATGATTACTGACGGCAGGTATTTATTAGATCCGCCGGTTCAAACAATTAATTGGGTCGGAAGAATGACACCGTGTATTATTTTTTATGAACTTAATATACCGCCGATAAGTATAATGTATCAAGAACGTCTTAGAAAGGAAATGTTTACATTGCGGTATCAAACAGAAGAAGAGGAAAATAAATTATTTCCTGTTTATAATTCATTCTCTGATAAAATTTTTGATGTAAAATTTGGTAATGATTTTAATACATTAGGTTTATTGGTGGGTAATACATTATATTGGCGGCAAGATAGGACAAATCAACAAGAAGATTTTGAACACCCTCTTGTCGGGATTTGGGGAGGTATGCCTGTTTCCCTTCATGAATACCGTCTTGTAGATACTACAGATTGTTTTTACTATATGGAAATAGACAAGGAAATCCCATATTGGGGGGTACGCAGAGGGACTTATCTATTAAAAAAAATAGATAATAAAACATTTGAAACAGTATCATCATTTCCTGACGGAAAATTAAGGCTGGTGGTAG
>Ga0209755_10001414_pt1 | contig 37600 bp, 31 predicted proteins | sample TergutCo191P1_FD_187301 | JGI IMG/M metagenome (GOLD analysis project Ga0209755, IMG submission 187301) | Cornitermes sp. P1 segment gut microbial communities from Petit-Saut dam, French Guiana - Co191P1 (SPAdes) (version 2) | ecosystem: Host-associated > Arthropoda: Insects > Digestive system... | reverse complement strand
CTCTGTCTTCGCCTCTAATGAATTCCATAATTTCCCCCGCTCAAATTATTATATCCATTTTACTGCTTATTTATTTACTTTTCAATATATTTTTTCGTTTAACGTTCTTTGCTTTTGACACAGTCTGCCCCCCCCCCATTGAATACAGAGGCATATTCACTGTCCCAATCAAAACAATTAACCTTAAAAAGTTCCTCATTGGTAAAGTCAAAATTGCCCTGTATCTGATAATCCGTTCCAATCAAGCTATTTCCGCATTTAATATTCCCCGACATATCAGGCAGAATATGACCTCGCAGAAACAACTCGCTTTGACCTTTATCATAGCCTTCATCAAGGATTTTAAGGTACAAACTCATAATTGCAACTTCGGTCGCTTCACGGTCAATATCAACGCCGAAAATATTATTTTTTAAAATTTCTGTTTTCTTTTTAAGCGTTAACTGTACTTCATTATCAATATTAACAATAAAATCATCTTTGTATTTCTTCTGCCCTGTCTGGTTTGCGTTAGCGTACCATTCACGGTGATATTCAATTAAACAATGAAAAGCGCCCAAAAGAAAACTGCCGGAACCGCAGGCAGGATCGCATATTTTAATCGAGGCGATTTCTTCAGGATTTTTTCCTTTTATCTTTACGCCTACAGTATTTTCAACAATATAATCCACAATATACTGGGGCGTATAATAAACGCCTCCTGCATGACGGACTTCAGGTTTTTCTTCAATTTTTGCCTGATTACTTTCGGTAAGACGAATTTTACTTCCCAAGAAACGCTCATAAATTCGTCCAAGTATTTCAGGCTCGATCATGTCAAATTCGTAAGGTGAATGAGGAGGATATAATTGCTTGATAATATCTCTGATTGTATTGCTGTCAACATTGATGTTTTCGGAAAAATGTTCCTTAAAGAGCAAACCGTTATATTCGGAATCAAGCCTTCTGAACAATGGAATCAAATGAGGATAAATATTTTCTTTTGCATTTAATATAAATAATAAACTATTTTCTTCTTCTATCTCGCGATCTTCAAGATTCCTGATAAAAATTAATCTATCTAAAATTCGCTGGACTGCTTCATTTATCTGCTCAACAGAAAGCTGTCCTTTGTTTCTGAGCGCAACATTCCGGGCAAGCATTTCACGCCATGCGGAAATATCTGTTAAAAATTCGTCATCAAGTGATTTTGTATTTTTTCCTACTTTCCCGATTAACTGTTCAATTCTTCCTTCGGTAACCGCTTCTTTAGAAAAGACATCCCATATCGAATCCCATTTATCAAGATAAGTTTGATATTCAAGATCAAATCCTTTAATTAATCCTTGTAGAGGGTTTTCAAAAATCGGTTTTTCAAGACCGTTAAAAACTCTGAAAGTTTGAAAATCAGTAAGAACAACTCCATGCGAAGAAAAAGCATAACGCTTTGCCTGAAATACAGGTATATTTCCGGTTAAATCGACGTGAGGAGCTTTTGCTTCTACAAAAATTTCTCCTTAAACTTATGACCATCTTTCATTCTAAAAGCATAATCAGGCTTCTTTGTTGTCGAATTATCCCGTTGGCTGAACTCACGGTGAACATCCCAAAATTTCTTTGCTATATCGGTTTGGTTAAGCTGCCATCCTAATGCTTCAAAAAACGGGTCTATAAAACGAGTACGAGTTTCCGTTTCCTGAAAAGTTTTAGACATGAAATCTTTTTCATTTTTCTTAAAATCATCAACGAGTTTATTTACTGTTTCTTTACCGGATTGACGAGTCATAATATGAATTTAGTATGTTATTTGTATAGTACTTTGTCAATAAAACCAAATTGCCGTAAAATACACCAATCTCTTCTGTTAATTGTATCGAATTCGATATAATTCTGTACTGTTCAAGCTGCACACGCTAGATATAGCGTAGCATCCTTTATATAGACGCTATCTGTAGTAGTGGTGATTGTCACAAAATCTTGATTTTAAATCCTTAACTCTAATATACCTCAAAAAACGGCGTTATATACCTAGTATTTATAAAAAAGACATTAAAAAACTACGATTTTTCTTGACCCGATTGAAGATTTTTTGTATTTTTTATAGTAGGTGGGGATTTTCCCATACTAGTAAAGTGAAAATTGGGAAGCTGTAATGTCAAATCAAGAAACTCAAAAGGATCAGCCGGAAGCGGGAAAAACCCAGGTTGATGAGAATAGCGCAGGAATTTCTTCAGAAAGCGATAATAAAGAAAACGAATCTCAGCCAAAAGCTGAGCTTTCCACGGAAGAAAAAATAGCCGAATTGGAAACCCAGTTGGCGGAAACCCGCGATCAACTTCTGCGAAAAGCGGCAGAGTTCGAGAATTTCCGCAAAAGAATGAATCAGGAAAAACAAAGCGCGATAGAATACGCAAATCAAAGCTTGCTTTTAGATATAATTTTAATAATCGATGATTTTGAACGCGCAATCCAGGCAGGGGAAGCCTCAACTGATTACACGGGCTTGCTGGAAGGCATTAAAATGATAGAAAAACGTTTTGCAAGCCAGCTTGAAGTTAAATGGGGCTTAAAACGTTTTAATTCCGCAGGCGAAGTTTTCGATCCAAATTTACACGAAGCTGTAATGATGGAAAAATCTTCGGAAATAAGCGAAGCTGTTGTGCAGGAAGATTTTCAAAAAGGTTATATGTTAAAAGAAAGAGTTATAAGAGCTGCAAAAGTTAAAGTTCTCATGCCTGAAGGCGGAGAGTGATATAATTAAATATTTTTTAAGGAGATAAAAAAATGGGAAAAATTATCGGTATTGATTTAGGAACAACAAATTCATGCGTTTCCGTTCTTGAAGGCGGCGAACCTACAGTTATTCAAAACGCTGAAGGAAAGCGCACTACCCCGTCCATCATCGGGTTTACATCAAAGGGTGAGAGGGTTGTCGGTGAAATAGCAAAAAACCAGATGATCACAAATCCGTTAAATACCGTTTATTCAATCAAACGTTTTATTGGAAGGCGTTATTCGGAAGTGACTTCTGAAATGAAAATGGTTCCGTATCATGTAGCGGAACAAGGCGATGATGTACGCATTGAAATTGACGGGAAAAAATATTCACCTCAGGAAATATCAGCGTTGGTTTTGCAAAAAATGAAAAAAACAGCGGAAGATTATCTTGGCGAAACTGTCACAGAAGCTGTAATCACTGTCCCCGCTTATTTTAATGACGCGCAGCGTCAAGCTACTAAAGACGCGGGAAAAATCGCAGGGCTTGAAGTAAAACGCATTATCAATGAACCGACAGCCGCATCTTTAGCTTTCGGTTTTAACAAAGATTCAAAAAAAGACAAAGTAATCGCCGTTTACGATCTTGGCGGCGGTACTTTTGACGTTTCAATTTTGGAATTAGGCGACGGCGTTTTTGAGGTAAAATCAACTAACGGCGACACTCACTTGGGCGGAGATGATTTTGATCACCGCATAATGGAATGGATCATCGCTGAATTTAAAAAAGATACAGGTATTGATCTGGGGCAGGACCGCATGGCTCTCCAGCGTCTGCGCGAAGCGGCGGAAAATGCAAAAATACAATTATCATCAATGCAAACCACAGATATTAATATCCCTTTTATTACAGCGGATCAAAGCGGCGCAAAGCATCTTCAAAAAACATTAACACGCGCAAAGTTTGAGCAATTGGTAGAAGATTTGCTTGAACGTTCCAAAGAACCGTGCAAAAAAGCGCTTTCAGACGCAGGCTATACAGCCGATCAAATTGACGAAGTTATCCTTGTCGGCGGCTCGACTCGCATCCCCGCTGTCCAGCAGATTGTAAAAGATTTATTCAAAAAAGAGCCGAACAAAGGCGTTAACCCTGACGAAGCTGTCGCGGTAGGCGCGGCAATTCAAGGCGGTATCCTCGGCGGAGACGTTAAAGACGTATTATTGTTAGATGTCACCCCTCTCTCGCTCGGTATTGAAACTCTCGGCGGCGTTATGACAAAATTAATTACACGTAACACAACCATCCCCACACGCAAGAGCCAAATTTTCTCCACCGCGGCAGACGGTCAGAACGCCGTCTCCATTCAGGTTTTACAAGGCGAGCGCGAAATGGCTAACCAGAACCGCGTCCTCGGGCGTTTTGATCTTGTCGGCATTCCTCCCGCCCCGCGCGGAGTCCCGCAAATCGAAGTAACCTTTGACATTGACGCAAACGGAATAGTCCATGTAAGCGCGAAAGATCTCGGTACCGGAAAGGAACAAAAAATCCGTATAGAAAGTTCAGGCGGCTTAAGCGATTCAGACATTGACCGCATGGTGAAAGAAGCGGAACTCCACGCGGAAGAAGATAAAAAAGAACGTGAAAAAGCCGAAGTGCGTAATGAAGCTGACTCGATGATCTACAGCACAGAAAAAAATATCAATGATTTAGGCGATAAAGTAAATGCCGCGGATAAATCAAAAACCGAAGAAGCGATCGCAGAGTTGAAAAAAGCTTTAGAAAGCAATGATATTCAAAATATAAAAGATAAAACTGAAGCCTTAAAACAAGTGTCCTACAAAATCGCTGAAGAAATTTACAAACAACAAGGCGCGTCAGGGCAACCGGGTCAAGACGGAGCGGGATTTGATCCAAACAACATGGGCGGTTTTAATCCCAATGCAGGAAAACAAGACGGCGGCGCTGACACCAAAGGCGCGGAAGACGCTGATTACGAAGTTGTAGACGACGATAAAAAATAGGGTGTATAAATTGAATGGCTAAACGTGATTACTACGAAGTTTTGGGTGTACAGAAAAATGCCTCTAAAGATGAAATAAAAAAAGTATATAGAAAACTGGCTCTGCAATATCATCCCGATCAAAATCCCGGTGACAAGCAGGCGGAAGAAAAATTCAAAGAAGCCGCCGAAGCATTCAGCGTTCTTTCTGACGATCAAAAAAGAGCCGCTTATGATCAATTCGGTTTTTCAGGCGTTGAAGGAATGGGCGGCGGAGCGCAAGACTGGAGCGAAATGTTCGGCGAAGGCGGTCTTGGAAGTATCTTTGAAAGTTTTTTTGGCGGCGGTTTCCGCAGGAGCGGCGGATCGGGCAATGTAAGACAGGGGGCAAATCTCCGTTATGATATCGAAATCCCTTTTAAGGATGCAGTATTCGGCACTAAAGTGGAGATTCAATTTTCACATAACGAATCGTGTACAACTTGCAAAGGCGCCGGCACAACGGACGGAAGCGGCAAGAAAACCTGCCCTCTTTGCAGAGGTTCGGGGCAGGTAAGGCATAGCCAAGGCTTTTTCTCGGTAGCGACAACCTGCCATCAATGTCATGGAGACGGATATGTCATCGAAAAGCCATGCAATGACTGCGGCGGATCGGGGACGCAAAAAAAACGGCAAAAGATCATGGTGACAGTTCCGACCGGCGTAGAAAACGGGAAACGTATAGTTATATCAAAACAAGGCGATGCAGGACCTAACGGCGGACCGCCCGGCGATTTGTATGTCTTTATCAGAATTAAACCTCACGAATTTTTTGAGAGGCAATCACATGATCTTTACTGCGCAGTCCCTATTTCAATAAGCCAGGCAGCACTCGGTGCGGATATTCAAGTTACTACATTAGATAATAAAAAAATAAAGGTAAAAGTGCCTGCCGGTATCCAAAGCGGTAAAATGCTCCGCATCCGTGATGAGGGAGTACCGTCAGGAAGCCAGCGGGGTAATATGTATATCAAACTTATCGTAAAAATACCTGAAAAATTATCCCGGAGAGGAAGAGAACTACTGGAAGAGTTATCAAAAACCGAAGGTCAGGAAGATAACCCGAAACCTATCCCCCTTTCCCAGCTTTCAGATGTATAAATTTGGGCAATCAAACCGTCAATCGGACTTGGGATTAAATATTAATATTTTTTATTTCTTTTTCTTTGATGTTGATTTTTTCCTGGTCTTTGGAACAACAGGTTTTGCAGTTAAATAATCTAAAAGTATATCAAATCGATACTTTGATTTTTCTTCCGCTTTGGCTAACACTTCATAAGTTTTAGTTATACGATCAAATCTTTCTTCGGTAGAGATTTCCACAGTGCCTTCAACCATGAAAAATAATGAAGAAAAGAACAGCGCGGATTCAAAACCTTCTTTATTGAACCATGTAACATCATCATAAAGATTAATCCCTAAAATACGTTTAAAATCTTCATCAGAATAATTTTCTTCGATAATAAGGGTTGCAAATTCCGCCGCATCGCCTGTCCATTTAATTTTTGCAATAATACTTGCACGTGTTAAAACAGCTCTTGCAATGTCCGTTATGCGCCATGCTTCTTGTTCGGAAGCGCCGAAATTCCGGTAAATTTCCCTCATCTTGCGCCCTAAATCCCAATGATCAAAGGCGAGGTTCGCTGCATGACTGCCGTTTGCTTCTTTGCCGATAATTAAAGGCAATAATGAAAGAACACCGTAACTAAGAAGAATAGAAAATAACAATTGCCCTGATGAATTATTATCTGTTATATAAGAAAAACATTTAATGTTGAAATTAGATTTTAAATCTTCTGCCGGACTGCTTACTTTAACATCAGAAACTTTTTTTCGATCAGGTGATATAGCATTTAATGAATCTTTGAACATTCTTAAATTATTTAAAAATGTAATAAATTTTTTCCAGATTATTTCTTCTTTAACGGCGGAAAATTTAATAACACCGTTTTTATCACTTGCAACCCAGGGATCATAAGAACCATCTGCCCCGGAAATAAAATTAGAAGCGGTATCAATAAACATTTCGATAGGTTCTTTAAATAACAAATAAATAGCTTCGCTGTCTAAATTATCATTATTTAAGAAATCATTTAAGTTTAAAATGATTTCTTGCGTTAACAGTTCTGTAAAACGGTAATAAAGATCGCCGAGGAAAATATCTTTAATCGTAGCAAAGGGATCGGTAACACCCCTGCCGTTTAGATCGTTATTTAATCTTGCCCATCTGCCTTTTTCATCGTCTTCTACTTCGTAAATATCAAGGAAAACCTGAGTCTCATAACCTCTCATACCTACAAAGAAACCGTCTTCGCAAATTGCTTTTGAAGAGCGGACATACCATAAATTAGAAATTTGTTCACGTAACACCGTAAAATAATTACTTTCACCATGAATAGAAAGCGCTTCGCTTAAAGTGTCTTTGCGTGCCCCTCCGTCTTCCTGCGGGATTGCCGGATCGCTCATTTTTATCCAACCCGATGTTTCGTAATAAGAGTTGTTGTAAAAAATGAGTGTTTTTTCATCGCGCCCTTTAATCCACGCGCGGTTTGAATAAGCAAAAACATTTTCATTGACAGAGCCGTCGTTGCAATAAAGATCATAAAGCCTGAAGTTAACGCTGCCTGAAAAAAGGGAACGGCGTTTCATTAACGGGAAAATTTCACGCTCATGACGATCTACAAGATAGCCGTCGGGTACTTCGTCACGGTAGGCGCGGCGATATTCCATCCCGTATTTTTCTTCAAAGCCTTCAATTTGACCGTGACCGAACATCGGCAAGCCGGGCATCGTTACAAGCAAGGTACAAATACCGAAATATTTATCGCCCTTGCCGAATTGAGCGACCGCGGTTTCTTCATCAGGGTTATTCATAAAATTGACAAAGCGTTTTAAAATTTCAGGATCAAACTCAAGAGTGTTTTTGATGGTGGCGCGGTATTTATCATTCTCTTCGTTTTTAAGCATGTTCATAAAAGCTGAATTATAAACGCGGTGCATTCCAAGCGTGCGGACAAAGTAACCTTCCATCATCCAGAAAGCCTCGGCAAGTAAAAGAGTGTTAGGCGCTTCAGCCGCGCAGCGGTCAACCACTTCTCGCCAAAACTCGTTAGGGATGCAGCGGTTAAACTCGTCTGTAGTGATTGCATGTTCTGCGCGGCTGGCGATTGCGCCGCCTGACCCGGGTGCAGGAAACCAAAGCCGTTGAATGTGCCGTTTCGCAAGCGTCATTGCGGCATCAAAGCGCACGATAGAAAACTGCTGGCACACGCCGATAATTGTGCGTATAACAGCTTCTCTTGCTTCAGGATTTAAAAAATCGATTTGAGCTGTATCGTTCCAGGGCATCGAAGTGCCGTCATTGCCGTGATAAATATAGCGTGTCTCTCCTGTGCGGTTATCGATACGTTTAAAAACAACAGCCGCGTCACTCCGTGAAAAATAATGCTCTTCTATTTGAACTGTAATATCATCGCGCCCGGAAAGATTGCCACAGTTATAGTTGTAAGTAGGGAAGGGCGGATACGGAAGCTGAAGAAATCTATCGGGATGTTCGATTATCCATTTGCTGTCGATACCTGTGTGATTAGGAACCATATCCGACCCAAGGCGGATACCGCGTTGCATACACCTTTCACGTAAATTAGTAAGAGCGCCCCAACCGCCCAATTCACCGGCTATATCATAATCACGCAAGCTGTAAGCGGAAGCCGCTGCTTCAGGATTGCCTGTCCATTGTTTTATCGTTTTACTTGCTTCGCTACGCTCCCACAAACCGATCAGCCAAAGCCCTGTAAAACCCCTTCTCGCTAACTCATCGATTTCCTCATCGGGGATTTGATCAAGGCGGGTAATTTCTTTGCCGTATTTTTGTGAAATTTGAAAAAGCCAGACAAGCGTACTTTTTGCTATCAACACTGTACGGGGCATCCAGTCCTGATCAGGGCTGAAACGCTCGTATTCATCAAGCCCTGCAAAAGTCATAACCTGAGTGGGGCCGGGCCCGTAAAAAACAGGTTTATTTTCTTCGTTGATAACGTCAAAACTCATCAGCAAACGTGCCATATATTTTGAAATAAGAAGCCCCCAATTTCTCCGCATAAAATCAAGTTGATCAAGGAGGGAGTCTGGGTGAGCAAGCGCAGGAGCGCGGAGGAAATCCCAAAGGTTCATCCCGTCAGGGCCAAAAGGCGGCATATCTTTTAAGTGCGCTTTTAACTCTTCGATTGCGTCAGGATAAACTGTATCTTTGGAAAGTTTTTTATCATCAAATAAAAATTTAAAAGGTTTAAAAGCTGGATTAAGATTAGCAAGCGAAAGCAGCATGGTTTCTTCGATGGAAAGAGCGCGGCAGCTTTCACCGTCATCTTCGCTTTGCAAATATTGCTCAACATTTTGTACGCCCGTATACACCGCTTTCGGCGGAAACTGGCTTGAAAAAGCGTTTAAAAGACTGTCGGTTTTATCTCCGCCGAGTTTGGTTTCCAGTCTGTCAAGCGCGGTTTCAAAAACATCGGTTTGAACCTGCTCGCGGTAAATAGCGACAACAAAATGGAGAATTTCATCGATTAGACCCATCGCATATAGATCGCCGGCTTTGATAAATCTTTCAGGGTGGGCGGGATCTTGGTTGGAATTAAACTTAGCCGTTAATTCTCTGCATTGTTTTAAGTCGACAAGAACGACATTCCCTGTCAAAGAAAAAAGGCTGTCTTTTAATTTGTGCTCACGGCGGACATCACGGTTAATATGGAACTCCATGAGGGCTTTACGGGTACGGCAGTTAAATTTACGGGCTGTTAACGAATCCTTGCTTTCTTTTTCCAGTTTAGTAAGTTTTATATATATTTTCCTCATGACCGCTCCTTCCCCGTTTATATATTATATAGTAAATATTAAAAAGGTGACAACGGTTCAGATAGTACTCACGCCATGTTTTTTTGCGGCTTTTAATAAATCATCGTCCAATGTGCATAGTACAGCTTTTTTTCGATCTGCCAATTCCAAATAGGCGGCGTCATAAGCGGAAAGGTTATATTTGTTACCTAATTCCCATAATTTTTTAGAATAATTTACACCTGTTTCAAAATCAGTTTTGAATTCTATAAAAGATAACATAGGATAAAAATAAACGGCTTCATCTTCGGTAAAACGCTTATGCCGAATTAAATTACGAAAAACATTCGCGATTTCATACCAACTAAGTTGAGGGATATATACATCATCATTTTCATCCAGAGCGTCATATATATTGTCAATTATTAAATTATTTTCATCAGGCAAAATAACAGCAATAATAAAGGATGTATCATAAACGTAATTCAATATCTTCTCCCTTCTTTTATTGCCTCGAGTATATCAAAATCACCGGGTTTCCCCCGATATAATTTCCTCATTTCTCTAAGCGCAATAACCGCTTCCTTCCGCGTCATTTGCTTATCCTGTTCAATAGGGCTGATTTTCGCCACGGGTTTTCCCCTTTTAGTAATAATAAAATTATTACCGTTTTCAACTTGTTCTAAGATTTGTGAAAAATGAGTCTTAGCTTCAAAAGCGCCTATTTGCTGTGTTAACATATCAAACCTCTATAAACCAGTTTAATAGACTAGTCAGATAGTGTCAAGTAACAACTTAAATATTAATGTCACCTTTTTCAACCTTAGATATTTTTATTAAGTGGAAAATAAAAAGAAATCTGCTATATTAAATAGAAAAGGAGAATTTATGAAAATGAGAGCGATTTTACTAACTATGTTAGCGGCACTATTAACCTTAATAATAGGATGCAGTAAGGGTTCCATGGGAGATGCGGAAACAAAAAGCTTTGCGCGGAATCAAAATATAGCATATGGCCGTGCAGCGACTTATGCAAGCGATGCAGTCAATGAAGCTGCCGTTATGCATGATGAAATCCGCGCAGAAGAAAGCGGAGAAACACAAGCGGCAAACTTAAACAACACAGAACGGAAATTAATAAAGCGCGCCTATGTCAGAGTCAGAGTAGAAAACTTAGATGAGGCGGATGCTGTTGTCGCCGGTCTGTTGGAAAAATATGAAGCATACTCCGCTTCAACAGAAGCTGATGAAAACTCACGTCACTATTCTCTGCGAGTTCCGTCTAACAGATATGATGAATTTTTAACAGAAATGAACGGTATGGGAAGATTACTCCGCCGTTCAGAAAGCACGGAAGATGTAACGCTCCGTTACTACGATCTTGAAGGGTGGCTTGAAACAAAGAGAGAGTTACTGCGGACTTTTCAATCGTATTTAACAAGAGCGAGAAACATCGAAGAGATACTTTCTGTCGAAGCGCGGATCGCAGAATTGCAAAACGACATTGAAGGAACAGGCGCGCAACTTCGCCATCTGTCAAACAGAGTGGATTATTCGACTATCGATCTTAACCTTGCCGGCCCTGTCACAAACGGACAAAACAAAGGTTTTACCTTAGGCGAGCAAATTAAACAATTGTTCGGCGGCTTTGGAAAATTCCTATCAGGTGTAGCGGTAGCGATTATCGGTATTATTATTTACGGTATCCCGGTTTTATTATTAATAGCGTTATTGTTCTGGTTGTTGTTCGGCAGAATCGGACTGATGCGGAGATTGTGGGTTCTGGTAAAAGGAAAGAAACAAGACTAAGAATTTTAAGCACAGAAGCTTATTCTTGCCATAAAGCATAATTGACACCTATATGTTAAACTAAATACATGGACACAAACTTGATCCGGCAATCCATACTCAACTTTGCCGAAGCGTCTTTTTCCCGATCCGGCGGACCGGGAGGGCAGAACGTGAACAAAGTAAATACCAAGGTAACAATGCGTATAAATCTGATAGATTTAGACGGCCTCTCTGAAATTGAAATGGAGCGGTTAAAAATACAACTATCTAACAGGATTTCAAGGGACGGTGAAATTATTATCACTTCGGAAGAGGAGCGTTCACAGAAAGTAAATTTGGAAAGGGCGTATTTTCGCATGGAGGCTCTGATTATCTCAGCGGCGAAACTCCCTAAGCAGAGGAAACCTACAAAACCGAGCAAAGCGGCTAAGGAAAAGCGGTTACAAACGAAAAAACGCCAATCTCAGAAAAAGGCGGAAAGAGGGGTGAAAAATGTTTCACGTGAAACATTTTAAATACTCTAATCATAAGAAATTACGGGAGAACGAGGTTAAAATTACTAACAATTTTCTTTGTTCTCTGTTAATTGACTTTAAAATCCTATCTTTTTAGTCTCTTTTGGCTTTTCTATCAAGTTATTTAAAGCTTCTATAACTTGACCTATTGTTTCGTCATACTCTGTAAACTTATAATCGCAATTATCAATATGAAGCATAAGTAATTTACTTAATTTTGCAATTTGTTCATTTGAACCGCTTTGGGAAAGTACAAATTGCCTTAATTGAACAAAAGCGCGCATAATATTTATGTTTACCTCTATTGCTTGTTCAGAATTAATTACACTGGACAACATAGCAACTCCTTGTTCTGTAAAAACAAACGGATTATAACGTCTGCCGCCATGATTAAAACTTGAGGTCGCAATTTGCGACCTCAAGATAAAACACTCTTCATCTGTTAATTGAAACATAAAATCAAGCGGAAATCTTTTGATATTACGTTTTACCGCTTCATTTAACCTTTTTACCTCCACCTTATATAAATCTGCCAAATCACGGTCTAGCATAACCTTTTGCCCGCGAATCTCGTGAATAAGGTTTTCAATATTTAGATTCATACTTATTCTCCTTAAATTACCAAGCTTGAAATTCTTAACCGGTTCTTATCCAACGGAAACAAAGCCATATTTCAAGCATCTGGTGAAAGCGGGAGAGCAGTCCTCTCCCGGACACTTTTCAGAAAGTGTCACATATATATGGGTTACGTATGCCTGGCGCTTGATTGAAAATGAATTTTTTTTGAAAAAAAGCAAAAAACCGCCCTTCGCAGGACGGTTTGTAAATTTTAATTGAACTACGCTACATCTGGTGTACTCTTATCCACAGGTACACCAGAGAATTCAGGTGGCTGCCACCATTGTGTCACCTTACATTACCATGCGGTAAAAACATATACTTCTGATTTTCTGATACGGCAGCCTGTCACGTTAAATAATATTTGATCGCCTGTAATTGTTCCGATATAATCAGAAACGCCGTCATCATATTTTGCTTGATATCTTATTTCATTACCTTTTATTGTATAATTTGTTCCTATGGCAATATATTTTTTCTTTTTATCAAATTCTTTTTTAATTTGCGCTGCTGTTTTTTTGGAATACGTGATTATCACTGTTTTGTCTTCATAAAAACGTATATATGCTGAAACTGCCAATCCTTCAAAATTATGAGAAGCATAAACACCGTTAAATTTTATTTCCGGCGAGGTTTTTACAGGCGGTGTATATGACGAAGCGATGGGAACTGTTTGTTTCGACGGAACTGGCGAAGAAGGCGCAGCAGGCTTTACAGGTGTTGAACCGCCTGAAGGTGCGGGTCTTTGCGGGGTGTAGTTTATGCCTAAACGGCCAAGGCATTCCAATGCGGCATCACTGCCATAGTCTGCTGCTTTTTTATAATCTGATACTGCGTTACTTTTTTCGCCCATTCTCTCATAAACTGTGCCGCGAAGACCATAAGCCATTTGATATTCTTTATCATTACTGGCAAATGATATAGCTTCTGTTAAAATGTCTATTAAAATAATATCATGAAAACCATCATCTTGACCCTGTCGAAAAGCCAACATTCTCATTTCAAAATCTGTCATAAAAATCACTCCTTATATTATATTTATTACAAAAATACTAAAAATACAATATTTTTTCAACCGTATTATTTATTCTTTTAGATTTATCTTGGAAAAACTTCATGCGGCACGGAGACGATCTCCAATGTTACCGACTACGAGAGTGCGTTGATACATATTCGGCTACATTCAGAGATATATAGGATTAGCGATTATCAGTCTTCTTGAAAAGGGAGGCCGTCTTCTGCGGCATTTTCATCTGATGGTTGATTTTTGACTGTATCCGCTTCTGTTTGCGCCGAAGCTTCTTCCTCTTTGATAATTCTATCCAAACCTATTACAAAGTCGGGTTTATCGATGCTGAGCAAGCGCACGCCTTGAGCGGAGCGCCCCATCACGCGGATATCGTTCACTTTTAACTTTATCGACTTGCCCTGGCTTGTAATGCACATAATATCGTCGCTGTCTAATACACTGACGCAACCTACTATGTCACCTGTTTTTTCAGATACGGTGTAAATTTTCTGACCGCCTGTGCCGCGCCCGTGGGGGGTAAATTCGCTGAAATCGACCCGTTTTCCGAACCCGTATTCAGAGAGGATAAGCATTTTTTCAACTTTTTCCGGGGCTTTGCCTTCCGCCAGATCGACGCGCATAAGCCCTGTTAATTCATCGCTTTTTGAAAGTTTCATTCCGGCAATACCGCGCGAGGATCTTCCCATTGCACGGACATTATCTTCGTGGGTACGCAATGCTTGTCCGCTGCGGGAAATAAGCACGACTTCGTCACTGCCGTTAGTTAAAAGGGCGCTGACTAACTTGTCGCCTTCGTCAAGATTTATCGCTACTATGCCTCTCGTTTTCGCGTTGATGAATTCGCTTGTTTTAACTTTTTTTACAACAGCGCGCGCCGTTCCCATGAACAGGTATTCGCTGTCGCTGAAATCTTTGAGAGATACTATCGCGGTAATATCTTCGTTAGGTGAAACTGTAAGCAAGCTCTTGATGTGTGAGCCTTTGCTGGTGCGGCTGCCTTCCGGCAATTCGTGGACTTTCATCCAGTACGCTTTTCCGGCGCTTGTAATAAACATGATGTATTCATGAGTCGATGCGACAAAAATTTGTTCGACAAAATCATCTTCTGTAAGTTTCGCGCTTTGCATACCTTTGCCACCTCTGCCTTGATTTTTATAGGCGGAAACAGGGACACGTTTCACATAACCAAGATTAGAGATGAGAATCATCATCTCTTCTTTTTTGATTAGGTCTTCAATATTGATATTTTCCACTTCACCGGCGACAATCTCGGTGCGACGTTTATCGCCGAATTTTTCTGCAATTTCACGGGTTTCATCTTTAATTACGCCGCGCAGTTTTTTTTCATCGGCAAGCAGGGATTTATAATATGCTATGCGTGTTTTTAATTCATTGAGCTCGTCCTGGAGTTTTTCAACTTCAAGGCTTGTTAAGCGCCCTAAGCGCATTTCCACTATCGCTTCTGACTGCGCTTCCGAGAGCAGGAAGCGTTCCTGCAGTTTAAGACGCGCGGTCGCTACATCACGGCTTGCTTTGATGACAGCGATTACTTCGTCAATATTTGCAAGAGCAATGAGTAACCCTTCAACAATGTGAGCGCGTTCTTCAGCTTTGCGTAATTCGTAACGGGTACGGCGTGTCACCACATCGACACGGTGTTCAACAAAATAGTGAACCAATTCCCTCAATGTGAGCAGTTGCGGTTTGCCGTTGACAAGCGCCAAATTGATGATACCAAAGGTGGTCTGAAGCTGTGTATTAGAGAAAAGCTGGTTTAAGATGACTTTTAATATCGCGCCTTTTTTTAATTCGATGACAACACGGATACCGTCACGGTCTGATTCGTCATTTGCATTTGAGATACCGTCGATTACTTTATCCCTCATCAATTGACCGATTCTTTCAAGAAGGAGCGCTTTGTTCACGTTATAAGGGATTTCTGTAAAAATGATTTTTTCTTTGCCTTGTTTTGTAGTCTCAACGTTGAATTTGCCGCGGACAAGCAATTTACCGCGCCCTGTTTTGTATGCCTCTTTGATGCCCTTGCGTCCGAAGATTACCCCTCCTGTCGGGAAGTCGGGGCCTTGCACATAGCGCATAAGGTCTTCATTGGTTGCGTCAGGGTTGTCGATAAGAGCGCAGATTGCGTCGCAGATTTCACCGAGGTTGTGGGGCGCCATATTTGTCGCCATACCGACAGCGATTCCGCTTGAGCCGTTTATCAGTAGGTTAGGGACAGCGGACGGGAGGATGGTCGGCTCGATTTCAGATTCATCAAAATTCGGAACAAAATCCACCGTCTCCTTGTGGAGATCCTGGAGCATTTCATCGCCGACTTTAGAGAGTTTCGCCTCGGTGTAACGCATGGCGGCAGGCGGATCATCGTCTATCGATCCGAAATTACCTTGACCGTTAATAAGCGGGTAGCGGAGGGAGAAATCCTGAGCCATGCGTACCAAAGCGTCATAAAGGGACAGATCGCCGTGGGGGTGGTATTTACCCATCGTATCGCCGACGATACGCGCGCTCTTCTTTGTCGCCGCCCCGGGTCTTAAACCAAGCTCGTCCATGGCGAAAAGCAGCCGTCTATGCACCGGTTTTAAACCGTCCCGCACATCAGGCAGGGCGCGGCTGACTATGACCGACATTGCATAATTTAGATAATCGGTCTTTACTTCGTCTTCTATCGCAATTGGGATTACTTTGCCTTTGGGGTTGTCGCCTAAGGGTAATTCTTCATTATCTTTAACTTTCGCCACTCTATAAATCCTTTATAAAACACACCTTTCATCAAATTTTAAACATAAGGTGCGGCTGATGTTTAATTAACTTATTTATTTTACAATTTTTTAAGACTTTAGTCAAAAGGGTTATATATATTATTTTATCAAATTATATCTTTTTCTTTGTCTGCTATTATTCGCCCTAATTTAATCAGCTTTTCTCTTAATTTTTCGTCTTTAATTGAGTCATAATCTATGTCAGGTTCTTTAATATCAAATGATATTTCTTGTGTTTGAGGAAACTCCGGCGTTTCTGTTTTTTTTTCGTCTAACGATTCGTTTTTTTCAATATTATTTTTTATTAAAGGTTTCCCAAGAATTAAAGAAATACTTTTTATTTCCATTTCCGGAAAGCGAATACGATAATCATTCAATATTTCTTCTTTTTTTGTTTGAAAAATTTGTTTCCAACCTGGGTGATCCGTTTCAACTAACAAAATCCCTTTTTCCAGTTGTTTGATTCTTGAATGATCTACAGCTTCCGCGATTCCGTTTTTTGTGATTATTTCCGCCCATGATTCAAAAATATTAGAATAACATTTCGCTTTTTTAATAAATTGCTCGTCAAAGAGAAGTGAAAGTACATCTCCTGCTTTTTTCATTTAGCTAAGTTTCCTTGTTTTACATTATAAACCAATGTATCTTCTTTTTGATAGCGTTGATACGGTTCCTCCGGTAAAAATGTATAAAAAGCCTGATCGTAGCAAGGCAGTACGGAAAGAAATCTGCGTCTTTTTTCCCCGTCCATTTCAAGAAGAACGTCATCTAGTAAAAGAAGAGGGTTAAGCCCTGTCATTGTTGAAAAACGGCGGGCTTGCGCGGCTCTTAATAATAAAGCTAGAAGCCGCCTCTGACCGGTAGACGCTTTTACTGTAAAATCCGCACCGTTATGCGCAAAGGTGTAACGGTCGCGGTGAGGTCCGCAAAGGGTTTGCCCTGCGCTCATATCACCTGCCCGCCGTTGCTGCAGCAGGGAAAGAATATCGTTCTCTGTTATTCCTTTCCATGACCGGATGTATTGTACGGTAATTCCGGAAATATCTGAAACTTCTTCGTAAAGCGGACCGAAAATACCGGAAAAATCCTGCACCGCTTTTTCTCTTTTTTCCATTAATTTAAATCCGTACAAAGCAAATTGAGGGTCTAAAGCATCTAAAACAGAATTTAATTCACCGCTTGTTGTTTTTTGAACGCCTTGTTTTTGCTGCGAAAAATCCCTTAGCAAAGTGTTGCGTGATTTTAAAATGCGTTTATAACGGCGAAGATCCTCAAGGTAAACAGGGTCATATAAGCTTAAGGTTTGATCAAAAAACCACCTCCTTCTTTCAGGGGTACCGCTTACAAATTCCATATCTTCATGGCAAAAAACGATGCTTGGAGCGATGGAAAGGAGTTCTTTTCTGTCTTCTGCGTGCTTTCCGTTAATTAATATTGTTTTTTTCCCTTTTTCAAATTTTATGAGTATTTCGTCGTTAACAGATTGAGAAAGAGTTACCTTTGCGGAAAAATCTTTTTCGCCGTTACGCGCTAATTCGCTGTCGCGGGCTGTACGGAATGAAGATGCGTAAGCGCAAAAATATAAAGCTTCCAGAAAATTTGATTTGCCTTGACCATTTTCCCCGATTAGAAATACATCTTTTGCGCCTGTGAAAAATTCCGTATCGGCAAGATTTCTAAAAGACGCGGTCCGTAAAGATGAAAAAAACATTTAAGTTTTCTGCGATCCGGATTACTGCAATTAAGATGATTGCATGGGCATAACAATATGGAAGAAGTCTTTTTTCTCAACAGGTTCAATAGTTATGGCTTTCACCGCGCTATTAAAACGTATTCTTATTTCTTCGTCGGTCATTATTTTAAAAGGCTCTTCCAGATATCTGTAATTAAGAGCAATTGAAACATCTTCGCCGTCATATTTACACGGGATTTCATCTTCAACTGTTCCCAGTTCGCTTTCCTCAGAAAAAATAGAAATTCTTCCCGAAGAAATTCCAAGATATATCCTATGAGATTTTTTTTCCACCATGAGTGATACACGCCGCAACCTATCCAGCATTTCGTTTCTATTTACAGAAAGATAAAATTCCTGTACTTCCGGAATTACTTTTTTATAATTAGGGAACATACCTTCTATCAATAAAGAAGAAAATTGATATGATGCAAAATTAATAAAAATCATTTTATCACTGATAGAAATACTTATTAATCCTTCATCTCCTGATCTTTTTAAAATAGTATTTAATATTTTAGGAGGTATAATTATTCCTGAAAAATCATTTATTTTATCTGCAGGCTTTGATATAAAAGCCAAACGCCTTCCGTCTGTCGCTACCATAATTATTTTATTTTCGCTTTTTTCCATAAAAACACCGTTCATAAAAAAACGTGTTTCATCATCAGAAACCGCAAAAACACTTTGTTGAATCATTTCTCTAAAATCTTTTATAGGCATTTCAAAAAAAGGTTCTGAAGAAACAGGCAATTCCGGAAATTTATCTGATGCAATACATTTTAATTTATATTCAGGTTTTTTTTGAGTTATAGGTTTTACAATAGTAATATTATCATTTTGAGAAAATTCTATTTCATCATAAGGAAAAGTAGAAAGTATACCTAAAAATTTATCTGCAAAAACAATTGTAGAGCCTTCTTTAATTACAGTTACAGGAATTTCTGTTTGAAAATTTACTTTTATATCTTTTGCTTTTATTATTAATTTATTATTTATCGCTTCAAGATAAATATTAGATAAAATTAACATAGCGTTTTTTGAAGATATAATTTCCTGAGCGATGGAAATCTCCTTTAAAAGGACTTCTTTGTTACAAGTAAACTTCATTTTTCCTCTCCTTATTAATATTAAATTTTATATATTAATAATAACAATAATAATAAGCCGCTTTATATGTTGAAAACATATATAACTTCTTATTCTATATACACTTACAAATCTAATAATTATTGGATAATTATTAGATTAATAACTGATTTTACACAATAAAAATCTTTTCCACAACATAATAACATGTTTTTCATAATTTTGCACTGAATTCTTTTATAGCCCTTATTTGTTTATCTATATTTGATTCTAAAGAAGGGTCTGTAATAAGTAAATTTCTTATTTTTTCTACCGAGTGCATCACGGTAGTATGATCTCTCCCTCCAAAATCCTTTCCTATTTCTGTTAAAGAATATTCTGTCATTTCTTTGCCTATATACATTGCAAGATGACGGGCAAAGGTTATATTTTGAGTTCTTTTCTTTCCTTTTAAATCATTAGGGGTAAGTCCGTAATTTTCTGCAACGACCCTTATTATATTATCCATAAGTAAATTTGTGTTTCTTGATGCGTTAAAAGTGTCTCTTAACCTTTGCTGCGCTATTTCCAATGTTATAGGTTTTCCCATTAATTCTGTGTAGGCTATAAGCACATTTAAAGCGGAAACTAAATCTCTTACATTTGATGAGATATTTTCCCCTATAAAATTAATTATTTCATCGGAAATTTCTATATTTCTGCTTTTTGCCGTTGATTTTAAAATAGCGCATCTCTCTTCATATCTTGGAGGGGCTAAATCCGCTCTGACGCCTTGTTCAATACGGGAGATAAGCCTTTCGGAAAATTCCTTTAATTCTGAAGGAGGTCTGTCGCAAGTAAATACCAGTTGTTTTTTTGCATTTGCAAGCGCGTTAAATGTATGAAAAAGTTCCTCCTGAATACCGTGTTTTTTTTGGAAAAATTGAATATCGTCAATTAAAAGAACATCGGTATAACGGAATTTATTTTTAAAGACATTCATTTTTCCTTGCGCGATACCGTCAAGATATTCATTTAAAAAGTCCTCTGATGTGACAAAAATAACTTTATTATCAGAGTTTTCATGGACAAAATTGCCGATTGCCTGCATTAGATGTGTTTTCCCCTGCCCTACACCGCCGAAAATCAAGAAAGGGTTATATGCTTTACCGGGGTTTTTGCTGATTGCAATGGCGGCGTTTGCCGCAAAATTGTTGTTTTCCCCTACTATATATCTTTCAAAAGTAAAATCATCCCTCATTTGAGGATGCTTTCCCCTTTTTTCTCTAATTACCGGCGTTTTTATTACAGGGGTATCTTCTTTTAATGTTTGGATTTGTTCAACAACAGTGCTTTTAGTTTTTTCTTCCTGAGTAGGTTTGTAAATTTCTGTATTTACTTTTATTTCTCTTCCGGAAACGGCTTTTAATTTTAAATTTATCTTATCTAAATAACGGGATTCAACCGTTTTTTGATGGAATGAAGAGGGGACCCCAAGCACGATGCTGTCATTACCAGCTCGCAGGTATTTCAATTCTGAAAACCAGCCGCTGAATTCCTCCTCCCGTAGGTCATTCTGCAGTTGGACTAAGGCTTCTTTCCAGAAACCTTCATAATCCAAATCAGTCATTATTTTTTCAACCTTTATTTACGGTTTATTCCTCCGCTAACCCTATACAGGAGTGTAAGTTTTTATCATTATAAAAAAACGAAGATACTACAAAAACATTTTTTGCAGTTTGACAGGTCAGTTTATCTACAAGTTATCCACAATGGCTAATGATAACGGTACTAGTTTTTAAGTAAATTTCGTATAAAAAAATATAACATTCACTTAATACCTGAACAGTAGAAACTTACTAACTCCTTATACCATAAGGAATTAGCTTCATCTTGATATCTTCTTTTAAGATATCTTGCCTTCTCTTTTTTTACAACGATAATCTGCCGAATTTTACCCAATTTTATCCACAAGTTATGCACTTTTGATATCTATAGGTCCTCACCCTGCAGACAGTAGATAAATATAGCTGATTAATGTTTTTATTGTCAAGGGTAAATATTAATTATTTTTAAAATATATCATCAAGATAATTTGTTTTCCTATTTATCTTTACCCTCCTCCTTAAAAAAGATATACTGATATAATGAGCACAGATAATAATTACTCCGCTAAAAATATTACAGTTTTAAAAGGATTAGAAGCCGTCCGTACCCGCCCCGGTATGTACATTGGGACTACAGGTATAGATGGGTTGCATCACCTTGTTTTTGAAGTAGTCGATAATTCAGTTGATGAAGCCATGCAGGGCTTTTGTACAAATATAGTTGTAATTCTGGAAGGCAACGATGTCGTCCGTGTCGAGGATAACGGCAGGGGAATCCCTGTTGATATTCACCCAACCGAAAAAGTAAGCGCCCTTGAATTGGTAATGACGAGGCTTCATGCCGGCGGTAAATTTGATAAAAAGTCTTATAAGGTTTCCGGCGGTTTGCATGGTGTCGGTGTTTCTGTTGTGAACGCGCTTTCCGAGTGGTGCGAGGCTTTTGTTCATATTGACGGTAAAATCCACACACAGCAATATAAGGCAGGCATTTCGCAAGGTCCGGCGAAAGAAATTTCCGCATCAAGTCTTCCCTACCCTTCTACGCCTGACCGCAAAGGGACAGTGATACGTTGGAAAGCCGATACTTCCATTTTTGAAACAACCACATATAATTTTGACGCACTCTCTAACCGTTTGCGCGAACTTGCATTCCTCAACAAAGGTTTGAAAATAACTATCCGTGATGAAAGGCTTTCCACCCCGAAAATTCACGATTTTATGTTTGAAGGCGGAGTGAAAAGTTTTGTCGAATACTTGAATCAAAATAAAACAGTATTATACAAAGAGCCGGTTTTTCTTAGCGGCACACGTGACGACGGTGCAGGCGGCGAAGTTGAAGTTGAAACTGCCATTCAGTACAATGACGGTTTTAATGAAATAATGTTTACTTTCGTAAATGATATTAACACACGCGAAGGCGGCACTCATCTTGGCGGTTTTAAATCTGCTCTTACCCGCACCTTGAATGAATTTCTTAAAAAATCAAAACACGCAAAAAAGTTAGACGAAACTCTTTCAGGTGACGATGTGCGCGAAGGGCTTACGGCGGTACTTTCCATCAAAGTACCGAACCCGCAGTTTGAAGGGCAAACCAAAAGCAAGTTAGGTAATTCCGAAGTGAAGGGAATCGTTGAATCATTGGTAAATGAGCAACTGGAACTTTATTTTGATAAACATCCCGATGTTATAAATAATATATTAGAAAAATCCGTGTTAGCCGCAAAAGCGCGTATCGCCGCGCGTCAGGCGCGTGACGCGACACGCCGTAAAAACGCTATGGACAGCGCGGGATTGCCAGGTAAACTTGCAGATTGTTCTGAAAAAGACCCTGAAAAGTGCGAATTATTCATTGTAGAAGGAGACTCTGCAGGAGGTACCGCAAAAGGCGGGCGCGACCGCCGTTACCAGGCGATACTTCCGCTTTGGGGAAAAATGCTCAATGTTGAAAAACAGCGTATCGAAAAAGTAATCACTAATGAAAAACTTCAGCCGATTATTGCAAGCATAGGGGCTGGCTGCGGCAATGATTTTGATGTTTCAAAAATTCGGTATCATAAAATCATCATCATGGCGGATGCTGACGTTGACGGATCGCACATCCGCACCTTGCTTTTAACGTTCTTTTACCGTTATATGACGCCTCTTATTGAAAAAGGGCACGTCTATCTTGCCATGCCGCCGCTCTATAAAGTCAGTTACGATAAAAAATCTTTTTATGCTTATGATGACGCTGAAAAAGATCGTATCATTTCTGAGTCAGGCAAAGATGCGGAAAAAGTTGTTGTCCAACGTTACAAAGGTTTAGGTGAAATGAACTCCGATCAGTTATGTGATACAACAATGGACGTTAATAAACGTAATATAATTCAAGTACATCTTGATGATGATGTCGAAGCGGAAAGAATTATTACTACTTTGATGGGTGAAGTTGTAGGACCAAGACGTGAATTTATTGAGGATAACGCATTATTGGTAAGTAATTTGGATGTATAATAATTAGGAGGACAATATGTCAAAAAGTGTGGTAAATTCTAAATCGAAAAAAGAAAAAAAAGATAAAGCTATAAAAAAAGCCAGAAAAAAGAATTTTATAATGATTAGTATAATAATTTTAATAATCGCTGTTGCTGTAGTTCTTGGTATTTATGCAAGTAACAGGCAAAATGCAAAACAAGTAGGGGCGGAAATATACAGTGACGGGAATCAGACAGTTCAATTATTGGCAGACGGCACATTTAACGCTGCATTAGCGCATAACAAACGGATAAGCGGCACCTACACAAGAACAGCCGAGAATAACAGAACCATTGTTTCTTTTAATGTTAACGGCAACATTGAAACAGGATCGATAATAAATAACGCTTTGCACTTTCCTGAAGAGTGGGAAGACGGGCATCATCACGGGAATGTATTGCCGAAGAGGTAAATTTTAATTTGCCATTTTATATTTTATTGTTCGCAAAGTTCGACGGAGATTTATCGAAAGGATTAAAACTAAACAAGAGCTTGTGGCGGTTTTTAATTAAGTGGTTTTATTATTTTTAACATGCTACAATAAATCATGCCAGACAACAAGAAAGAACAGAGCCATCTATGCTGATGTTGTTTTTCTCAGGAACCGGAAATTCTAAATATATCGCGGAATTATTCTGCCGTAAGATTAATACTGTCCCGGTTTCGCAATGTCATTCCATCGAAGAAAATGTTGATTTTGGTAAATTAATTTCTTCTTACGAAACAATTGGTTTTTGTTATCCGATTTACGGTTCCAGAGTGCCGAGGATCATGAGAGAATTTGCCGGTAAATATATAGAGTTTTTAAAAGATAAAAAAATTATTATTTTTTGCACTCAATGGATATTCTCAGGTGACGGCGCGAGAGTGTTTACAGATATGTTTGCGCATAACTATGTAAATGTGATTTATGCTGAACATTTTTTTATGCCAAATAATGTCAATAATTTGTCTTTTTTACCGATAGCGAACGAGAAAAAAATTAAAAAATATCTTATGAGAGCTGAATCAAAAATGCAGATTGTTTGTAATAATATCAATAACGGTATTACTAAAAAACGCGGATTTAATATTTTTTCTCGTTTTCTTGGATTGTTTCAGGGTGTTTTTATGTCGGTATGGGAAAAAAAGGCTTTGGATTTGGTCAGGGTATCTAATGAATGTACTTGCAGCGATGCTTCCGCCATGAAATGCAGTTTGTGCGTTTCTATTTGTCCGATGCGTAACTTTGAAAACCAAAATGGAAAAATTATAACCAAAGGAAATTGTACCATTTGTTACAGGTGTATTAATAAATGCCCCAAAAAAGCTATTGCGGTTTTTTTACCGGCAAAACCGAAAGTGCAGTATAGCGGAATAAAGTGATAAAAAAGGTTAAATATAAAAATTCTTTGTTTTAAAGAAATATTTCTGTTTAATGAAAATTAACTTAGTTAATCGCTATATTTTTCCATTACCCCCCGCTCATCGCAATCCTGCGCTCTCTTACAAGAAGAAGCTTTTTTTCTAACTCTTCCGCTTGATTGTTTCCAATGAACATTTTTAATTCATCAAGGCTTTTTTCAAATTGATCGATACGGCTTAGGAGGGCGCCGCTGTTTTCGAGAAAAAGCTCGGTCCACATTGGAGCGTTGAGCATGGCGATGCGCGTGAGGTCTTCGAAACTGCCGCCGCCGAAACGGGTTATTTCTGTGTCGCTTTCGCAGTCGATGAGAGCGGCGGCTATTACATGGCATAATTGGCTTGTGAAGGCGATTTTGCGGTCGTGTTCTTTTGGGCTTACTTCGGTAATACGGGAAAAGCCTATTTTGTAAATTATGCTTTTTAGAAAATCCAGGTTTTCTTTTTTGTTATGTGCAATAGGGGTTAGTATATAATTTTTTGAGTTAAAGTTGCAAAGCCCTGAGTTGTTAAAACCGCTTTTTTCCGCGCCCGCCATTGGATGTCCCGGAATAAAATCGATATTATCTTTTTTTCTGTAATCGCAGAATTTTTCAGCGGCAATCGCTATACTTTCTTTTGTCCCTGCGATGTCTGTAACAAGACAGCCGTTTTTAAAAGAATCTTTCCATTGTTCAAGAAAACGCAGAATAGACGATGGGTTAAGGCAAAGAAAAACAATGTCGCATAACGCAAGCATTTCCCCTGCGTTTTCCGCGTTAAAACTCGTACCGATCAATCCTGATTGACGCGCTTTTTTTAGAGTATTTTCATCTTTATCACAGGCAAAAAGTTGATTTTGCGTAACACCGCCTTTTTCACGCAGGGCTTTGGCAATCGCGCCGCCCATTAATCCGAGACCGGCTATGCCGATATTACACGCTTCTAATAAACGCAATTATATCACCTTTCCTTCAAGCGCGGCGTATTTGCGGAGACTATCCATAAGATCGTTAAATAATTTCGGTGTAAGCGATTGTTCGCCGTCGCAAAGAGCGTGCTCGGGATCATTGTGAACTTCAACTATTATACCGTCTGCGCCTGCGGCTATTGCGGCTTTTGACATGGCTGGCACCATCCATGAAAGCCCTGTCGCATGGCTTGGATCGACGATGACAGGCAGATGCGTTTTTTTCTTTAATGCGGGGATAATCGCAATATCAAGAATGTTACGTGTAAAGTTATCAAAACCCCGTATCCCTCTTTCGCATAACACAATTTGATTATTTCCGCCCGCCATGACATATTCTGCTGCCATTAAAAGTTCTGTCATTGTGGATGCCATTCCGCGTTTTAGAAGTATCGGTTTTTTACTGCGCCCCAATTCTTTTAAAAGATTAAAATTCTGCATATTTCTCGCGCCGACTTGAATCATATCGACATCTTCAAATAAATTAATCTGGCTTATTTCCATTAACTCGCTGACAATTGGAAGTCCTGTTTCTTTTTTTGCTTCAACAAGTAAACTGATTCCTTCACAACCCATTCCCTGGAAACTGTAAGGGCTGGTTCGCGGTTTAAACGCGCCCCCGCGTAAAAAAGCAGCTCCCGATTTTTTTACATCTGCGGCTATCGATACAAGCTGCTCCCTGCTTTCCACAGAACAAGGTCCCGCAATTACTGCAAAAACACCGCCGCCGATTTTTGCGGTTTTATTTTCAGATTGAAATTCCAATACAGTATCCAAAGGATGAAACATACGGTTTGCGCGTTTGTACGGCTCTTGTACTCTTATAACCCTGTCTACAAAACGGTTAGCCCGTAAGGCTTCGTCATTAATTACTGTTGTGTCGCCGACAAGCCCCAGTACAACTTGTGACGCACCTTGCGAAGAATCAACCTTTACACCTAATATTTCCAAATCGGCAATTAACTTTGCAATTTCTTTTTTGCTTACACCGGGTTTCAATGCTATTATCATTTTTTGCTCCTGATTTATTAATTATATCAAATTTAGATTTCCTTGTCTCAAACTTAAAAATAAGATATAATTATTCAATGAAATATAAATTATTAATGATTTTTATTCCAATTTTTACGGTTTTTTTTATATCTTGTTCGTCTTTTTCCTCAAATTCCGGCTCTATGTCTCCAAAAACCCTCGATTTAGTGCAAAATGCGGTTTTTGAAGTGATTGTAGAGAAGCCTATCACCGATAACACGGTTTATGAAAGAGAATTAAATTGGGATAACGTTCCTTTTGTTATTAAAAATGATAAATATTTTTCTATTGGTACAGCATTTGCTATTTCAAAAAATGAGTTAATTACCGCTTTTCATGTGATCAATCTGGGATATGAAAGTCTTATTTATTCCAAGTATTTTATCCGCGATTCAAAAGGCGGTGTTTATGAAATTGATCGTGTAACGGGCGGTTCCAGAGAAAAAGATTTTCTTATTTTTACTGTCAAAGATAGAACTTTTGATAAGTTTTTTAAATTCGAAAGTAAATATAAAATAGGCGATTCTGTTTTAAGTATTGGAAATGCTTTAGGTGAAGGTATTGTTGTGCGTAACGGTCTTGTTTTAGGAACAGTTCCTGAAGAAGATTCAGGGCGATGGGTTTTGCTTAAAAGTTCCGCTGACGGTAATCCGGGAAATTCAGGGGGACCTCTTGTTACTCCGGACGGAAGAGTAGTTGCTCTTGTCACTTCACTTAGAGATAATATACTTTACTCGGTTCCTGCAGACGTGATCTTTGAAAGTGACCGTTCTGTCCTTCCGTACCGGTCAAAGAACCGTTTTGGTCATCTTATACTGGCTAATAAATTTGATAATATTTTTGAAACAAGTGTTACGCTTCCAAATTCTTATATTAATATAAGAAAAAAACTTCGCGAGGATTATATAAAAAATTATGATTTTGCAATGTCTTCTCTTTTTAATGAAGCGCCTGAATATTTATCCGGTCCTAATAATGTATATCTTTTAAACAGTTCTCTTTCTACATCTTTTCCGCAAGTAAGTTTTATAGATCAAAATGATAATAACTGGAAACTTTCTGACTTTAATATTAAATCATATCCTTTAGAAAATGACGGCAGGTTATCTCATATAAATGTTTCAGGTTATAATTTTTATAAAATTAAAAAACCAAGTACAGTTTCTCTTGAAAAATCCTGTACCGATCCAAAATTTATAATGGATCTTATACTTCAAAATATTCGTACAGATAGAAATCTTTGGGGAAATGACAGATACCGGATACTTTCTTTCGGAGATCCCGTATCTGTCGGGCAGTTTCAGGATAAAATGGGAAGGACATGGATTTCTGCAAGTTGGACTGTAAGTTTTAATGACAAAGTACAGATCTTGTATATTTTGCCTTTACCTGACGGACCTGCTGTGATAAGTATCAATCAGGAAAGTTCTCTTATTCAAGATTATGAATGGGATTTAAGAAAATTATGCGATCATATTTTTGTTGCGTTTTATGCTACTTTTAATAATTGGCTTGATTATCTTTCTATGGATGAATATATACCGGTCTTTTTTAAAGATCACTTGCAAAGCAATTTATCAGACAGTCATAAACATGGTTTAATTTTTCAATGGAATGAGAATAATAAATCATTTTATCTTAATAGTCACGGTATAAGAATCAATTCTGATAAAAATGTTTTTGATTGGACAGGAGGTTCAGAATTATTTATAGCACCTTCATGGTATATAAATGATGAAAAGCTTGAATACGGTGTAAATAAAGTTATTGTAAATAAAGATCTGCGAGGTAATGATTTTTTTGTTGTATACAGAAATATTTTACCGGATCAAAGGCTTGGATCAAAAGCAATGGAAGGATGGAACGATCTGGTACAAGAAAGATTTCCTTTTGACGGGACGGCGGTAATCTCAGCGAGGGAAAACAGAGGATCTGTAGGCGGTATTATAAAACCGGAAAACGCGATATTAAGATCGATCAATAACGTGAAGCTGGATACTCTATTTTCTCTTTATCTTACGATGGAAAATCCGCAGAACGAAGAAAATTTGAATCAACGTTTTAACGCATTGATGCATGCAATTTCAGTTGAAGAATAATAGTTGAAGAAAAATAATTATGAAAAATAAAAATATCGATAATTCCATTTATACCGCTGTTGCGTTATGCGCGGTAGGCGCGGAAAAAGTTGTATCAAACGAATTAAAAAAACTCAATTTCAAAGTTGATGAATCCTTGTACGGCAGGGTGCGTTTTAAATCTGATATAAAAGGACTCTATCAGGCATTGATAAGTCTTCGAGCGGCAGACAGGGTTCTTTTGGAGATAACCCAATTCAGAGCGGATAATTTTGACACTTTGTTTGAAGGCGCAGCCGCCGTAGAATGGGAAAGCTTTGTTCCTAAGGGGATGGGTTTAAAAATCGCCAAGGTGCGCACTAACCGTTCTCAATTAAGCGCTGAAACAAGTATTCAGTCAATTGTTCACAAAGCGGCGGCGCAGCGCCTCTGCGGCAAGTACAAAGTGAGCCGCCTCCCCGAACCAAAGATGATTCCCAAAAATGCGGAAGGCGCGGTTGTTAAAGTTGCGGAAGTGCGGGTTTATATCGAAAAAGATACGGTATCTTTACTTCTTGATTTAAGCGGCGAGCCTCTCTTTAAACGCGGTTACAGAAGCGAAGGGGGTGTTGCGCCTTTAAGGGAAACAACGGCTGCTTCCATTTTGTTATTATCGGGCTGGAAACGTAAGTTCCCTCTTTACGATCCCTTCTGCGGTTCAGGCACTATCCTTATCGAAGCCGCTATGTACGCATGGGACATAGCTCCCGGTCTTGGCAGGAATTTCGCCATTGAAGACCTGCTAATCGCTGATAAAAAAGCCGAACAAGAAACGCGGGAAGAATTCCGTTCAAAAATTGATTTTTCCCGCCTTGTCAGAATCGCAGGCAGTGACGAAGATATCCGCTCTATTTCTATCGCAAGCTCAAATGTCGCCCGCCTTCTCGATATCGCAGAAGGGCGCGCCCCTCAACGCGGAATCCGTACTGTAGAAGAAAAAAATGAAAATACCCCAAGTATCGGTTTAAAAACTTTAGCAATGTCGAAAACGTTTTCCCCTTTTGACGATGCCGAAAGCGATTCCTCCCCGAAGGGGTTTTTGATAACTAATCCGCCTTACGGGAAAAGGCTCGGCGATCAATCACAGGCTGAGCAAATCTACAAGGAGATGGCGGGGTTGAAGCAGAGGTTTCCCGGCTGGAAAATCGCTGTGATAACCGATCATGGCGGGTTTGAAAGTTTTTTCGGTAAAAAGGCGGATTCTTGCCGCGAAATAAGTAACGGCGCGATTCCTTCCTATTTTTTCCAATATGAGGTATGATATTATATTATTATAAATAAGGGGGAAAAATGGCAATCGCGGTTGAACATGAAGAGAGACGTAAAAAAATTCTGGAAAAAGCCCTTGCTGTTTTTATGGACGACGGTTTTGAAAACGCCACATTTCAAAAAATAGCGGACAGGTGCGGCATTACCAGAACTATTTTATATCTTTATTTTAAAAATAAAAAAGAAATTTTCACTTACAGTATAAAGCAACTATTGTTAAGCGTTGAAGAAAAAATTAAATCTATTATAAGCAACACTACATTAAGTAGTATTGATAAAATAACAAATGTGCTTTTATCGATATTCAGCTTGTTTGAGCAGAACCGCCAGCTTCTTTCCGTTGTGCTTAATTACCTTTTACATATTGCAAAGAGCGATGCAAACCCGGAAGGTCTTGTCAGGCGCAGAACCGTAAAACTGCGGCATTTTTTATCGACAATGTTAATTGCAGGAATTAAAGCAGGCGAATTGAAAAAAGAGGATGTAAAAATTTCCACAGATTATTTATATAGTTTTATCGAGTCTGCCATTTTTCAATTAGTTGTTTTAAAACGTGAGAATCTCAGCGAATTAAACACAACAGTTGTGTATGCAATTAAGCGTTTTAAAAAAGATTGATATTTATTTTGATTTAATATAATGCCGCAATTTATCCATAAGAATTTCGAAGTCCAACGGCTTACCGACATGATCGTCCATCCCTGATGCTATACAATGTTCGATATCTTCCTTAAAAACATTCGCAGTCATGGCAATTATCGGAATCTGTTTAGTATATTTAGTTCTTGCCCTCAGTTTTTTTTCTATCACTCTTATTTGTTTTGTCGCTTCGTAGCCGTCCATTCCCGGCATATGAACGTCCATTAAAATCATTTCGTATCTTTCCGGTTCTTCTATGAACATTTCTACAGCTTGTAATCCGTCCGCCGCGCAATCAATTTCTAAATTTGTTTCTTCAAGTAACATTAATACAATTTCCCTGTTTATTTCCATATCTTCTACAAGTAAAACCCTGTGACCTGAAAAATCGTTGTTTTTTATAATATCTTTTGTAAGCTCTTGTTCTTCCTCATCCTCAGCGCGATGGACTTTAACTGTAAAAGTAAATGTCGATCCGCTGCCGGTTTCTGATTCTACCCAAATTGATCCGCCCATCATCTCAACAAATTTTTTGGATATAGAAAGTCCTAAACCTGTTCCGCCGTAAGTACGCGCTGTGCTTGTTTCCGCTTGCTGGAATGCCTGAAACAAATGCGTCTGATGCTCTTTACTGATTCCGATTCCTGTATCAGCGACAGATATCTGCAATGTACAAATCCCTTTTTTTTCTTTTTTTAAAAACGTGCTAAGATTGATTATCCCGTATTCCGGTGTGAATTTTATCGCATTGCTTAAAAGATTTGTAATAATCTGTGATAAGCGCTGATCATCGCAAATTATATATTTTGGTATATCTTTATCAATTTGTACGGTTAAATTTTGATGTTTTTCTTCTACACGGAAAGTAATAACATTTACAACACGGTTTAACATTTTTTCAAAATTAAATTTGATAGGGAACAGTTCAAATTTATTTGCTTCTATTTTGGACATATCAAGAATATCATTAATTACACCTAACAAATGAGTTGATGCATCTGATATTTTATCAAGCGCGTAATTTTTTCGTTCAAGGCTTTCTGAATTTTTTGCAATTAATGTCATGTTGATAATTGCATTCATGGGAGTGCGCATTTCATGACTCATGTTTGAAAGAAACTCGCTCTTTGCCCTGCTTGCGGCTGTTACTTTTGTAACAGCGTCTTTTAATTTTGAGTTGTATATATCCAACATGATTGCGCCTGCAATTGTACTTGCAGTCATTGCTACGAAACTTTTTTCTATATCTGTCCAATAACGCGAGGTTTTACATTGTTCAACGGCAAGTAATCCCCACAAAAGCCCTTCTACATAAAGAGGCGCGCAGATAAATGCATTGACGCTATCCTGTATTAATTCGCGGAAATCGTCAATTTTACTTATTGTTGTGTCAGGGCATGAAAGTATCGGTACTGTAGCGCTGTTGTATAATCTTTCCGGAAAACTCGCTTTTACAATTTTTCCCGGATTGAAATTTTCCCTGCGCGGCGTATTAAAATCCGATGTCCATATATATGTCAATATTGCATCGTCGCTTTGAAAATTTTGTTTAAAAATTACAACTCTGGATACTTTATAATAATTACCAAGTTTTGTAATCGCTTCATTTACAAGCGTGTGCGTATCCCCCGCTGTAACAAAACTACGCGAAATGTCCGAAAGTAATTCCTGTTGATCAAGACGGTCTTTTAACAGCTTGCTTTGATTTTTAAATTCTTCTGTTATTTTTTTCATATTGCGAAGATCATATTGATAGCTTAAAAGCAAATACTTTCCTTTGTATTTTGTACGTGTCAGATTAATTTCAAAGGGGATAAGTTCGCCGCTGCATGTACGGTGTGTCCACTCAAAAGTAATATTTTCGCCGTCTAACGCGCGTTTATTTGTTTCACGCATTTTTTCATTAGAGTTATCTCCATTCGGCTGAAATTCCGGGGAAAACTCATTAAAATGTTCTACGTAATATTGCTTGTCGCATCCGAATAATTCAAGACTTGCGTTGTTTACATTTATTGTACGGAAATTTTCATCAAAAATTGTAAAGCCGATACGCGATGCATTTATAATTGAACGGTTTAATTCATTTTCTTCAGCAATAATATTTTCCATATTTTTTATATTTAACAGATCATATTGATAACCTAAAACTATGAATTTTCCGTTATACATTGTCCGCGTCAATGTCACTTCAAACGGAATTATTTCTCCTTCCGATGTTTGATGCAGCCATTCACGCACTTGTTTTTCACCGTCCATGGCTTTTTTAATTATCTCTATTAATTTGTCTTTGGATTTTGATCCGTCAGTTTGATATTCAGGTGAAAATTCACTAAAGTGTTCGCGATAATATTCTTTTGTAGTTTTTAACTGATGTAAAATCGCATCATTACATTCAATAATATTTAAATTTTCGTCAAAAATTGTAAAACCGATAGGAGCGCCGTCAAGAGTAGCGCGGTTAAATTCGTTAACGCTTGCGATCTTCCGTTCCATATCTGTGCGTATAACGGTATTGGTGCATAAAAAAGCGGCAGAGCGCATTATTTCCGTACAATCATCTTCAAAAAAATGTTCCCTCTCTCTGTCTTCAAAAAGCACAAAGCCCCAAAAAGAATTGTTTATAAAAACAGGAGAGACAAAAGCAGAAACAACGCCGAATGTTTTAAGTATTGCCGCTTCATGTTTCGGTAATAAGCGTACAGGGCTGTTTATCGACTCACCGCTTTTTAAAATATTTTCCCAAGATGGAGCAAGTTGAGAGTAAGCGACATCACTTAGAACGGCAGTAGGGACTGTCGTGCCTCCGGATTCTCTGTCCCATCGGTAAATTTGTGATGCATGTAAACCGTCAGGTTTTATTGAATTACGCCATACCGATAATCTGTCAAGGCTTATCATATCTGCGATAAGCCTGACACCGTCTGTCATCATTGCTTCAAAGGAATCCTTACTTTCTGATAAAAAAGTAACAGCCATCTTATTCAGTGTATTAGCCATTTTTTCGCGCCGTTTGAGCGCTTCAACAGCTTTGTCAACGTTATCTGACATTTCCGCCTTGATAATCGCATTGGCGCATATACGTGCCGCTGAAAGAAGTAAGTCTGTACAACCTTCATCAAAATAAATATCGTTAATAAGATCCTGAAGTGTAACCGCTCCCCAAAATTCCCCATAAGTAAAAATAGGAACTATCAATATTGATTTAATTCCGAACTCATCAAGAAATGCTGATTCGTCTTTGGACATATCGGTTTTTCGGATTTTTATACATTTTTCCTGAAATAAAGTTTTTATCCATTTTTGAATTACCGGTATAGTTGGAAGTATCGGCAACCCTTCGTCCAGAGAGACAAGCCCATCTGCCGTTTTGTCCCAACGATAAATTTGTCCGTAACGTATTTCCTCGTTAATAATTATTTTACGATATATAACAACACGATCTAAACCTACCGCGTCTGCGATTGATTTTAATCCTTTTGACATTACATCATCAAACTCTTTCTCGGTATGGGATGTAAATATGTTAACCGTTGTATTTAAAGCGTTTATTATTGCGTCACGGCGTTCAGATATGATTAAATTGTTTGTTTCTTCTTTTTTCATTTCTAAATCCCAGAGAAGGTAAACATCGTTTAAGCAAACTTCGTTTGGTTTCTCTTTAAAATATAATAAATTATATCATGTTATCCATATCTAAAGAATAGATACATTTTGAAAATCCGCAGGTTTTCCTTAAAAACAATATAGAATAATATAGATTTTTATCCTATTTGGTTAATTATCTTGAAATTTTTTTATTTTATGAAGATACTGTGGATATGGATACGGGACAGACGATTTATATTACAAGCCAGCTTCTTCTAGGAGCGCTTGCCGCTTTTTTAGCTATTTTTCTCTGGCCTAAAATAAGAGACGCAGCATGGATGTTTATTATCTTCGGTATCATTGTAGCGTATATAGAAACCGTGTATTCTATTTTGAGAATATTTGGAATAAACGCCGATAAATTTTTTATTTTTGATACAATTCCCTTGGTATCTTTTCTTTTACCGACTATAAGGATGCTTTTTTTTATCAGCGCATTCGTTATAATGATTTATAGACAAACCCGGCAAAAATAGCCGGATTAATTAGGAGAATAAAAATGAAAGCAGTAATTATCGGTGTTATAATTCTTGCTGCCGCTGTTTTCGCAATCTTACCGGCGGATCTTATCGGTTTCGGACTTGGCTGGGGCGGAGACGTACTAACTTTCCTCCGTGGCGGTGTTCCTGTTATAGCGATAATAATAGGGCTTATAGCTGTTTTTATCGGGATAGCCGATATGAAGGACAGAGCTGAAGCGAAGAAAGAAGAAAAAGAAAGTAAAGAATAAAGAAAAAAGATTTGTTTAAGCTATAAACACTGTCCCTTTCTGATTACCTGCCGCCAAGGATTCCAAACAGCGGGATTTACCGCCGTCTGTAAGAATTGTCGGTATACCGTAAGAGAGGGCTAGTTCTGCGGCGTCAAGTTTTGTAGCGATACCGCCTGTCCCAAAACTATTCGCTTCTCCAATACTGATATTTTTCCTTGTCTCTTCAATGTTATGCACTTTTTCAATTAACGCCGCGTCAGGAAACTCTTTCGGGTTTTTATTGTAAAGCCCGTCTATGTCGCTGAAAAGAATCAAAAGATCGGCGCTCCATAAAATTGCCGAACGCGCAGCCAATGTATCGTTATCACCGATTTTTATTTCTTCGACAGAGACAGTATCATTTTCATTGATGATAGGAATAATTCCCTCATCTACCAAGGTAAATAGCGTATTACGCATATTAAGCGTTCTATTGGTATCATCAAAATCTTCACGTGTTAAAAGAATTTGCGCGATAAAAAAATCGTGGGTTTCAAAAGCGCGCCGCCAGGCTTTCATTAACTGTACCTGTCCGACCGCGCACAAGGCCTGCCTGTAGTGTATATCTTTTTTACGCGCCCACTTGTCAAGCGTAGAAAGACCTGCAACCTGCGCTCCCGAAGAAACAACAACAACTTGTTTTCCTTGTTTCATTAGTTCTGCAACTTGTTCAGCAAGCCCGTCAAGAAAAGCAAAATCGATTTTCCCGTCTTTGCCTGCAAGAGTGTTAGATCCGATTTTAAGAACGATTTTCCGCGCGTCTTTAATTAATTTTGATATCATGATTATTCCCGTATCTGCCCATTACCTGTTATAAGATATTTTATTGTAGTGAGCGCTTCAAGCCCCATCGGTCCTCTTACATGAAATTTTTGCGTACTGATTCCCAGCTCCGCACCAAACCCGAACTGACCGCCGTCTGTAAAACGTGTAGATGCGTTAACGTATACGCAAGCCGCATCAACCTGTTTTTTAAACATTTCCGCAGATTTTAAATTTTCGGTAATAATCGCTTCGGAATGTTTTGTCCCGTAACGATTAATGTGCGCAATCGCTTCTTCGCAGGAGCTGACAGTTTTTACCGCGAGAATATAATCTAAAAACTCTGTTTCCCAATCTTCTTCGGTTGCGTCTTTTACAATTAAATCTGCAGGCAAACTTTCAAATTTTATAGCCGCCTTAGATCTTTCGTCGCAACGCAATTCCGCTTTGCCTGCGATTTTTTTTACAAGTTTCGGCATAAACCCGTCAAGAGAATCTTTATGAATAAGTAAAGTTTCTACAGCATTGCACACGCCGGGTTTTTGAAGTTTAGCGTTTAAAATAATTTCGATTGCATTATCAATATCCGCGCTTGGTTCAACATAAATGTGACAGTTCCCCTCGCCCGTTTCGATTACAGGGACACGCGCATTTTCTACAACACGGCGGATCAGCTCATGCCCTCCGCGGGGAAGGACTGCATCGATATAATCACGCGCAACAAGTATCTCGTCAATTTCATCTCTGTTACCGGATTGAGCAAGCTCTACAGCCTCAGCAATCCCGCCGCCGCCGGCAAGCCCTGTCTTGATGGCACGCACCAGCGCTTTATTTGATTCAAGAGCGGAGGAAGAGCCGCGTAAAAGAATCGAGCAGCCCGCCTTATACGCAAGAGCGGCGCAGTCGGCGGTAACATTGGGGCGAGATTCGTAAATAATCGCCGCCACGCCAAGAGGCACCGTCACTTTTTCAATTTGCAAACCGTTAGGCAAGGTCCATCCTGTCTGCACCCTGCCGATAGGGTCTTCCTGTCTTATAACAATTTCTATCCCTTCTATAATACCGTCGATCCTCTTATCATTAAGAAGCAGACGGTCAACAAGGCTCTCTTTCATGCCGCCCTTACGCGCCCGCTCCACATCACCTGCATTCGCTGTAAGAATAGCGGCGCGGTTTTTATCAATCTCAGCGGCGGCGGCGGCGAGAGCTTTATCTTTTTCGGAACGGTTCTGCGCCGCAAGTTTAACTTGCGCTTGTTTAAGAGATTTAAAAATTGTTTCTAACGATGTTGACATAGTTTTAATTTAGTTTATTTTTGTTATTGGTTCAAGGAGGAGGGGGGAAAGGTTTAAATTTAAAATAAAAAATATATCGTAAAAACAATAGACATGTTCGACAACCCATTAAATATTCCGATTTTCAAAATTAATAATTCCACAAATTAAAGATACTCTGAGCAGATACCTTCTACAGTGGTTTCTGTATGGATGCGCCATAATTTTAAATGTTTTTATTTTTGCATTAATATGTTCAACCACAACCCTTTTCCGGGCAAGGCGTTTGTTATACATTTTATCCATATCGCTTAACGGGTGGCGCTTACTTGATTTCCTGGGTATTTTACTGTTTTTATGAAGCCCTTCAATTCCTAAATAACCAAGATCCGCGTACACCAATATTGACGCATGGATTTCAGTTCCGATACTCCTTTTGTATAAACTAAAATCATGTTCATGTCCGTTCCCATGACAGACATCAATTATTTCTTTTGTTTTACCGTTAATAACCACTTGGGTTTTTACAGTATGACG
>Ga0209755_10001413_pt1 | contig 37609 bp, 35 predicted proteins | sample TergutCo191P1_FD_187301 | JGI IMG/M metagenome (GOLD analysis project Ga0209755, IMG submission 187301) | Cornitermes sp. P1 segment gut microbial communities from Petit-Saut dam, French Guiana - Co191P1 (SPAdes) (version 2) | ecosystem: Host-associated > Arthropoda: Insects > Digestive system... | reverse complement strand
CGCGGTTACCCGCGTCAGTTTTTTTCGTTCTTTCAAGGTCAGCTCCATGGGTTATGCTCCGGCAGCTTGGGATGCCGGTATTGTCTGCCATTCCCATGGTTTGATTTTTCACGTGAGGCATCGCCTCGCTAGGGTTTGATTTTACTTGAGGCAATGCGTCGTCTTGCTTTTAAGCTTAAGTATGTATAGTATTGAAGTTGTGAAAGCAAGTAAGATGGCCCAAATAAGAGGAGCCATGAGCAAGAAACGCGTAAAATTAAAATGTGTAAACCTCACCCTGTTATGAACAGGTACATTTTGCTCGATAGAACCAAATTCATTCTCAATATATTCTCGCAACCACATGCATTCCTTATATAAGGTTAATAAAAAGACGTTAAGCACTCTAGGATTCTCAATGCTCAAACTTCGTTTCCTGCCGTTTTCCAATATAAAGTTAAGATTACCATTTTCCGATCTGTAAACAGTCTTAATATCCCTATAGAACAATGTCTCTCTGTTTCTGAAACGCGGGCTATTTCTGATCGGCAACAGTCGTGTATATGAATCAAGTTTCTCATGATCAAATTTGCTGAAGTTCCACGCCAAAAATGCTGCGCATATCATTATGACAACAGTAGTTGTAAAAACAAGAATACTACGAAGCCACCTTGATTCAATTCGTTGAGCAAAAGATGGCCAGACAAAAAGGGCGCTGAAGAAAAAAAGATAAAAAAAGGCCATAGAAAATATTTTCCTCTCCTTTGCCTCTTCTATTATATTGTTGTGCACATCACCATTATATAAGTAAAACAAATATATATACAAACAAACTGCAACACCCAAAATTATATATATCAATGGTTTATCAAAACCAAGTGGTTTGAACAGATTTATTCTGAAGTTAAAACTGTCTTTATCGGACATCATTAAACCTGTTGACACTACATGTTGCTTTTCCATGCTTGTTTGGATTAGTTTCCATGGTTTCGAAGTAAGGGTCAAGATGATTTTGAACGGATGGCGGTGGCGGTCACGACTTCTCATAGACATTTGACGCACTCGTTTTTCGGATCGAACACAGGTTTCCTCATGCGAATATGTCGCCGCCCAGCCGTATCCATGCCCATGCCACGCGCCATGTTAGGTCGCATACGGTATGCACAATTATCGCACCAAGAAGACCGTACTTTTTTAGGAAACACGTACAGACAAACGCTAGCGGCGCATATAACCCCATAATTACCCAAAATTCCCATGGGCGCACATGAAAAACACTCCTATATCTACCTGCGGAAAATATCATAGTATATGGTATATGTTCCACCGCAAACATCAACGCGCACAAAACTGCAACGACCCAGAACAATTTTGCACGCCCTTCCTCGCTCCTTATTGCTTTCGAAAAAAGCCATACAAGGAAATACAGGCGAATCATGTTAAAAATTTGGTCGCCTATTCCCTCGGCAATTGAGGCAAAAATTGCAGAAGGGAGCGTCGAGTCATAATATAGCAATATAGGGTACCCTCGCGCATTTCTGTATACCGAATCATATCCGATAAAAAACAAGCCCATGATTAAGCCGGCAAGAATCACAACCAGAATGTTTTTGGGTTGTCTTATATCGTCGTTTATGATTTCCTTGAAACCCGTTTTAAAGAAAAGGTACAAGCCCATTGCGCCATACGCAATTAACCTCCAAAGCGCGTTTATAAGACCCAGCGTATGGGCGGAAACCGGCCTGCCCAAAAAACTGGACATATCGGAACGGCTGAAGGAATGGGGCATACCGGTTCCGTACAGGCCGTGAAACACGTCAAACAGAAACGCGCTGAGGCACAGGATAAAAACCAAACAAAAATAAGCCGTAAAAGACTTTCCTCTTTTTTCCAATGAAAACACTCTCCTCATGCGAATATGTCGCCGCCCAGCCGTATCCATGCCCATCCCACGCGCCATGTTAAGTCGCATACGGTATGCACAATTATCGCGCCCAGAAGACCGTATTTTTTTAGGAAATATGTACAGACCAATGACAGTGGCGCATATAATCCCATAATTACCCAAAATTCCCATGGGCGCACATGAAAAACACTCCTGTATCTACCTGCGGAAAATATCCTCGTATATGGTATATGTTCCACCGCAAACATCAACGCGCACAAAACTGCAACGCCCCAGAATAATTTAGCGCGTCCTTCCTCGCTCTTTATTACCTTCGAAAAAAGCCACACAAGAAACGACAGGCGAACCATGTTCAAAATTTGGTCGCCTATCCCCTCGGCAATTGAGGCAAAAACTGCAGAAGGAAATTCTGACCTCAAATATAACAATATTCCAGACCACTGCGTGGCATTTCTGTATACCGAATCATAGCCGATAAAAAACAAGCCCATGATTAAGCCGGCAATAATCACAACCAGAATGTTTTTGGGTTGCCTTATATCGTCGTTTATGATTTCCTTGAAACCCGTTTTAAAGAAAAGGCACAAGCCCATTGCGCCATACGCAATTAACCTCCAAAGCGCGTTTATAAGACCCAGCGTGTGGGCGGAAACCGGCCTGCCCAAAAACCTGGACATATCGGAACGGCTGAAGGAATGGGGCATACTGGTTCCGTACAGGCCGTGAAATACGTCAAACAGAAACGCGCTGAGGCATAAAACGAAAACCAGACATCCGTATGCTACATAAGACCCTTTTCTAAAATGATGACCCTCCATGCCAATAGCCTCCAAAAAACTAAGTTTATTCTCTTACGTCTATTTTCCAATTCTATCAGATTCGGCTCCAAGGGCTTGATAACGGCGGTTGGCTAGACCTTTCCATGCCGGATTCCCACTGGCTATACACTAAGCGCCGAACAGGCACACCCACCTGGATTTTACTTCCCTTTGCGAGAAAAAGGGAACAGGTAAATTTCTATGGTAGCTAGAACTACTCATCTATATCTCCAAATAACCAGCCGTCAGCAGTCATAAAATTTAATTCGGCTAAGGCGGTAGTGTTGTACGTATTGCCTTCATATACCTCCCTGACCCAAAATGATAAAGCTGCGTTTTCAGTCATGAATTGATACGATAACATCCCATCGTCTAACACTTTTTCATTACCCAATGACGTGAACCTCCTGATGCGATTGTGGCTATTATACATCGCCAAGTCCAGAGCATGACCATTAATAACTGCCAATTTACTAATTGGCAAATCTGCCCTAGAAAACATTATCCGCATAAATTCGGTTTCGTCATTTGCAATAAAACTAGTCGAAGGGTCACCGTCAAAGGCGTTTTGCAGACTGTACCGCAAAGGGCTGTCGGGATCAACAAGAGCATAAGATGCCCCTATCTGTATGAAAACAGAGCGCTCTCCTTTAAACAAATCATCCACAAAATAATACGTGCTCCAGTTGCCGCCGAACAATTGACCATTCCTTCTAGGGGTATTTCTGCTCCAATCGTTCGGGTCATCACGATCGACTCCGGAAACGCTCACTGTCGTTACCATAACGGCCTTTGCTCCATCCCCCGACGATATGATGTCCAAACTCGAAAAGCCGATGACCCATTCAAACTGGGTTGCGCCCATCTGCCCGTATTCGGCATCAATAAGAAAAGCATTCTGGTGTATCAGAAACTGGCTGAATGAAACGGTACGGGACAAAAAATCTGGGACATCGGTAGATGTTGCAATAATTCTGAAAAACGTATCCGAGCCCATCTGATGTCTGTAGACGGAAAAGTATTCGCGCCAGTACCAGTCATTCGACACACTGCGTCTTCGTTGCATTTCCTCAATCTCCAAAAGCGCGTCGATGTTTTCCCTTAAAAAAGCCTGTTCCTCGTCCTCCGTTAGCCTTTCCAGCCTGTGCCAGCTATTGGGCATAACGTTCCGCAACAGTTCAGGCTCCACGGAGGGAATCAGCGTTATGCCAATGGTGCGCTCTGCTTCCTCGGCCACGGCTTGCGAGGGTTCAGGCTCGTCCGTGGTCTGGTGTAATGCCCCAGCCAGATCTTCTTCTGTCATGCCCAGAGTCCGCTCAACGATGCTATCCGCATCTTGCGACAATTCTACGTTTCTATTGTCCTGCGTGGCTCTGTCGCATGACAGAAACGCAAACGCAAAAACCACCATCAAAAAACATTTGGCTATATTATCCATTGTTTCCCCCATCATGCCTCCGCCACTCATATGTAACTTTGCGTTGTGAAAGAAAGGATCTGGTAAATTGTGTAGATGGCTTCTAGTTCCCATCTATTTCTCCAAATATCCAGCCATGATTTTCTATGTAAGCGTTAAACCCAGAGATAAGTACGTCATTGTATCTTTCTCCTTGGAAAATCCCTTTTGCTAGAAATCCGATTTCATCAACGTTTTTTATTACCTGCCATGAAAGGGTGTCAATAGCTAATTCCGCTTCTTGCAATTCCCTGTTGAACCCAACTCCTATCCTGCTTATTCGATTATTGTTTCTGTACGAAGACATATCACGAGCACAACCATTTATAATGGCGAGTCTGTTTACTGTGAATATTTTACCACTAGTGTCAATAATCTCTAGTAGGCCGTTTTCTGCGTTTGCCACAAAACTGGTTGAGGGGTCGCCGTCAAAAGCACTTTGCAACCCATGCCGCAAAGGACTATCAGGATCGACAAGGGCATCGGATGCTCTTATCGTAATAAACGAAGAAAGGTTCCCAACCCGAAGATCCTCTATGAGGTAATACCGAAGTTGATTACCGCCAAACAATTGGCCGTTCCTCCTAGGGGTATTTCTGCTCCAGTCGTAAGGATCATCGGCATCGGCCTCCATACTCACCGTGGTTAGAATGACGGCCTTTGCGCCATCCCCTGATGGTATGATGTCAATGCTCTCAAAAGCAGTGATCCAGCCAAAACTGCTTGCGGTCATCCGCTTATATCCGGCACTAACCAGAACAACGTTTTGGTGTATCAAATCTTGGCCAAATGAAACGGCACGGGACATAAAATCCAGGGTATCGGTGGTAGTTCTGATAATTCTGAAAAAAGTATCCCTGCCTACCTGTTGCCTGTAAACAGAAAAATAGTTATACCCGTTACCACCAAACAATTCAATGTTTGCCTGCACAAAATCCCGTTCCTCATCCTCCGTCAGCCTTTCCAGCCTGTGCCAGCTATTGGGCATAACGTTCCGCAACAGCTCAGGCTCCACGGAGGGAATCAGCGTCATGCCAATGATACGCTCCATTTCCTCGGCCACGGCTTGCGAGGGTTCGGGCTTGTCGGTGGTCTGGTGTAATGCCCCAGCCAGATCTTCTTCTGTCATGCCCAGAGTCCGCTCAACGATGCTATCCGCATCTTGCGACAATTCTACGTTTCTATTGTCCTGCGTGGCTCTGTCACATGACAAAAATGCAAACGCAAAAACAACCATCAAAAAACATTTGGCAATATTACCCACAGCTTCCCCCCCAGAATATTTTAAAGATAACCGACGCGCCTTCCTCAACGTCCTCATTGCATTTTGCGGTGAATTTGAGCATATTTCGCGCATTGGAAACCTCCTTTTGTTTGCCAGGCGGCTCGGTAATAGCCCGTGGCTCTGTTTCTGAACCTGTCCGCAGTATACAAAGGTTTGCGGCGGTCGTCCACTGAAATATCGATTCGCAGGTGCTTTTGTTCGCGCGTGGGACAATGAACGGACGGCGGTGCCGGTCATGACTTCTCATAGACATTTGACGTACTCGTTTTTCGGATCGAACACTGATTTCCTCATGCGAATATGTCGCCGCCCAGCCGTATCCATGCCCATGCCACGCGCCATGTTAAATCACATACGGTATGCACAATTATCGCGCCCAGAAGACCGTATTTTTTTAGGAAACACGTACAAACAAACGCCAGCGGCGCATATAACCCCATAATTACCCAAAATTCCCATGGGCGCACATGAAAAACACTCCTATATCTACCCGCGGAAAATATCCTCGTATATGGTATATGTTCCACCACAAACATCAACTCGCACAAAACTGCAACGACCCAGAACAATTTTGCACGCCCTTCCTCGCTCTTTATTGCTTTCGAAAAAAGCCATACAAGGAAAGACAGGCGAATCATGTTCGGATGCCTGCTGGATTGCCGGAAGCTCGTTCATGTCTTGATGTCAGCAGAAAATTGATTTCCGTGCTCACGGTGGTACGTATTGCCAAGGTCTGCTAAACGTGGTATTCTGATACGGTATGAAGCAACAGAGGATTTCAGGGTCATCAAGCACAGGTGCCTGTTTTCTATCGATACATTAATGGTTGTATATGAGAGTGTGCACTGGGTATAATTTTTGTTCGAAACTGGGTAATTCAGGCCCCTCCTTCTGGCATCCTCGGTTTTGTTTGGGTAATGTTATGGCAAGTTTGTGCTTTTATGGCTTTTCCTGTTTTAACTTAGGAAAGCCCCATGGTTAACATCCTGTTTCTCTTTCTGGCGGTTGCAATCTTGTCAGTGGGTGCGGTTGCATTACTCATACGTCTTGCTCACAGAAAGTCATGGTACGACCGTGTTAGCGAACGAAGGGTTCATTCCGGCAATGTTCCCAGGCTGGGCGGTCTCGGCTTTGCACTGGTGTTTCTGGTTGCCGCTTCGGTTGTCATGTTTTTGCTACTTGAGGCTGACTCTTTTCTACGATTTCTGCCGGTTCTTGCCGGTGTCTGCATCATTGTTTTTTTCGGTGTATGGGACGATTTTCGCCCCCTGCGTCCCTCGGTCAAGCTGATCGTCCAGACAATTGCGGCTCTCTGCGTGGTTATTCCTGGTTATGTATTCAGCCATTTGGTTTTTTTTGACGGGGGAGTTCTGGCACGGATCCCATGGCTTAGCTATGCGATTACCATTATATGGCTTGTTGGGATGACCAACGCGATAAATCTAATCGACGGTGTTGACGGGCTTGCAGGAGGGATTTCCGTTATAGTAGCACTGACCTTTGCCTTTATTTTTTCCATGCATGTGGGGGTTTTCCCGTCGGTGATGATTTGCATTGCCTTGGCTGGATCGGTTACGGGGTTTCTTGTGTTCAATGCCCCCATTCCCAAGGCAAAAATTTTCATGGGAGATGGGGGAAGCCAGTTTCTAGGGTTCACCTTAGCTCTTTTGCCCCTGCTAAAAGAACATAACACTGGTATCGCCATGTCGGTACTCTGTGCGGCGGCGATCCTGGCAATCCCAATTCTTGATACCACGGCTGCGGTCTGGCGGCGTGTCAGGGACAGACAACCACTGAGTAGTCCCGATAAGCTTCATGTGCATCACAAGCTTATGAACATTGGCCTTAGTGTCCGTAAAATCGATGCGGTAATGTTCGGCCTGCAAGCGACCGTGAGCATTCTCGCCATAACTTCAATAAGGCTTGAGGGACTGTGGTCGTCCCTTGCATTTCTGGGGTTTGCCTTCTTTCTGGCCATTGCTTTTTTCGTGGTGCTACATTTCATGAACAAGAAGGCCCTGTGAACAAAAAGGTAGCTTTTGCCGCTGTAATAACGTGAGACCTAGGATCACGGCAAGCTCCTTTCCGCCTGCGTAATCAGATGGAACTACCGACTCCGTTCAACCCCAAGCCGTCTGCAATGCGCCGCAATGACGCAACGGGAACAGTGGGGGCTTACCGGGCGGCAAAGGTTTTGGCCGTAGAGAACAAGCAGGGCGTTAAGCCCCTTCCAGTATTTTTTCGGCAGGATTTCCCGAAGGATCGTTTCGGTTTCATCCGGGGTCTTGCTGGAAAGCCAGCCACAACGGTTTGAGATGCGGTGGACGTGAATATCCACGCAGATGCCTGGAAGGTCAAAGGCCTCGATTAGCACGAGGTTGGCGGTTTTGCGGCCAACCCCAGGCAGGGCCAGCAATTCGTCCATGTCCGCGGGAACCTTTCCCTCGTATTGCTCCAGCAGGATGGCGGCTATTTTTTTTAGGCTTGCCGCCTTGTTTCGGTAAAAGCCAGCAGGGTAGGCAAGGCTGGCAATCCGATCCTCCGGAAGTTCGGAAAGTTTCCGGGGGCCGGGGGCCTGTTCCAGCAGCCGCTTCGAGGCTTCCAGCGTTACCTCGTCCTTGGTTCGTAGGCTTAGGATCGTGGAAACAAGGACGGCCCAGGGATCATTGCGGTAACGTTCCGCAACGGTGGTTACGGAAGGCTCCTTTAGCGTGGGCTTGCTGCCCAAGTCGTCCGTTTCCACCTGCAAGCCCTCTCGCCACTTCGCAAGGGCAAGATGCACGGCATCCCATTTGACGCTGGGCTTTTCACCTGCGGTCGCCATCGTTTTTTTCATTGGTCGTTACCGTCATCCTTTTCCAAAAGGCAAACGACCAGGGCTTCAACGGCCTTGCCTTCCCCCACAGCTCCCAGCCCCTCTTCCGTCTTGCCTTTTACGAAAATTCTGTCAATTGGAACTTCCAGCACCTGCGCAAGGCTGCGGCGGATTTCGTCACGGAAGGGAAGGACTTTCGGCTCCTCGCAGCTTACCACGCAGTCAAGGTTGCCCAGCCGCCAACCGGTCTGTCTTGCCATGCCAAAAGCGAAACGCAAAAGCTCCATGGAATCGGCGTCTTTCCATTTGGAATCCGAAGGCGGAAAAAGCGAGCCGATGTCGCCCAAGGCGGCGGCCCCAAGAATTGCGTCGCATACCGCATGGGCCAGTACGTCGCCGTCGGAGTGCCCCAACTCGCCGCATTCGGCGGGAAGCTCCACCCCTCCCAGCAAGAACCTTCGCCCTTTTACAAGGCGATGCAGGTCCCTACCCAGGCCGACCCTGATGCAAGGCCCCGTCATGCGAGATCCCCGGGGAAGGTTATCTTGCGGTTTTTGGGATCCCCCGGAATGGCGGCAACCGAACCGTGGAAGGTACCCCATATCTCGGCATCGTCTGTGAATTCAACGCCCGTAACCTTCTCGTGTTCGGCAGCCAGCTTGTGGAGATCGAGAATTTCGGGAAAGGCAAATGCCTGGGGGGTCTGGGAGATCCCGACAAATGCTCGCCTAAGATGGGTTTTTACGTAAACAGGGTTTTTGCCGAAAGAGCCGTCCATCGACAAGGTCGTTTCCTTTGGGGTTTCCGTTAGTGGCAGAAGGGGGACGACGGCAGGATGCTTTTTTACCTCCGCAATGATGCGTCTTATGAAGTAAGGGTTAACCCAGGGGCGAGCGCCGTCGTGGATCAGCACATAGCTGCGATTATTCAGCTTGCCAAGGAATTTTTCCGGAAGCATGGAAAGGGCGTTAAAAACTGAACCACGGCGTGTCCTGTCGCCCTTTACGAAATGTACCGGTGGACCTTTGCCATCAAGAAGCACTGGCGGAATGGCTTTTCGTGCGGCGGCTTCCCCCGTTGCTGGGTCATCGGGAACGGCGATCACGATAAGCGAGATTTCAGGAAGGACGGCAAACGCGCGAACCGTGGCACCAAGTACCGTAAGGCCGGCGGCATTGCCGGGCAAAAGTCGGTATTCCTTTTTTATGCCGCCATTAGGGCCGGACATACGGGAGGAAGCACCCGCCGCGCAGATTATCGCAGCAACGGCAACCCCTTCCACAGCGGTTTCCAATGGATGCTTATTTGCGGAAGAGGTTTTTTTCATTATGGAACCCGCGCCGTGGACACGGAAACCATGAAATCATTCCCCAATGGCTTCAAGGCGCTCATGGATCATGTCTTCCACTTCTTTCTTTGACTTTTGCAGCGAGATGGAAAGCTCGTCTTCCAGGAGGTTTTGGGCGGAATCGTAGAGCTTCTTTTCGAGGATTGGCAGTTCCTTGACCTTGCTTCTGTGATACAGGGAACGGACTATCTTGGCTATGTCCTGTATGCTTCCTTTTTTTAGGAGATCCAGGTTCATTTGATAGCGCAGCTTCCAGTCCGAAGGATTCGGCTCGAATTCCTCGCCAATCAGTACCAGGGCTTCCATCGCCTCGTCCTTGCTGACGGTCGCGCGTATGCCCAGCTCCTCCGCCTTATCTACGGGTGCCATTATGGTCATGTCCGAGGCTTCGATGTAGATGACGTAATAGGACAATTCGGTGTCGTTGAATTTCCTTTTCTCGATCGCCTGGATGATGCCGACACCCTGGCTCGGGTACACAACTTTCTGATCAACCGTGAAATTTTTGGGCTTGTTCATCGTATACAGTATATCACAAGGCGAGAAAATAGTGAATGGGGCGAAACGTTCCGTCACCCACTACCTTGGTCGGCAAATTTTCCATGGAGCTTTTTGGCAATTACAAGTAGATCCTCCCGAGTGTTCAACTCGGGGTCGTCCAGCACAGCCTCAAGCAGTTCGTTCAGGATTTTGCCAAGGTTTTTTCCAGGTTCGATCCCCATCGCCATTAAGTCCCTGCCGGAAACGGCAAGATCCCTGAGCGAAAAGGCCTGGCTTTCGGCAAGGATCCCTTCCACCCTGTCGATAAGGGGCAGTAGGTAACTGGAGGGCGGCTCCGAGCCTGCATTTGCGAAGGTATCGGCTCTGCGTAGTTGGTAAAGTGCCGGCAGGTTCTCCTTGCCAATGCGGACAACGAACCTGCGCACGGCGGCGTCACTCCAGTCGTCCGTGTAGTGGAACATATGCTCTGCCACCAGATGGCAGACCTGATCGACAAACGCATTAGGGAAACGTAGGCGAGAAAGAGCGTTCCGTGCGATTCTCGCCGATTCCGCGTCATGCTGGTGAAAAATCCGCTCGCCGGTTTCGTCAAAGCTTTGCGCACCAGGCTTTCCCACGTCGTGTAGCAATGCGGCGAACCTTACTTCCGCAGAGCAGCCTTTTCGTGCGGCGAAGTCACAGGCCATCAGGGAATGATCCAGCACGTCGAACCTGTGGGAACCCTTCTGCTCGATTCCACGGCAGACGGCAAGTTCCGGAAGGAAAAGCCTAAGCAGACCTGTCTGTTCCATCAGCAGAAAGGCAATGGACGGTTTGTCCGAGGCGAGAATCTTGTCAAGCTCGTCCTTTACCCGTTCTGCCGCCACCTTCGCACTTGTTTCCAGTGCACCTCCGATGGCGGCAAGGGTTTGCTCCTCAATTTTGAACGAAAGCTGTGCGGCAAACCGTACCGCCCGAAGCGGACGCAGACCGTCCTCGGCGAAACGCTGTGCTGGATCCCCCACGCACCGGATAAGCCTGGCCTTTATGTCGGCTTCCCCTCCGAAAGGGTCAACCTTTTTGCCATTGGATGCGCCTTTAAGCGCACCCACATGCGTACCCTTGGCAAGGCGTAGGGCCACGGCGTTCATCGTAAAGTCACGACGGGAAAGATCTTCCTCTATGCTTGCCGCATAATGCACCTGGTCGGGCCGTCGTCCGTCGCTGTAGTCTGCCTCGGTACGGTAGGTGGTAACCTCGATGCTTCGCCCCTTATACAGAACGGTTACCGTACCGTGCCTTATGCCGGTGGGAATAACCTTGGCCCTTGGCTGCGTGTTCCTGAAAATGTCCGTCACTTCTTCCGGTGGGGCATCGGTGGCTAGATCCCAGTCCTGGGCCTTTCTGCCACGGAGCATGTCCCGCACAGCACCACCAACCAGACATACCTCCCTACCCCGTGCCTTAAAAAGCCCGGCAATCTCTTTGAGTAGTGGGTGGATGAACAAAAAAGCCATTTGTTGATATTACCCGTAAACTGTGGCGATGTGGAAGTTCCACCTGTGCCAGAATATGGGATTGGTTTATGCATGAAATCAAAATAGTGATCCAATGCGGTTTTGTGACGAGGAATTGGGGGCAGGGGAGCGGACAAAGGTACTTGGTACTGGTTCCAAGGTACTTGTGTCCTGGCTACTATTGCACCAGAACGTCATACTCCAAATATCGCAGCAGGCCACTTGACCAAGAACGCATTTTCGGTGTTAAATGAGTATGCTTGGGGATATAGCTCAGATGGTAGAGCGATGCGTTCGCAATGCATAGGTCAGGGGTTCGAATCTCCTTATCTCCAAAAAAAACCATTTTCCGATAGGTAGACTTACTTGTTCCAGCCTATCTGGTCTATCGCCTTACCCTGCTTTGGCCCGCCGAAATCCACGATTGGCAGTACAGGCCTCGATTCGGCGGCGGCCTGGTTCTCGGCCTTGATTGCGTCGAACACTTCCTTGCGGAACACCTTCACGTTTTTTGGGGCATCCACCCCAATGCGTACCTGATCGCCCCGGATTTCGACGATGGAAACGGAGATGTCGTCCCCTATCACTATTTTCTCATCGACCTTCCTGGACAGTATCAGCATTAGGCATTCCCCGACAAGGTCGTCGTAGCCGCAAGTTCGGCCATGATGTCGTGCCTGGTCTTCCAGCGTGTGTCGGACAATACCGCCTGCTTGCCGGTCCTGGTGTCACGGTTGATCACCAGCGGCCCCTGAAGGTTCGCGGTAATGGGGCCCCCGTCCGTCGGAATCGTGACTATCGAAAAGATAAGGGCCTTTTCCGGCGAATGTATGTCAATCTCGGCAAGCTCCTCGTTGCTGATGTTCATCTCGTAATCGGGCCTGAACAGGAAGGGGTTCACCAGGACGAAGGCCACCTGCTCCAGGTCCATCGACTGCAGCCAGTAAAACGGCTGACGCTCGGCATCCAGGAGCAGATAGTCCATGTATTTCTCGAAACCGAAAAGGCCGCGGGGGAAAGTTATTTTCTGTCGGTCATCGACCTCGATAAGGCCGTAGGCCTTTGTAGAAATCTTCACTTAACACCTATCCCCCTTTAGGTTTTGCAATCGGAATTCCCCGGCAACTCATGGTTGCCGGGAAAAGACTATCTCAAAAAGTCCAGCAGGGTTACCGGCAACAGGCGAGCCGTGGTCTGAAGGCTAGCCCTGTGGGCCAAGTCCAGCATACTAAGGTTCGTTGCGGCGGTGGCCATGTTGACGCCGGCCTCACGGGTAATGTACGACTGCACGTCGGGGATTTCACGGTTAAGCCGCTGCCAGGTTATCTCCACCCGTTCCTGGCGGCTGCCTATGTCGGCTATGCGGGTGGTAAGGTTCCCGATGGCAAGATCCATGCCGCCAATACCCTGGCTTCCAATGAACTCGCCGTCGCCCCTGAACATGGCATCCCTAAGACGTATCACCATGTCGAACATGGAGCCGCCGGCAACACGGGAACGGGTCTCGTCCCAGTTGGGGGCGTTGTTGTCCATGTTCCCACGAATGATCCCCAAGTCCCTAAGCACCGTCGCACCCTCCGCACCGTCCTCGGCACGGATAAGCCCGGGGCCTGTGCCCTCCAGGAAAAGCCCCCTGGTGTCGGGATCGATAAAGGCCCTGACCGGCGCATGGGAATCGTTTATGCTTGCAACAATCGAAGGAAGCGTGTCGCCCACGGTCACGGGAATCTCCACACCGTTCAGGAAGAACGAGCCGGGGGTGTTTACCCTGTAGTTTGTCGCATCGACGCTGGAAAAAATCTGCATCCTTTCCGCCCAGAACGCCTCGCCGCCGCCGATATCAAGATCGGCAAAAACCCCGTCGCTTATCTCGGTTCTGCGTGTCGCACCGGAGCCTCGGTATTCCACCCTCATGACCATGCTGTCGTTGCCGCCTTCCACCATGCCTTCCACGACACGGAACGGTTCGGTAAAGGCCCTGTCCCCGGCAAAAAGCTGCTTGCCGTCCGGCCCGACGGCATTGGTAATTGCGACAAGCTCCCTTAGCAGCTCGTTTACTTCCATGCCCATTATCCTGAGTTCGTTAGGCGTGTAAATCCCGTTGGCACCCTGGACGGCAAGCTCCCGAACCCTCTGCATGATGGTCAGGGCCGAATCCATGTGGGCGTAGGTGATGTTGAAGTGATCCCTTGCGTACAGGGTATTCTGCTCGAAACGCTCAAGCCTGGCAAGGAAGGATTCATAGCGCACCGTACGGGCGGCCGCCAGGGGATCGTCACGCAGTTCCTGTATCCTGTTCTGGGACGTAATCTGGTTCTGCAGGTTGGAGATCCTTACCTCACGCTGCCTGTTGTGAAACTGGGCATTCTCAAAAGTCATGCCCGTCGATATTCTCTGCATAGTCTACTCCTTTATGCGCCCATCCTCATAAGGACGTCCATCATCTGGTTTATCGTTGTAATGAAACGTGCCGCGGCATTGTAGCCCTGCTGGAAACGAATCATGTTCGTAAGCTCCTCGTCGATGTTCACGCCGGAAATCGACTGCCTCATATCCTCAAGCTGCCTGGCAACCAGGTTTTCCATAGACAAGGCCCTGCCGCTCTGTTCGCCCAAAAGACCTATGCGGCCCACGGCATCGGCAAAGTAGTCGTCGAAGGTCGCAAGACGGCCAACCATGACCGGGGTGTTCCTGATAGACGCAATCGCCTGCGCCGCATCCCCGTTACCAGGATTGGCAGGCCTGCCGTTTTCCCCAAAGCCGGAGGCGACCAGCCTGGGATCCCTTATCAGCGCCGGATTCACCTCGATCCACCCCGAAGGGTGGGAAATGGGCGCAACCGAAAAGCTGGCACCGTCACGAAGGGTGGCGACGGCATCGGCGGTTCCCCAGTCAAAGACACCGCCCTCGCCCAAAAGCCCGGCATAGCCGGTAAGGAAATGCCCTGTGTCGCTGACGAAGCGAATGACAAAATCCGGATTCGCCCGCACCCCGTTTATGGGTTCCGCAGGAGTTGCCTTAAGCGAAAGCCTGCCGTCACGGTCAAGGCTGGCGACAACCTCCGCCCCCGAATTGTTAATCCTGCTAACAATGTCGGCGACGGTGTCGGTGGCAAAGTACGGCACGAACACGTCACCGAGCGCCCCAGAAAGGGTGATAGTCCCTTCAAGCCCGGGCTGCGCACGGGGTTCCAGAACGTGCTGGCCGTTTATTCTATAGATAAAGCTGGAATCGAAAACGCCGTCGCCGTCAAGGTCGAAGTTGCCGTTCACGTTGGGGACAAAGGGAAACTCCGAAAAGAAATTGACGCCGGTAGTACCGTTAAGCCCGTATGCGTCACGGTGGATACTGTTCACCATGTCAACGAAATTCATCGTCATGTTGTCCAGGATGCGTATCTCCTGGGCTATGGTATTGTCACGCAGATCAAGCAGCGCACCAAGGCTGCCCCTATGGAAATGCATCTGATCGGCGGTGTCACGCCAGAAAATATGGGCGTATCCGTCGGCATCCACCCCGTTCAGGTCGAACTGACGGGCGACACCACCCTGGACAAGAATATGACCAGAAGTGTGCACCATGAATTCATCCGGATCCCTGGTGTCAATGCTTATGTCAATTATCGAGGCAAGCTGATCCACCAGAAGATCCCGGCGATCCATAAGGTCGTTTGGCATATCGCCCAGGGCACTTGACCGCTGGATGTCGCTGTTCAGGCTGGCTATCCTACGGGTAATATCGTTCAGCCGATCCACGGTAAGCTCCACCTCCGCATTGGCCTGATCCCGCAGCGCCTGGAGGCCGTGGTACCTGTTGTGTATGCCGTCGATAAGGGTTCTACCCCGCTCTATAACCGCTGTTCGGGGGGCCGTGTCCGCAGGGAACATGGAAAGCTCCTGCCAGGCATCCCAGAACGCATCCATCTGCGAGCGTACCGAGTTGTTACCCGGCTCCATGTACAGGTTTTCGATCATGCGTATGTACGGATCACGGGTGGCCCAGAAGCCCTGGTTGGAGGCCTGCGCAATGATGCGCCTGTCCAAAAGCTGATCCCGTGCCCTCTCGATGCGCTCGATTACCGTCCCCTGCCCTATCTGTCCGGGGGTTTCCGCACGGTTAAGGTGGGGCATAAAAATCGGATCGAAGGTGGTCATCTCGACACGCTGGCGTGAAAAACCTTCGGTCGCCGCATTGTTCAGGTTGTGACCCGTAACGTGCAGGGCCTGCTGATGGGCCTGCAGACCCCTTCTGCCGATCTCAAGCCCCATGAAAGTCGATGTCATATCCTACACCTCCTAAAATTGCTGATTCAGAACCATGCTTCGCATGTCGTGGGAAACCTGGGTGCCGTAGGGCGAATAGGTTTTCCCAGACCTTTCCGGAAAGGCGGTCTTGAAGAACTCGGCCACGGTTGACCGCATCCCCGCAATATAGCCCATGAGCGTCTCACCTACAGCCTGCACACGGATTGTTTCCATTTTGAGGCTTCGGTAGATCTCGGTGATTTCGGTGCGCTGCTCCTGGTTAAAACGGGCCACAAAAGCGTAGAACCTGGAAGAGGCATCAACATCGGTGGCTATGCCTTCATAGCATTTGGAAAAAACCTGTTCCCGTTCGCTTTCCAGCACGGCAAGTTCCTTCCCCATTTCTTCCAGGGCGTGAAAGTGTTCGTCAAAATCGGCCCAGTCTCGACCGACCACCGCCTTGTAAGCCATATCCTGCAGGCTACCGACTTTATGAACCAGTTCGTTTTCACGCACAAGAACGTCCCTGCATTTCTCGAATTCCATGCAAACTCCCTCAGAAAACTCCCTGCGCAGCCCCAAGACCCCAGCTAGGAGTTTCCTAGTTCATTATCGGCCGGCAGGCCCCAGAACTGAAGCTTTAGGGAAGCAGGGTGCTGGCCGATTGATGGTCTATGAGGCAAGGAGTGGTTTTTACCTACACGGGTAAACACCACCCGTGTAGTATTTGTTCCATAGCTTTTCACGCTCCTTTGCGCTTTCTTTTACTCCATCATAACATGGGACTGTACACCTAACGAAATTTCCCAATGGAAAACCACGGGAAAATGTGGTAAAATTAAGTATGCTCGTAGTTCGGGCAAGCCTGAAACACCATGGGCTATGAAAACTGTAAAAACTAACCGGGTTTTAAAATCGGTTTGTCGAGAGCAAAAAGAGGCGCATCAATTATGAAACGTTTTGAGGTCAAGTCTATACCAATTTCCAGCCACTTTAGCAGTCCAGTGTACCTGAACGATAGGTTTGTTTTGGCTGCGCCGGAGATGCCTTTTAACAAAGCTATGGTAGGTTCTTTAACCGAATGGGATTTTACCGAGGTATTCAGCGATGGAAAGCCGGAGAAGAAGTACATAGCACCTAAGGTAGAGGCAAAGGCCAGTAACGTGGAAATAGTGACGTCAGCTTCCGTAATGCCTGGTGCGGACGGTCTGCAGGGTGCTTACAAATTTTTCGTTTCATTCGAAAAATACGTAAGGACGCTTTTTGATCGGTTTGCCAGCAAAAACAACCTGGACTTCAGCCTTCTGGTGGGGAACTTCAAAGTCATCCTTGACGTGATTCGAAAAGACTACCGCTCCATCCTACAGGTACAGCCTCACGCCGTTGCGAAGGACGAGGACTATCTTGTTTTCCATACCATGAACACGACCATTATCGCTGTGGTCATCGGCGATACCATGCAATTCTCGGATCAGTGGCTCATGGAACTTGGCATTTCTGCGCTGCTTCATGAGGTCGGTATGCTCAGGCTGCCGCCGGAAAGCTACCTTGGCAAAAGGCCGCTTACCCCGGAGGAAAAAAAGCTCATCTACATTCACCCGATCATTGGCTACAATTTCCTTAAGTCCTTTGACTTTCCCCCGGCAGTCAGCAGGGGAGTGCTTGAGCATCACGAGCGAGAGAATGGAACGGGGTATCCCAAGCAAAAAACCGGGGACAATATCCACCTGTATTCAAAAATCGTTGCGGTTGCCTGTTCCTACGCCGCAATTTCTGCCGCACGCCCCCATAGGGAGGCCATGGATAGCCATGCGGGAATGATGGAGCTTCTGAAGAACGAAGGAAGACAGTACAACGACAAGGTAGTACATGCACTGGTGTCCGCATTGTCGGTTTTTCCCATAGGGCTGTACGTGATGCTGTCCGACGGGAACAAAGGGCAGGTTATTGACATTAACCCGAAAAAACCCTATTACCCTGTTGTACAGGTATTGGGGGAACAGAATCCCGACGGTACGGCCAGGATCCTAAAGACCAGCGAGGAAGGCATTTCCATCGTCCGTGCCATCACCCCCAAGGAGGCTGAAGGCTAATCATGGGGGATCCCTCGCTAGGATTGATTGCGGTGATTGTTGCAGTGTTGATTCCCGCAACCGGTTTTTTCTCTCTTTTTGAACAGGCGCTCAAGGCCGCCAAGAAAACGGGTTTGCTCAAGGAGGCCGATGATGCCGAAAAACTGGCATCCGCCAGGCGTAAGGGTACGGTAAGTCATCTAAGGGAAACTGGTAAGGCCGAAAGGTACCGTCGTGCCCTGGAAGCGGTGGAAAACCCCGACAGGCATTTGGTCGTGACGGGGTTTTGGATACAAAGCCTTAGAATTTTGGCCTCCGTTCTTGCAGGCCTGGGCTTTGGGCGTTGGACGGCGCTGGCTTCGCCGGCTATGCAGGCCGAGCCACTGTACGGCATGGCTTATGTCGCTATTTGCGTTGCCGTGATTGTCATGGCAAGTCTTATTCTGGACAATGTCGCCAAAAGCGTGGCTCGCTCTGCGCCCGAACGCATTGCGGCGACCCTTCTTACCCCGATCAAGGCGTTTGCCCTGCCCCTGCGGCCCTTTCTTTTCCTCGCACGGAAATTCGGCAGGTTGCTCCGCATGGTATTCCCCCCAAAAGCGGACAGGGAAGGCATGACCGAGGACGAACTGCGTAATGCCCTTATCGAGGGCGAAAAATCGGGCATTGTCGAAAGCAAGGAACGTGCCATGGTGGAGGGCGTTTTTTACCTTGGGGATAGGCCCCTGGGCGTTTTTATGACCCACCGTTCCGAGGTACAGTGGCTCGACATCAACACCCCGTCTGCGGAAATCAGGGCAAAGGTGCTGGAACACAAAACCCAGCGATGCTTCCCCGTGGCGGATGGCACTCTCGACGCAATCATCGGCGTGGCCTATCGGGAGGACATAATCCTGGACATTGCCTCCGAATCCCCGGCGGGCCTTCGTGCGATAATGAAAAAGGCTTCGTTTGCCCCGGAAACAATGACGGCCTTGAAGGCCTTCGAATCGTTTCGGCGAGGCGAGGCGGATTTTCTTTTCGTGATGGACGAATACGGCGGTTTTGCCGGCATGGTTTCCGCCTGGAGCCTTATGGAAAAAATCGTAGGGGAACTTGCCGCGCCTGTTCGGAAGGAAGAGCCGATGGTGTGCAACGAGGACGGCTCGTGGATCGTCAGCGGCGGCCTTAACATCGATGCCATCTCGACCATGCTTTCCCTGCCTGGCCTTGACGCTTCCGGCGACTACCACACGCTTGCAGGCTTAGTGCTTTCCCTTGCTGGGGAGCTTCCAAGTGCTGGGGACAGTTTCGTGTACAGGGGCTACCGTTTTACCGTGCTGGACATGGACGGCAACCGCATTGACAGGGTTGGGATAACAAGGGAGGAGGCAAATTAGCCTAAGCTAACCTTGCGTTCGCCTTTAAGCCCCTCCCTCATCCTGCGGTACTCCCCGAACAGGTCGTCGTAGAGCGCGGCGGTTTCCCTTTGTGGCTGGAACGTTTTGCCGATGCGAACAAAAGCCTTGGCGGCCTGGGAAAACGATGCGTGTTTTCCCAGCGTGCAGGAGCCTATCACGGCAAGGCCTAGAAGTTCAGCCTCTTTCTGCACGGGGACAAGCACCTGCTTCATGGTAATGTCCGCCTTAATCTGGTTCAGCAAATCGTTCCCGGCCGCAGTGCCGGCGACACGCAGTTCGTCAATGGCCACACCTGCCTCTTCCATTATCTCGATGATGTCCCTTGTGGCGAAATTTATACCTTCCAGTACGGAACGGGCAAATTCGGACCGTCCCGTCGAGAGGCCAAGCCCCCGAAGCATACCCCTTGCCGAGGGATCCCAGATGGGGGCACGCTCGCCGGCAAGGTAGGGCAGGAAAACCATGCCCCCAGATCCGGCTTGTGCGTTTTGCGCAAGCGAAAAGAACTCCTCGTAGCTTTCAATGCCCAGCAGGTTGCGGCCCCATTCCACGGCCTTTCCCGTGGTGGAAACTATGCCCGAAAGGTTCCAGAATGGCTTTATCGGGTGGCCATACGACATAAGCCGAGCATCGCTTATGCGGCTTTCCGTGCAGGCGTTTATCCCATCGGACGTGCCGGTGCGGTTGCAAACCTGCCCTGGCTTTACCACTCCAAGACCAAGGATTGCCGCAACAAAGTCGGAGCCGCCGGAAATTACTGGAATACCGGGAGCAAAGCCAAGGCGTGTGGCCGTTTGGGTGGCAAGCTCGCCGAAAATTTCGCCAGGGCGAATAAAAGGTGGGAATTTCTCCCTGTCTAACTCAAGCTGTTCGAGGATTGAATCCGTCCAAAACCAGCGTTCAAACCCGTCCGAGGGGAAGACCGTTCGGGCCTCGCCGGTTAGGGCATAGGCAAGCAGTTCCGGGCAACCTAGAAAGATTTTTGTCTTGTCGTACAACTGCGGCTCGTTGGTTTTTATGTCCAGGACTTTGGGTAGGAAAAAGCCGGCATCGACAAAACCGCCGGAAAGGCTGGAAACCTTTTCCGCCGCCTTTGCCGCCCTCCTGTCCAGCCAGAGCCGTGCCGGGGCCGCCGACACCCCTTCGATAGAAGGCTTCGTTGAAGGCGAGTGCAGCACGGGAACAAGACTGGGACCGTTTCCGCATATTACCAGGGCTTCGATACCCGTGAGCGGAACGGTTGCGCCAAGGTTTTGGCAGCAGGCCTCGAACGCCCTTAGCCATTGCCCGCTTTCCGTTTCGTGGCGGATTCCGTCGCTCGGACTGATGAGAAGTGGAATCGAATTGAAGGCAATCTGATTTCCCTCGAAGTCCCATATTGCGGACTTAAAGACAGAGGTTCCTATATCGACAGTAAGCAACACACCCTTATTTTACCCGATACACGGCCCCGTGTCTTCATTCGAACAACCTTAAGCCGCAATGGATTGGTAAAACAAATGAATCCAGGGTAGCCGTTTTCAAAGTCTGATGTTTTTGCAATCGTAGGTACTTGACAAAATCTCATTTTTCTGGCATTGTACCAAAGTTCGGGGGTTATTGTTAGGCCCCCAGTTTTCAAGGAAGATGAATGAAGCAGCATTGTTTCGCCTGGCTGTAGCGTTTTGGGACGAACAACTGTGTGGTTAATTGCATCACACCTACTTGTGCGATTAGCTTTTATTTAAAAACAGGAGGTACGGTAATGGAAGCGGTAAGCAATAAAAAGGTAACGGATACGGTTGTGAAAGGAAGCACTTCCCAAAAGCCAGGGCAGAAGACCGACTGGCAAGTATTTGTGGACAACATGGAGCAGTCTCTTCTGGGTCTAAAAGCGGAAATCGTCGATACCCTTATAGCCAGCAGTAATGACTTCAAGGAAATCGTCGAAGGGATGGATCCCAAGTCAGACTTGGCGGATATTGCATCCGACGACATAGACAGGCGAATGATCGAGGCCCTGGGTTCGCAGGAGCTAAAGCGCCTCAAGCTGATAGACTCCGCCCTTACCCGAATTAAGCAGGGGAAGTATGGGTATTGCATCAAATGCAACAAACGCATTCCCAAGGATCGGCTGGAGGCAATACCTTACGCACTTATGTGTGTAGAATGTAAGTCAAATGAGGAAAGGCGAGGCCTGTAAAATGCACCCCAGCACCTAGGACTTAGGTGCTGGGTAAATGAGGCTTTGGCGCGGATTACTCCACAATGGCGATAATGTCGGCCATCTTAATGATGAGATGCTCTTCCCCGTCGATTTTTATCTGGGTTCCAGCGTATTTGTCATACATAACTTTCTGACCGGCTTTTACTTTGATTACGTCCTTGTCGTCGCCGACCTCCACCACTACGCCCTGCTGGGTTTTTTCCTGAGCAGTATCGGGGATGATTATCCCACCGGCAGTTTTTGCCTCCGTCTTTTCCAGCTTTACCATGACACGGTCTGCCAAAGGTATTACTTTCATTTTCTATCCTCCGTTCGCAGAAAATTGGCCAATAAACAGGCAAAGGGGCTGTTTATTGGCATAGGTTTTATGCACTATACAGGAAATAGCCTTGATGGTCAATATGCTGGAACGGGTTCACATCCTACTTCTGATATTTAGGCATATCGGGGGTCAACAACAAGATTTACATTCGGCCAAGTTCCAGCCTGGCATTCAGGTTGTTGGGGTTTAGATCAAGGGCCAAAACCAAGGCCCTGCGGCTTTCGTCCATCCTGCCCAGGGTTCTTAAACAACGGGCGATACGGAACTGCAACATGGAAGCGGTTTCGTACCTGCTTGCCGGGTTCCCCGTTTCCATGACCAGGGCCAAGGCCCTTTGATAGTGCTCCAGCGCCCGTGCCGCGGCGTTACGGGCCTCGAAGATGCGCCCCATGTTGGCGGCAAGCGCCCAGTCATCGCTTTCCATCTGGATTGCTTCCATAATGTTTATGGCGGCATCGAAACGGCCTTCCCGAATTAACTGCAAGCCTTCGTGCGTATCCCTCCAGAGTCCCGAGAAGCCGTGCCTTTCCACGGTTCTTAGCAGCATCGCGGTTTCCGTAAAATTCCGCTGCAGGCCAAAGTACCATGCCGCCCACTCAAACAGGCCTTCCGTCTCGGGGTGGCGGTGCAAAAGCAGCCAGGTGTCGGCTATAACACGAGCGGCCTCGCCCACTTCCGTCTGCCTTTTCAGTATCTCAAGGTCGATAAGGGCGTTGACGGGGAAGCCCCCTGCATAGTCGGCCCTGGCATCCCCCCTTTCGGCCTGTAGCACGGCTATTGCGGTAGGGGCATCCATCAGGCGGCTAAAGCGGATAACGCCAAGCTCCCGGTACATACCCCCAAAATGGCCCTGCCTTACAAGGCGTTCGAACAAGGCCTCGGATTCCTCCGGGGTTTGGGCGGTAACGGCAAGGTTGTACAGTGCCCTGGCTTCCAAGGCCATGCTGTCCTGTAGATCGGCAAGCCCTGTCACCGCCGCAGGCAGAAGTTCGGTCCTGGGTGCCGCAAGCAACGCCCAGATATGACGGGCGTGTTCGGTGTAGCCGGCCAGCCACAGCGCATCGGCCTGACGGCTCAAAGCCTCCTCGCCAGGAAGCGAGTGGAACAATTCCGCCGAACGTACCGGGCTCCCAAAGTCGTAGAAAAACTCGGCGGCAAAGCGGACAAAATCGTGGGAAACGTGTCCCCTTGCCATGGTGGACTGGATGGCGGAAAGGGCCTCCCACGTTTCCCCCTCCAGGATTCTAAGGATTACCAGGCTGGTAAGAATCGCCTCGACATCCCGTCCCATGGCGGAAATCGCAAAATCCAGGGAAAGTCCGCCGTCTTCCAGCAGGTTTGCGGCGGCCCTTTCGGGGCTTTGAAAGTCCCCAAGCAGCACGTGAAGGCTAAGACTCATGGGAACAAAACGGGTGCTCGTAAGGCGTGGAAGAATCTCCCTTAGTTCCTCCTCCCTTTCCGCGGTTATGGCGGCATCCTGGATGACGGCAGCGGCGGCAACGGCGGCGATAGGTTCGGAAAAGGGAAAGTCACGCAAGGCCCGTTGGGACGACTGTCGATATATCTGAAGATAACGTGATCCCATTCCGGGAATGGCATGGGCGTGCGAGGTAAGCTGGCGGCGGCGCTTAAGAACGGAAAGCCAGTTTTCGACCCCCTCGGTTCTCGTTTCCAGGTGATCGAGATCCCCACTCAGGCTGTCAAGCTGGTAGCCTGCCACTGGCCGCCCGGTGCCAATAATCTGCCTGTATCTGAAATCATATTCCTGTAGAAGCCTGTGAAAGCCGACTTCCTCGCGGGCCCGGAACATTGCGGGTCCGACGATGGTGTAGATGGTCACAAAGCCCCCACCGAAAAGAAGCAGCAGTATGAATCCCGAAAGAGAAGCCGTCTTCAACAGGCCAGAGCCTTGGAATATGGTTTTTTTTGTCACCTGGGCTGCTCCACATGTAGGGTTCTGCGAATGCTGTCCAGAACCCCGTTTATGAACCGAAAAGAATCGTCGGTCCCGAATTCCTTTGAAATACCGATAGCCTCGTCGATCGCAATCGAGGGGGCTATTTCCTGCTGATACATCATCGTGTATACGCTCATCCTAAGGATGGCAAGATCCACCCGGTTGAGTCTGGAAATGTCCCAGTTCTGCAAATGCCGTTTTATCATCCCATCGATAGGCTCGATGTTCTCGATGGTGCCGGCGATAAGCAGACGGGAAAAAGCGGCGATACCCTCGTCAAGGGTCGCCAGTTTGTCTCCCAGCCAGGAGAACGCCATCAACTCTTCCGCAGGAATGCCGACCGATTCCCAACAGTATAACGCCTGAAATGCTAAAATACGGCCTTTTCTGCGAGATGCCATTCTGCAAAGCCAGTTACCAGTTCAGGTTCGCTTCAAACACCTGAAAGGTCCTTCCCGCCCGTAGCGAGGTATGGAGTGCGTTGGCCGCCTGGGCAAACACCGACATCTGGCGCTCCCGCATCATGACATTGGCGATATAGGTTCGGACGGTTATCGGCGATCCCGGTTGGAGAGCGTCGTCAAGTTCAAGGCTTCTCATCATGTGAAGCTCGGTTACCTGGATGATCTGATAGCCCGATCCCGGCGGCCCCTCCATGACCCTGGAGATTTCCCCGGGCCTTAAACCAAAGGCGGTGTTGACGAAATCCTGCCCCAGACGTTGCACGGCCTCCAAATTCCGGGGTATGAACCCGAAATCCCCACCCTGGAGCCCGGAGTTGGGTGCCTGCGCCCTGGTGACCACCTCGTTGAACCTGGCGGTACTGCTGCCGATTTCCCTGGCTAGATTATCAACCTGCTGCCTTGCCCTGCCCCTGGATGCCGCATCCGGGCCGAAAGGCACCTGTACCATGGAAATCCGGACGGTTTCCGGACGGACGAACTGGGATCTAGTAAGTTCGAACATGGAAGCTATTTCAACTTCGGTCGGAGGCCTTGCGCTTTCAAGTAGTTCCTGTTTTTGGGAAAAGAGGTATCTTTGCTGGATGAGCTGCCGCCTTGTCTGTTCCCGGAACGCCGGCATTTCAAGCCCGGTCTCGTTCCTCACCGCCGTGGCGAATTCGGCATCGGTGGGCTGCCTTCCCAGCATCGGGACCATCTGCGCCCTAAGCTGGTTCATGTGCTGGTTCAGTTCGTTTTCGGTAATCGTAACCCTGTCCCTTTCCGCGGCCTGCAGCACAAGCCGCTCGTTGATCATTGCGTCCAGGACTTCACGCCGCTGTTGCCCGTTGAGCGGCTGGCCTAGGGCCCTTTCCATCCTCTCGACTTCGGTACGGAGCTGTCCGACCGTTATAGGCTCGCTCCTTATAAGGTTGACAACGGCTGCAGGCTGCAAACCAGCCTGGGCAAACGCATGGGACACAAAAACGGAGGAAACCAAGACAAAAATTGCAATACGTTTTTTCATGAGCACCCTCGTACGATATTGAACTATGGTACCATAAAAACACCCTAGGGACAAGAAGGTTATATGGTCTTACTCCAACACGGCCCTTATCCGCCGAACTCCTGCCGAGGATGACTGCTCCTTCTGCACCCTGAACTTGCCCAGCCCACCGGTGCGCTCGACATGGGGGCCGCCGCAGACCTCCCTAGCGAAAACATCATTCCCAGAGCCAATGCTGTAAACTTTTACCTGGGCCTCATACTTCTCGCCGAAAAGGGCAATCGCGCCCGAGGCTTTTGCCTCGTCGATGCTCATCGTTTCAACGGAAATGGGCAGATCCTTCCCAATCTGCTCGTTGACGATGGCCTCGACCTTTGCGATTTCCTCCTTTGTCATTGGTGCCGGGTGGGTAAAGTCGAAGCGCATACGCTCGGCTGTGATGTTGCTGCCCTTCTGGGCGATGTGATCCCCCAGAACCGTCCGCAGGGCCTGATGCAGAAGGTGGGTGGCGGTGTGGTAGCGAGTGGTCGTCTCGCCGTGATCCTGTAGGCCGCCCTTAAAGACCCCGCCGCCGGCACGGGAAAGCTCCTGGTGCTTTTTGAAGGCCTCGTCGAACTCGGTGCGATTCACCGTCATGCCGTTTTCGGCGGCAAGTTCCTCGGTAAGCTCGATGGGAAAGCCGTAGGTGTCGTAAAGCTTGAAAGCAAGCCGCCCGGACATGATTTTCTGCGGATTTTTCAGCAGGTTGGGCAGGAGCTTTTCGAACTCGTGCTCGCCCTTTTGCAGGGTTTCAAGGAACTTGTGCTCTTCCCTGTCCAGTTCTTCTATAATACGGGCCTTGTTTTCCAGCAGTTCGGGGTAAGGCCCCTGCATCTGCTCCACAAGGATTGCCGCTATCGGCGAAATGAAAGGTGTGTCCATGCCTATGCCCAGCTTTCTGCCGTGGCGCACGGCTCGGCGGATAAGGCGGCGAAGCACGTAGCCTGCCCCAAGGTTCGAGGGGCTTACCGCCTTGGGATCGCCAAGGATGAAGGTCGAGGCCCTAACGTGATCGCAGACTATGCGCACGGACTTGTCTTTTTCCTCGTCCGTTCCGTAGGCGTAGCCGGCGGCCTTTTCCACCGCGCCCCGTATCGGGGCGAAGATTTCCGTGTCGTACACCGACTTTTTGCCGTTCAGGATTGTCACCGTGCGCTCTATGCCCATGCCCGTGTCAACGCATTTGCGGGCCAGCGGTTCGTATGCGCCTTCGGCGTTTTTGTTGTACTGCATGAAAACGTCGTTCCAGATTTCCAGCCACTTGCCGCAGGAACAGCCCGGCTTGCAGTCAGGGCCGCATGGGGCATCCCCGATGTAATAGAACATTTCCGAATCCGGACCGCAGGGGCCAGTGCTTCCGGCAGGGCCCCACCAGTTGTCCTCGCGAGGCAGGTACGCGATGCGGTTTTCGGGGATTCCCATCTTCAGCCACACAGCCACGGATTCGTCGTCCCTGGGGATGCCGCCTTCGTTAGAAGGCGAGCTTTCGCCCTCAAAAACCGTAATTCCCAGCTTTTCAATCGGAATGCCAAGCCATTTCGGGGAGGTAAGGAACTCGAAACTCATCTCTATGGCCCCTTCCTTGAAGTAATCCCCCAGCGACCAGTTGCCCAGCATTTCAAAAAAGGTAAGGTGGCTGGTGTCGCCCACACTGTCGATGTCCCCGGTGCGAATACACTTCTGGTAGCCCACCAGCCGCTGCCCGGCCGGGTGTTCCTCGCCAAGAAGGTAGGGAACCAGCGGATGCATCCCAGCCATGGTAAAAAGCACCGTGGGATCGTTGTCGGGAAGCAGGGACTTGCCCTGTATCTGGACATGGCCCTTGGACACGAAGAATTCAACGTATTTGTTGCGAAGTTCATCTACAGTCATGAGGCGATTGTAGCACTTATCGGTAAACGGGTGCTAGCCCGTGCCCGACCGGTTCATGCCAGCGGCGCATTTCCCTAAACCTGGTTCCCCCAAACGCCGATAGTAAACTAGGGAACATGGTTCCCATGGCACCTATCCGTGCTGAATGCTTCTATAAATAAAACTGGGGGTCGAAGTTGATAAGAGGGTGGTACACGGCGGCAAGCGGAATGAGGGCCCAGCAGTGGCGGCTCGATGCGGTGGCGAACAACCTGGCTAACGTAAATACCAGCGGCTTTAAACGCCAAGTGGCTGCTTTCAAAGCCTTTCCGGAAATGCTTATTAGGCGAATGGATGACGACGGGGTACACCTTACTCCCTTTGGCTCCGCGGATGCGGCCCCCATAGTGGGGAGGATGGGCACCGGTGTCGAGCTGAACGAGCTGTTCACCAATTTTGACCAGGGGCCGCTTAGGGAAACCTTCAGCGATTTCGATTTTGCCCTTGACGGCAGGGGTTTTTTTGTTGTGGACACCCCCTGGGGCGAACGCTACACCCGTAACGGTTCTTTTCACCTTGGAAGGGAAGGCCTGCTTGTAACGAAGGAAGGCTTCCCGGTTCTGGGCGAGAACGGCCCGATAAGCGTAAAGGCCAACAACTTTAGGGTTGACCAGGAAGGCAGGATTTGGATCAATGCAGCCATAAGCGACGATCCCGAGGTGCTGGTTAGCCGTGAAAACAATATGTGGGAAGACACCGTCCTGCTTGACACCCTCAGGGTCGTCGAATTCGAGCTTGACCGCTACCTGGAACAACAGGGTTCCAGCCTGTGGCGGCAAAGCGAGACCTCCGGCCCACCGATGATAGCCGAGGGCGACAGGCGGCCCACGGTCATTCAGGGCTTTGTCGAGATGGCGAACGTCGATCCCGTAATGGAAATGGTCAAGATGATCGAGATAAACCGTGCGTACGAGGCTAACCAAAGGGTGATACAGGCCCACGAATCGGCCCTGGGTACGCTTATAAATCAGGTTTCCAGGCTTAACTAGGGAGGGGTGAGGTAAAGTTATGGTAAGAAGTTTATGGACCGGCGCTTCCGGCATGATTGGCCAGCAGGCCCAGGTCGATGTTATTTCCAACAATCTGGCAAACGTGAACACCCACGGCTTCAAAAAGCAAAGGGTCGAGTTTAAGGATCTTATCTACCAGACGCTCAGGGTTGCCGGCACCCCGGCCACAGAAAACACTGTGGTTCCCGTGGGCGTGCAGATGGGCCACGGCGTAAGGCTTGCGGCCACCCAGCGTGTCTTTTCGCAGGGTTCGCTGCAGCAGACCGACGTACCCACCGACATGGCAATCGCCGGCGACGGCTTTTTCCGTGTGCAGATGTTCGACGGTTCCTGGGCCTATACCCGTAACGGCACCTTCAAGGTCGATTCCGACGGTCGCATGGTGACGAGCAACGGTTTCTGGCTGCTTCCCGACATCATCATGCCAGAAGGCTTCCTGCCCGAAAGCATCAGTATTTCGCGCGATGGCCGTGTAACGGTAAGGGTTCCCGACATTGACCCGACCGAATCGATTGAGGTCGGCCGCATCGAGCTGTACCGTTTCCCCAACCCTGTGGGCCTTATGGCCGTGGGGGACAACCTTTTCAGGGTTTCGGCGGCTTCCGGCGATCCCATCCCAGGCGTCCCTGGCTTCGACGGCATGGGGACGATCCAGAACAGGTTTCTGGAAATGTCCAACGTGGCTGTGGTACAGGAAATGGTGAACCTTATCGTCGCTCAACGTGCCTACGAGTTCAATTCCAGGACCATCCAGACCAGCGATAGTATGCTGGGAACGGCTACGGCACTAAGGCGGTAGGGGAGTAGGGCATGGATTTAAGAAGTTTGGGGGGATCGCCCATGGGTGCCGCGCACCTGGGGGCGATGCATCTTGACAATGTCCGCTTGGGCGGCAATATCATGAACCGTGAAAGAAACGCAGGCCCCAGCCTTTCGACCTTCGAGGGAATGCTAAGGAACGCCACGTCCCCTAATGTCCCCGAAGCGGAGTTGCCGCCCGTGGATGTGCCTTTGTCGGCTTCGCCCACGCCGATTGCGGCACCCGAGCTTTCACGCAATACCCCCAGGGGCGTTACGATCGACAGGGACAGCGAACTGTTCCAGCAGTGCCTTGAACTGGAGATCTTCCTGGTAAAAACCCTGATAAACAGCATGAGGAGCACGATACAGAGATCGGGCCTGATTGAGCAGAGTTTCGCCGGGGAAATGTACGAGGATATGCTGTTCGACGAGTATGCCAGGCATCTTGCCCAAAACGCCGGCTTCGGCCTGGCGGAACTTGCCTACCTTGAACTGACTGGCCAGCGGGGAAGGGTTGTCCTAAGATAAATCTCTGCGGCTTAACGTCCGTTTGGAGGTGTCTCATAGCCTGTCATGTGGAGACTTCCATCCCACAAGGCTTTGTGCAGACCTCGATTTTTGCAAATAGTGTCCCTGTTTTGATTTAAAAGCACAATTACCTATGACTATCGGTTGCTTGCCAAACGTTTTATGTTATACTATGGTATTGGTTGTCAACCAGTGATTTTTAGCTTGAGGTTTTTGCGAAATGCGGTTTTGCAGGCTTCTCGCTGGTGTATACCTGTTTTGTGGAGAAAAAAAGTGAAAGCTATCCCAGTACTGTTGTTGGTCGTATTTCTCGTATTTGTAGGTTCTTTGGTTATGGGTTGTGCGACGGCTGGGGACAGGGTCGCAGTCAGGGGAGATGAACCCCGTTTTCCATTCCCTCAACACGCCTTTGATCAATTTGCGATTGCCCCGATGATGCCCACCGTCAAAACGCAGGACGAAATGGACGAAATGGTCGTCGGCCTGTTTAGGGAAATCCTTCGTAACGATCTAATCGTTGACTCAAACGGCCCTCAGACTAGGGATGGGTTCCGTATGGTGTTTCGCCACTTTCAGGAAGAAGTGGCCCACGGTTTATTGGACGTGTCGCACATCAGCACCTCCGAGGCGCAGGGCTATGGTATGCTGATACTGGCCTACATGGCTGGAAGCGAGGGAAGGCTGGGCCGTTCCCCGAATGAGTGGATATTCGGCAGTACCAGCCTAAAGGACTATTTTGATGCCATGCTGCGTACCGTTATCGAATTCCCGAGCAACAGGGGATCCAGTATGTTTACCGGGCGGCTGCTCGGTTACCTGGAGCCGGATGGCGAAAACCGGGGTGGATACAGGATCGTCAACGGCTTGAAAATCGCCCCGTTTACCCGGGATACCCTGGCCGGCGACAGTGCCACGAACGGTGACATGGATATCATCTATGCGCTGATTTTGGCCGACAGGCAGTGGGGAAGCGGTGGAAGGTACGACTACATAGGCATTGCCCGTGCCATGCTCGCCGATCTTTGGCGTTTTTGCGTGCACGAAACCTACAATGTGCTGCTTCTGGGGGATTGGGCCAAGACCGCCGCCAACCCCGTTCACAGGAGCGCCATCCGCACCTCCGACTTCATGATCAGCCACCTAAAAGCGTTCAGGGACGTTGACCCTAGCCATGACTGGCAGGCCGTCATTGACGCCTCGCACGGTGCCATCAGGGACATTCGGAATGCCCAGAACAACCTGGGCAACAGGAACGGGTTCCTGCCTGATTTCGCCGTACGGGGAGCGACGGGCTGGGAGGTTCCTTCGGCAAACATACTTGGGGCCCATGATTACGCCTTCTCCTACAGTGCGGTTCTTGTTCCGTGGCGATTGGGTACCGCATACATGCTGTTCGGCAATGCGGCGATAGGCGATTCGACTCTGTATGACTACATAATCAGGCCCTTGGACGATTTTGCGAGGGCGCTCACCGAAGGCCTCAATCTGGGTGGCTTAGGCCCCAGGTACATGGACGGCTCGCCTTTCGAATGGGTGGATCCCAATTGGTTTGTCCCACCATTCGCCGTGACCGCGGCGGCGGCAGGGGTCGATCAGCAATGGGTAAACACTTTCTGGGAATACACCCCCCGTCATGTCTGGGATTTTAGGGGCCTTAACGCATACCAGGGGGACACCTACGGGGACTATATCAGGCTGATTGTATTGCTGACCATAACCGGCAACTACTGGATACCGTAGGCTGGTTACCGAAAATAGCCCATGCGAAACCATGGCAAGGCTGGTTTTGCATGGGTATCCGCTTAACCCGATTTTCTTTGCGAAACCATTATAGGTACGCCCTCTGGAAACCGATACTTAAAGTAGGTCGGTTTATTCCGGCTTTTAACCAAACACAATGCTGGAGGCGGCTATATGGGCTTATCGGTTAAGGATATCGCGGGGGCGCTTAAATTGGAGGTACGGGTTGCGGAACGACTTGCAAAGTACCTGTATCCAAATAAAGTGTTGCTTACCCACGATGAGGCGCTTGTTTTACGGGACTACTATTATAAATTTGGCGGAGGCCCTGCGAGTGTGGAAGTTGGGCCTTACAACGAGTGGATGAAATTGGAGCGGATGAGAGCCTTGGTCAAGGCGAGACTGGATATGATCGAGGAAAAGCAAAGCTCTTGCGTTACAAAGCTGAGCGCTCTTTCCAACGTCTTCTCGCCAACCGGGGAAACCCTGCCGGCCAAAGTTTCACCGAAGGGGCACGAATCTGTCCTGAAGTTCCCTGCGACAAAGACGACTGTTAAAAGCGTCGCCATAAAGGAACGCAGGGTGGGTCTGTTCGCAGGACTGTCGTCAAGGGGTAGTTGAGGCTTTTCCAAAACCGCTGATTTTAGGAAGGGAAGCTCTGAACAGCATGGTGTGGCTGTTGGGGGTTCCCTTTTTTTATGGTTTGCAGGCCACGGCGGTTAAACCGTGGCCTTGTTTGTTTTCCCGTTCGTTATCCAGAGAGCGCGTAGTTCACCTTAAAGCGCGTCTGGGCTGTCCCGTAGCCCCATACCGTATACCCATTTCCTACAAAGATGCCCCGGCTTGAAATGCTCGCTTAAGATGCCTTTCCCAGTTCTCCTTGCGCAAGGGCGATCCTCGGTTGGTTCCGTCCAGGACGATCAGCTCCTTCGACTTTACCCTGTCGAAAAGGCGGTCGTCGAGCATCACCTTTCCCAATGCGTCCAGCATCCCAGTCTCGCGAAAGTATTCCATGGTGTGTCCTGCCGAGCATAGCATCAGCCCTTTTTCAAGCTGCTTCATGTCGCGGTTTTCCCCGTAGGCAAAACCGTATGTCCAGACCCGGTTGAACCAGCCGACCAGTTTTGCCGGTGCGTCGGACCAGAACAGGGGGAATATAAAGGCGATTGCATCGCTGGAATTGATTTTTTCCTGCTCGGCACGAACGTCCTCCGACACGGGTATCTCCCTTATGTAATACGCTTCCCTTCGATACTCGGTCTCGTTCATATCGGTTGCGAAATTCATTTTGTAAAGGTCGGAAAGTATATGGCTGTGTCCTGCGCTTTCAAGGCCGGCTATGAAGCTGTCCCGGATGTGGCTGGTAAAGGAATCCTCGCTTGGGTGGGCGTAGACTATGAAAACCTGCAATTCGTCCTCTGAATTATGCTGCTTATCCACACGGTGCTAGCTAAGTGTGGGTTGGCGCACGCTGCTCGGGCTAAATCCCTTGCGCCTTTGCTCGCATACAGTGGCATTTTGTGGTGCTACAACATGCTGCGTTTTTTCATCCACAATGCTACGCAGTGCGATTTATGATTGGGCGCGAAGAGATTCGAACTCCTGACATCCACGGTGTAAACGTGGCGCTCTAACCAGCTGAGCTACGCACCCCAGAATCCAATAATACGGTAAAAACAGGGAATTGATCAATATCCCTTCAAACCTCCGATCCCCAACCCCCAACCCCCAACCCCTCAAAAAAAACACCTAACCTTATGCCCCGGCACAACCTCCGCCATCGGCGGATCCTCGCTAAAACATCGCTCGGTGGCCTGCGGACATCGGGGGGCAAAGGCGCAACGGGGAACCTCTGTGCCGTCATCCTGGAGGGCAGGGGAAGGCTTTCGTGCCTGGCTGGGCGCAAAGCCCGTGGACTTTATGCCCGTGGCGGAGGAAAACAGCATCTTCGTGTATGGATGCCAGCAGTCTCGCCACAGGCTGGCGGCTGGCGCTTCCTCCACCAAATGCCCGGCGTACATAACGCCGATGCGGTCGCAGAAATAGCAGGCAACTTTTAGGTCGTGGGCTATGAAAAGAAACGACATCGTGCGGTTTTCCAGCATCCGCTTTTCCCGTATGTCAAGCAGCAGGTTGAGGATCCTGGACTGGACGGAAACGTCCAGCGCCGAAACCACCTCGTCGCAGATAAGCAGTTCCGGCTGGGGCAGAAGGCTTCGTGCGATGGAAATGCGCTGCCGCTGGCCGCCCGAAAACTCCGTTGGCCGCTTGTCAAGATCCGTCGCCGAAAGACCCACTTCCTCCAGTGCGGCGGCGGCCTTTTCCCTAATCTTCGCCTTTCCCATGCGAAGATTGGAGGAGCCTGCGCCCGACCACAGAAAGCCCGACACCAGAACGTCGTGGACGCTCATCCTTGGGTTCAGCGAACGGGCCGGATCCTGGAAAACGTACTTTACCCTCTGCCGGTACTGCCTAAGCCCCTTGCCACGCAGGGTGGCTATGCTGGTCTGAGTGCCGTCACGGTGGAAAAGGATGTTTCCGCTGTCGGGCTCGTACATACGCACAAGAAGCCTGGCCGTCGTCGTCTTGCCGCAGCCCGATTCCCCGACCAGCCCGTAGGACTCATTTCTCCCTATGGAAAACGACACGCCGTTGACGGCGGTCACGAAACGCCCGAATCGGGCGAAAAAGCCTGCCTCAAGGTTGAAACGCTTGTGCAGGCCGGAAACCGTAAGAAGGGACATGTGACAATAATATGTAGTATCGAAGGTAATTTCAAGCATTGTGCTTGAATAGTACCCGTAAATCCGGTACAATACAACTGCTAGATGAACGATATACCCTTCCACGCTACGGGCCTAAGGTTTTCCTGCACTCGTTGCTCAGGATGTTGCCGTCATGAAGGCGGTTTCGTGTTTCTTTCCGAAAGGGATCTCTCCCGTCTTTCGGAAGGGTTCGGTATGGACTATACCGTCTTCATCAAAACCTGGTGCCGCTGGGTTTCATACATACCGGGCAGGGAACGCCTTTCGCTTAGGGAGAAGTCAAACCTGGACTGCATTTTCTGGAGCGCCGGCGATACCGAGGGATGCTCGGTCTACGAAAACAGGCCCCTGCAATGCAGGACTTTCCCATTCTGGGATCTCATTATGTGTTCCAAATGGGCGTGGGAAAGGGCTGGCAGGGACTGTCCTGGAATAAACTCCGGCAGGCTGCATACAAGGGAAGAGATAGACGGCTTTCTTGGTCAGATGGAAGAGGAGCCCGTCATAGAACGGGTCATACCGTGTGTGGGGGAGGTCTAGGTGCGGGTACGTTTCTGGGGGGTTCGTGGCTCCTTGCCTTCTCCGTTGCTTCCTGTCCAGGTTAGGGACAAACTGTCCGAGATACTGCGCCAGGCCTTGCCGGGTGATTTTGTCGATTCCAAAAGCAAGAGGCGTTTCGTCGAGGGACTTCCTCCCTGGCTTTTGGGCACCGTGGGTGCCAACACGTCCTGCGTAAGCGTCGGCATAGACGGGTTTGACGAACAAATCGTCTTCGACTGCGGTTCGGGCATGAGGGAACTGGGGGCCGCCCTGGGAAGCCAGTATTCGAAATACCATGTTTTCCTGTCCCACTTCCATTGGGATCACCTCCAGGGCTTCCCTTTCTTCGTCCCGGCCTTTAAACCCACTGTGGGCATAGATTTCTACTCGCCCAAGCCCGGGTTCGACAAATACCTTATGGACATGATGCAGGAGCCGTACCACCCGATACGTATGGAATACATGGCCTCGAAAAAGGCTTTCAATGTGCTGGAATCCCCCGTCGATGTGGGGCCTGCGACCGTTTCCTACCGAAAAATGAGCCACCCCGGCGATGCCTATGCGTACAAGGTCAGCCACGGGGGAAAGAGCTTCATCTATGCGACGGATGCGGAGCTTGACGAAGGGGATTTTATAAAGAGCAAGGAAAACGTGGCCTTCTTCGAGGGGGTGGACGTGGCCGTGGTGGATTCGCAGTACACTCCGCTTGAGGCCATCGAAAAATACAAGTGGGGGCACAGCCCGTACAACATGGTGGTGGAATTTGCCGTGAACTGGGGGATCAAGCACCTGGTTCTGTTCCACCACGATCCCACTTCCGATGACAAAAAGCTTTACGAGATGCTCCGTTCGTCTCGCCAGTACCTCAGTCTCATCTTTGGCGAGGGTATAGACATAAGCCTAGCATGTGAGGGCATGGAAATTATTCTGTAACAATTGCAACGCCTCGGTAGTTCTTTTTAGGAGAAGATATGCCACGAATCGTCAGACGTATACTCGGCCTTTTTGCGGGCCTAATCGCATTTGCGCTTGTCGCCGGTATCGCCATAATCGCCGTTTTTGCCTACGGCAATTCGTCGCCGGCCTTGCCGAACCCCTTCCCGGAGATTGACGGCATTACGCTGGAGAACCGGGGCGTTTCCAGTACCTGCACCTCGGTCGTGCACCTGGAAGTCCGACGGGGGGAAAGTTCCCAGTCCGTGGGGAACAGGCTTGAGGCCGCCGGCCTTATCCGAAACCGGCATTTCTGGAACCTTCTTGGGCGGTTCAGGGACACGCACATAAGGGCTGGCAGCTACCAGCTCGAATTCCCCCTAAGCCAGATGGCCATACGCAACATCCTTGAGGAGGGCAGGGAGATCCTGCTTCGGGTTACCGTGCCGGAGGGCCTTACCGTCCGGGAGACGGCTCTGATCATGGAAAGCACGGGCATAACCACGGCGCAGGAATTCATCGCCGCGGCGTCCGACCCGGAGATCCTTGCCCGTTTCCGCATTTCCGCCCCGACCATGGAGGGCTTCCTTTTCCCGGATACCTACCTTTTCCCGGTCGGCTTCCCGGCGACAAGGATTGTGCAGACCATGGCGGACAACTTCTTCGCCCAGATTGCCGCAATCGACGAAAGGATGCTTGCGAAGTCCCCGGACGAACTGCTAAGGACCGTCGTCCTTGCCTCGATTGTCGAGAAGGAGTATCGGATGGCGGATGAGGCGGCAATTATGGCCGGGGTCTTTGCCAACAGGCTGAACATAGGCATGATGTTGCAGTCCTGTGCCACTGTGGTGTACATCCTCGCCGAGATACTGGGCGAGGAGCACGAGGAGACGATTCTCCACAGGCGTTACGGGAACAGAATCCTCTACAGGCACCTTGTTATACGCAGTCCCTTCAACACATACATGGTACCGGGTCTGCCCCCGGCACCGATTGCCTCCCCGGGGGCGATTGCCCTGCGGGCCGCCTTTAATCCGGCGCAGACCGACTACCTGTTCTTCAGGCTAGTCAACGAGGCCACGGGGCAGCACCATTTTTCCAGGACTATGGACGAACACATAAGGGCCGGCGCACTTTTCGTAAGGGGCTGGTAATTCAGGGCCTCCGCAGGGTTTCGGCTTTGCGGGGGCGACCGCTTAAATCGGTATTCCTTTTCAGGGGCGTACATGAGTCGCATAGCCAGATCAACCATTCAGGAAGTGCAGGACAGGCTGGACGCCATTGTCGTGGTTGAGGATTATCTGCGGCTTGAGAAACGGGGCGGACGCTACTGGGGAAGGTGCCCCTTCCATTCGGGCGGACAGGAACGGACGCCCTCCATGACGGTCGATCCCGACAAGAAACTGTACTACTGTTTCGGCTGCCACAAGGGCGGCGGTATGATCGATTTCGTCATGGAGATGGACAAAACCGACTACCCCGAGACCATAAAAAACCTTGCCCGTAAATTCGGCGTGGAGATAGTCTACGAGGAAGGCTCCCCGGTGGACGAGGCGGAGCTTAAGGCGGAGCAGTCACGCAGGGAGCAGCTTTTCGAGCTTAACCGCCGTGTCGCCGTAAGTTTCAGCCACTTCCTACTGGAAAAGCCCGAGGGGAAGCCTGCGCTCGACTACCTTCTGTCCAGGAACATAGACAGGGAGATGATCCTGCGCTTCAGGCTCGGCTACGCACCTGCGGACAGGAACTGGCTGTACCGCTTCCTGCTGGGAAAGGGCTATTCCGGGGAATTCCTGGACGGGTCGGGGCTTTTTTCGGCCAACTACCAGGGGATGGCCTTTTTCTCCCACAGGCTTATGTTTCCCATTGCGGACAGGCAGGGGCGGACGGTCGCATTCGGCGGCAGGGCGCTCCCCGGGGCGGTTCAGGCCGACGGCAGGGAGCCGCCCAAGTACATCAACAGCCGTGAGACGGATGCCTACAAGAAAGGGCAGATACTTTACGGCCTGGATCTCGCAATGCCCGAGATACGCAGGAGCAAGGCCGTCCACGTCGCCGAGGGCTACATGGACGTGATAGCCCTGCACAGGGCCG
>Ga0209755_10001411_pt1 | contig 37725 bp, 36 predicted proteins | sample TergutCo191P1_FD_187301 | JGI IMG/M metagenome (GOLD analysis project Ga0209755, IMG submission 187301) | Cornitermes sp. P1 segment gut microbial communities from Petit-Saut dam, French Guiana - Co191P1 (SPAdes) (version 2) | ecosystem: Host-associated > Arthropoda: Insects > Digestive system... | reverse complement strand
CCGAAGGCCCGCGATGGGCTAGACTGTTCCCGTGAGACGCTTTTGGCCCCTTGCGGCGCTTGCCGCCCTTCTCGCCGCGCTCGGCTCGGCGGCCCTGGCTTTCGCCTCGAGGCCGCCGGTGCTGGTGGTGACGGACGTCCCCTTCGCGATGCTCCACGGCGAGGACAGGATAACGCGGCGCGCGCTGGCGGCCTCGGCGGCGCTTTTCCGCCCCGTGCTGCCCGTGCTGGTGGCAGACGACGCAAGCCCCGACATAGTGATAGGCGCGGTCCTTTACGCCTCGGAAAGCCCCTTCGCGGTGCTGTTCCCCCGCAGGTTCGCCGCCGTGGCGGAGCGCTTCCACGGGGAGAGGCCGGACGTGACGCTGGCGGTGTTCAGGGGCTCGGCCCCCCCCGCGGGGCTTCCGGCCGGCAACGGCGTGCTGAACGTCTTCGGCACCGACTCGGCGACGGACCTTTTCCGCGCGGGCCTTTTCGCCGGGATCCTCGGCGCGGCCATGGGGGAGGCGGACGGGGAGGGCGGCCAGCGGATACACGCTCTGGTGCACGACGCGCGCGCCGGCGGCGGGGAGCGCTCCCTCTTCGCGGGGGCGGCGACGGGCCGAGACCCGGGGTCGGCGGTGGTCTTCGCGGGGACGGCGGCCGAGCTGCCCGACCTGCGCGGGGTCTCCTCGCTTGTGGCGGCGGGCGCGGGGGCGGACGCGCTGGAAAGGAACCCGGGGGTGCCGGTGGTCCTTTTCAGCTGGCTGGACCCGGACCTCACGTCGTCCGCCGTCGTGGCGATGTTCGACGACTCCCCCTGGGCGCTGGCGGTCCCGGCGGTGCGGATGGCGGCGCGCGGCGAGGCGACGGGCACGATTCCCTCGAAACCGCTGGTGTTTTCCCGAAGGATTGCCGATAATGGTGTAAGCCGCGCGCTAAGGCGCGCCGCCTCGGCGGTTCCGCAGGAAACAAATGTGGCGGCAAACGTTGACACGGCGGCAAAACGGTAATAAGATTAAGTATGGAAAGACACCGTATAAGGAGACGTGAAGGGATGAAACACGGCAGAATTAAGGCTGTTTGCTTTGTTGGCTTGATGTGCGTGGCCGCCCTGTCGGCCCACGGCAGGGAACGCCCCGTCGCTATGTCCGCGGTAGTGCTGGAAAGCTTCAACGGCGAGACGACCCGGGAGTGGCACGACGGCAGGCAGATGCGAAGCTTCGATTTTTCCTGGGAGGTCAGGGCAAGCAGGTTTGCCACGACGCTCAGCGACGAGGACGGAAACGAGACGAGTTTTCCGCGCTCAACGTTTGTCGAGGCGTGGCCCAGGGCGCTCTTCGGCAACAACCGCGAAGGCAGGCTTATCCAAAGCTTCGGCATCAACGGCCGCTTCGACCGCCAGGGCCACAACTGGATAGACCTTTTCCCGGTGGACGCCGCCGGCGAGCCGTTCGAGATACCCATGCCGGGCCGCGTGCGCAACATGGACATCTGGGTGTGGGGCTCCAACCTCAACTACCGCCTGGAGGCCTACGTCCGCGACAACCAGGGGATAGTCCACAGGCTGCAGCTTGGAAGCCTCGCCTTCCTGGGCTGGAGGAACCTTTCCGCGAGCATCCCCGGCCACATACGCCAGGACAACCGCACCCTGCCGGCCCACGCCCCGCTCCACTTCGTGAAGTTCAGGATGTGGACGCAGCCGCACGAAAGGGTGGACAACTTCTTCGTGTACTTCAACCGTTTCCAGATACTGACGGATCTCTACGAATCCTTCTTTGACGGGGACGAGCTGGCCGATCCGGACTTCCTGTCCGAGTTCTGGGCGAACGACTAACTTTAAGGAGAATCGAATGAAAAGGTTTGCAATTGTTGCGGCGCTTTTGATTGCCGCCTCCGGTATAGCCCACGCCCAGGAGAACGAGGTGGGGGCCCCGGCCCCGCACATGATCGGCCCGGTCACGGCCCAGCAGGAGCTGGTGGAGACGTCGCTGGAAAGGTTCGAGTTCGAGGGCACCTGGTACTCCACGATGTCCACCGACCAGGGCTTTACCGTCTCCAGGCTGTTCCGCGGCGGGCCCGCGGGCAGGCAGCCCATCGCCGGCGAGGAGGGGATGGACATCCCGGACGAGCACGTCCTGGGCGTAAGGGTGGACTTCCTGCGCAGGGGCTACCACAGCTTCACGATACGCCCCGTGCGCCCCATCCCGGTGGAGGGCATCGCGAAGACGCTCTCCGTGTGGGTGGCGGGAAGGAACGCCAACCACCAGCTCAGGATACTGGTGCGGGACATCCGCGGGCGGACCCACTCCATCAACATGGGCACGCTGAACTTCCAGGGCTGGAGGCAGCTCACCGCCGCCGTTCCCCCGCAGTCGATTGACGGGGTAAGCGGCGTGGTGCAGAGGAGCCTCCGCCAGAGCCAAAGGTCCGGCATAGAGGTGGTGGGCTTCCGCGTCTACACCCACCCGCTTGAGTCCTACGGCTCGTACTACATCTACTTCGACGACCTCAGGGCGGTAACGGACGTGTTCTCCATGGAACGCGACCCGGACGACATGGTGGACGGCTGGTAGGCCGCCGAACGGCGGCAGGAAAGGCGGACGGCGAAGGGAGCTTTGCCGTCCGTTTTTTTTTGCCGTCCCAAAGTCATGCCCGGCGGAATCGGCACTAAGAAAGAGACAAGCCTCCACCGCGAGCTTAAGTCCGTCTACGCGGGGGAGGGAGGGCGCACCGAGGTGGAGGCCGCCGGCTTCGTCGTGGACGCGGTGGACGCCGAGGGCACCTACGTCGAGGTGCAGACCGGCAGCTTTGGCCCGCTGCGCAGAAAGGCCGGGGAGCTGGCAGCTCTTGGCAGGCTGAAGATCGTCCGGCCGGTAGCCGTCGCCAAGTATCTGGAGTTCTGCGACGAAAACGGCAGGGAGCTGCGGCTGAGGAAGAGCAACCGCGCCGGCAAAATCTGGGACCTTTTCGCCGGCCTGCTTTACGCGCCGGAGCTGCCCCTTGTTCCGGGCCTTGAAATCGAGCTTGCCATGGTGGACGTGGCCGAAAGGCGCATCCCGGACGGCAAGGGCTCGTGGCGGCGCAAGGGGGTAAGCGTGGGGGACCGCCGGCTGCTGGCTTTCCACGGGGGCAAACGCCTCGCGACGCCCGCCGACTACCTTTGCTTTGTCCCCTTTGCGAAAAACGAGGAGTTTACCTCGGACGAGCTTGGGGCCAGGGCCAAAATCCGGATAGCGCAGGCAAGAAAGGCCCTGTACGTGCTTGTCCGCCTTGGCGTCGTTGAAACGACCGGGAAGAGGGGCAACAGGCTTCTGTACAGGCCGCGCGTAACCGCCAAGACAAAAAAGTGGAAGAAACTTCCAAAAATGCCACGAGAATGAACCCCGTCCGGTAAACACCCACATAAACGTGTAGTATTCGCCGCGTTTTCTTTCGAGAAAAGTTTTTTTTTCGGGTTTTCCCCTTGACGTGCCGAGAATATAATGCCACGGTGTATATATTGGGTTTGGTTGGGAATAGCTGGGAAAAGATGGGGTGGAGATGACAAACGGCGAACTAAGCGGCGAATGCGGGCCAAAGCTTGACGACATGGGCAGAATCAGCCTGCCCCGTCAGTGGCGCGACATCGTCGAGAAAAGCGAGCTCGTTCTCATCAGGGGCGGCCGGCCCAGGCTGCCCTGTCTTTGGCTGTTTACCATCGAAAGCTGGAAGCTGCGCAAGGGGCTTGCCGTCGAAAACGCCAGCCTTTCCGTTCTGGAACGCCTGAACGGAAAGGTGGATGTTGAAATGGACAGGCAGGGCAGGATTCTGATCCCGCCTACCCTGCGAAAATACGCGAAGCTCGTAAAGGACTGTATGCTTGTCGGCCAGGACGACCACATCGTTGTCTGGGCCGAGGAATGTTACGACGAGCACCTCGAGCTCGACGGCGAAAACTTCGAGACCGAGAACAGGGAACTGAAGGTGCTTAGGCTGAGGGGAATGGATTTGGGTGATGGCGGAAACGGAAATAGCGCACACTCCGGTGCTTCTGGAGCAGACGCTGGAGCTTCTGGCCCCGGGGGAGGGAGCTCTGATGATTGACGCGACGATGGGCGAAGGCGGCCACAGCCTGGCCTTTCTTTCCCGCTTCCCGGATCTTTCCGTGGTCGGCATCGACGCGGACGCCGCGATACAGGCCGTCGCCAGGAAGCGCCTGGCCCGGTTTTCGAACCGGGTGGAGTTTTTCCGGGGGCGCGCCCAGGATTTTTTTGCCTCCTACCCCGCCGGCGCGAGGAGGCCGAACGCCGTGCTTGCGGACGTCGGCGTAAGCTCTTTCCACTATAGGCAAAGCGGCAGGGGCTTCGGCTTTTCGGCGGACGAGCCGCTTGACATGAGAATCGATCCCACGGCCGGCGTTTCGGCGGCGGAGCTTCTTGCGGGCATGTCTGAAAAGGAAATCGCCGACATGCTGTACCAAAACGCCGGGGAAAGGTATTCCAGGCGCATAGCGCGGGCAATCGCGCAGGCGGGGAGGGGGGGCATAGCCACTGCCGCCGCCCTGTCGGAACTTGTGAAACAGGCGGTGCCGGCCTCGTACCGGCACGGCCAAAAGATACATCCCGCGACCAGGACGTTCCTTGCCCTGCGTATCGCGGTAAACGGGGAGCTTTCAGGGCTTCCCAATCTCCTTGAGGGGGCGCTTCGGATTCTCGAGCCTGGGGGAAGGCTCGGGATTATCACCTTTCACTCTCTGGAGGACAGGATTGTCAAAAACGCTTTCAAAAAGAAAAGCCTGGACTGTTCCTGTCCTCCGGAAGTGCCATCTTGCCGATGCGAAGGACGGACGGTACGCATACTGACCCGAAAAGGGGTAACGCCTGATGAAGCGGAAATCAAGCAAAACCCTCCGTCGCGAAGCGCCAGGCTAAGAGTTGTTGAAAAAATCAAGGATGCGGACGCAAAGTGAAAAAGTATTACGCGCTGTTTTTTGTCATGGTTGTTACCATACCCGTTTTTCTCGGAATAAACGCCTGGCAGTCTAACAAGTGCGGAGTGCTGAGAAGCGAGATAAGAAGGCTTGAAAGGGCGCAGGAAAACCTGGTGGAAGCGAACAAGACCGTCGCGGCGGAGATAGCGAACCTGCTGGCGGTGGACAGGCTTGAACGCGACGCAAGGAACCGGCTTGGCATGACCAGAATGAGCCCGGAAGACGTAACGCTCATTATAGTGGGGGGGGACTGACGTGGCGGACGACATGCTCATGGGTTTTGCCGAACTGTCCCGTGCCGTCGGCGGCGATCTCCATTCCTTTGGGGATTCCGCCGACTCGGGCTTTTCCTCCGTGGGCATAGATTCCAGGACCGTGGCGGAAGGGGCTCTTTTCGTGGCTCTTCCGGGCGAGATATGCGACGGGCACGCCTTTGTCGAAGCCGCCTTCTCCAAAGGGGCGGCCGCCGCGCTGGTGGAGCGCGGAAAATGCGCGGCCCTTGCCGGCACGGCCAAGGCCATGGGGAAAACCCTTATTGCCGTGGACGACACGCTCAAGGGCCTGCAGGACGCGGCCGCGGCGTATCTTGGGCGTTTTCAGGATCTTGTGAAAATCGGCATAACGGGCTCTTCCGGCAAAACAACCACAAAGGAAATAGCCGCCGCGATTATAGGCGCGGAAAAAAACACGATCGCAAGCCGGGGCAACTACAATTCAGATACCGGCCTGCCCCTTTCCGTTTTTAACGTGAGAGCCTGCCACGAGGTAGGCGTTTTTGAGATGGGCATGAACCGCAAGGGCGAAATGGCCGGCCTTGCCGCCGTGTTAAAACCGGACATTGCCCTGATTACCAATATCGGCAGCGCCCACATTGGACTTATCGGCAGCAGGCAGGGGATTGCCGAAGAGAAAAAAGATATTTTTTCGCGGCTTGGCGAAAAAGGCGTGGCGCTTGTTCCCGAGGATTCCGACTTCCGAGATTTCCTTGCGGAAGGCGTTCGGGGCAGGGTGTCGTTTTACGGCGAGAAATCGTTTGCGGAATTCGGCGGGGCAAAAGGCCTGGGCCTGGACGGAAGCGAGATCGTCTGGGAGGGGCAGGCCATGCGTTTTGCCCTTCCAGGCAGGCACAACCTTGCAAACGCCTTATCCGCCATTGCGATAGCGCGCGAGGTTCCCGTCGGTACGGAGGCCATAAGGCGGGGGCTTGAATCCGTGCAGCCCATGTTCGGGCGCGGCGAGATTCTTCGCGGCAGGGCCACGGTTATACGCGACTGCTACAACTCGAACCCGGAGTCGCTTGACGAGGCCGTCGGTTTCTGCGACGGCGTGGAATGGCCCGGCCGCCGCGTCTACGTGATCGGGGAAATGCTGGAGCTTGGGGACGTTTCCCGCAAGGCCCACGAGGACGCCGGAAAGCTCCTTGCCGAGTCGAAGGCCGACGTGGTGTACCTTTTCGGGGAGGAGACCGCCGCGACCGCCGCCGTTTTGGAATCCCGCGTTTCGAAGGGGGCCGCCGAATCAGGCCCGCGCTTTTTCCACACGCGCGACATGGACGAGCTTATCCGCGTAGCGGATGCCGAAATACGCGAAGGGGACATGGTTCTGCTTAAAGGCTCACGGGGCTGCGCCCTGGAAAGGCTTTGCGGAATACTCGGGGAGGTAGCGCCGGGTGTTTCATGAGTTCGTCTTTCCGCTCCGCGATTATTTTACCCCCTTCAATGTTTTCCAGTACATAACCTTCCGGGGCGCGTACGCCGCCGTAACCACGCTGCTGATTTGTTTTCTTTTTGGCGGCAAGGTCATAGAGGCTCTCAAGAAGTTCAAGGTGGGGCAGTCCATACGCAACGACGGCCCCGCGACCCACCTTGCGAAATCCGGCACTCCCACCATGGGGGGGATTCTCATTATAGGCGCGGTGCTTGTTTCCATGCTGCTGTGGGGAAACTTCACCGTGCCCGAGGCCGCGGCTTCCGGGAGCCGCCTCGAAGTTTCGAACCACGTCAGGCTGGTTCTTGTAACGCTTGTTTCCCTTGTCGCGTTTGGGGCCGTCGGTTTCCTCGACGACTACCTCAAGGTAAAGCGGCACAGCTCGGACGGCCTGCCCGCCTGGGGAAAGCTTGTAGGGCAGTTTGTCGTGGCGATTGGGATTGTCCTTTATCTGTATTTTACCGGCGGCGACGACGTTACAAGACTGTACGTTCCGCTTTTCAGGAGGGTCGAGCTCGACCTTGGCGTGCTGTGGATACCGTTTGCCGTGCTGCTGGTAGTAGGAGCTTCAAACGCGGTCAATTTCTCTGACGGCCTTGACGGTCTTTTGACCGGGCTTCTTATCATGGTGTTTATAACCCTGACCATCGTCACCTATCTTACCGGGCGCTACGACTTCTCCGAATACCTTGGCCTTCCCTTCATCCACGGCGCGGGGGAGCTGACGGTGCTGAGCCTTGCCGTAATAGGGGCGCTGGTGGGCTTCCTTTGGTTCAACAGCCATCCGGCCGAGGTCTTTATGGGCGACGTGGGAAGCCTGGCTCTTGGCGGGACGGTCGCGGTTTTGGCCCTCGCCATCAAGCAGGAAATACTCATCTTCATTATCGGCGGGGTGTTCGTGCTGGAGATAGTGTCGGTTATAATCCAGGTGGCGTCGTTTAAACTGACAGGGAAAAGAGTGTTTTTGATGGCCCCACTCCACCACCACTTTGAGGAGAGCGGCTGGCCGGAATCCAAGGTGGTGATCCGTTTTTGGATATTGGGGGGGCTTTTTGCGATCGTCGCCCTTTCCATGCTGACGATTCAATAAGGGGGGAAAGCTTGAGCCTGTTAAGGGAGCGCCGGGCGTTCCGCTGGGACTATATTCTTGTCGCCGTCGTCATTCTTTTGACTCTGGTCGGACTGGTAACGCTTTACTCCGCCTCGTACCTGTTCGCGCTGAACCAGCCCTGGCGCTTCGGCAGCCGGGGGGGGTGGACCCCCATCTACAGCAACTTCGTGGTCGTCGTTATAATGCTGGCGCTGTTCCCGATTCTTGCGCTTGTCAACCTTGACCTGTTCAAAAGGAGATGGGTGGTCTTCGGCCTTGTCATGGCGACTATTGTCCTGAACCTGCTCCCGTTCGTGCCGTTTCTGCGGCACAGCGGCTTCGCTCCGGACGCCAACGTGATGCGCTGGATCATAATAAGAACCGGCAACGGCGGCTTCGTAAGCTTCCAGCCCTCGGAGCTGATCAAGTTTGTGCTGCCCCTGTATCTTGCCTACATCCTTGACAAAAACGGCGACAGGCTCAACAAGTTTCCCCACGGCCCCTTGCCGCCGGCTCTTGTGACCGGCGTGTTCTGCCTTTTGATGTATTTGCAAAACAATTTTTCCGAAATGGTGTTAATCGTGCTGATCAGTCTTGCCGTCTGTTTTGTCGCGGGTATGCACAGGGGCTGGTTTGGCTTTGCGGCCGTCCTTGCCGTTGCCACAGGCTATGTCCTGACCTTCGGCAACAGGGATGGGCGCTGGTTCCGGCGCCTCGACATGTTCTTCAACCCCGCGCAGGACGCGTCCGGCGGGATGACGCAGATTGACATGAGCCTGGAGGCGATAAGGGCCGGCGGCTTCCTCGGCAGGGGAATAGGGCAGGGCACCCTGAAGACGAGAATCCCCGAGGTCCACGGCGATTTTGTTTTCGCCTCCTTTGCCGAGGAGTTCGGTCTTTTGGGCGTGTTCCTGCACCTTGTTCTTCTGGGGGCCTTTGCCGGCATAAGCTTTTACATCGTGTCGCGAAACAGAAACATGTTTTCCCAGCTTCTTGGCTTCGGCCTTGTCGCGCCCATTGTCATGCAGACGCTGCTGAACGTGGCCGTCGTGGCAAACGCCGTTCCCACCACGGGGGTGGCTTTGCCTTTCGTTTCTTCCGGAGGATCCTCCCTGCTTATTACGCTTTGCGCCTCCGCATTGCTGGTAAATCTTGCCAGACGGCATGTACTATCGCTAGACGAGGAGGATCGCTATGTTGGGTGAATTTATCTATACCGAAGAGGAACTTTCGGACGACGGACATTTGGACCATAGGGCCGAGGGCCAAAGGCGGGCGGACCGCAACGGCCGGGCTCCCCAAAGGCGACACGCTTCGCGAAAATTTGAAAAGGCCGTCAAACGTTTTCTTGTGCTGGCGGTGCTGATAATTTTCGGGGGGCTCGTCTGGCTGTTCTTCATAAGTCCGGCAATGGTTCCGGCCACCGTAAACGTGTTCGGCTTTCCCGGGCTGGACGGCGCGGCCGTGCTCCACCATGCCGGCATAGGCGGCGGCGCGACTTTCGTTTCGGTCAACGTGGCCGAGGCGCAGCTTCGTCTTTCCGCGCACCCGCTGGTGGAGTCGGCAAGGGTGGTAAGAAGCTTCCCCGACAGGATTTCCGTTTACGTCGAGCCAAGGCAGGCCGTCGCCGTAAGCATAGCCAGGATAAACGGCAGGATGCAGCCGCTGTATCTGGACAGGCACGGCGTGGCGTTCATGGCCGGCGGCGGACAGGGGATGAGCGTTCCCCAATGGCTGCCTGTCGTTTCCGGGCTTTACAGCGGCTCCCTCGCGCTCTACCTTGGCGCGCGGCTTCCCGAGCCCATCCTTCCGCTCTTTTCCGGAATCGCCGAGATAACCGACGCAAGCCCGCATATATGGCGGGCGATTTCCGAGATAGCCGTGGAGTGGAACGACAACGGCACCTACGACCTTGTGCTGTTTCCGGTGAACAGCTTTATAAGGCTCAGGATGGGCAGCGACCTGAGCGTGGAGGGAATCCGCCACGCCCTTCTTATGCTGGACGTGGCGCGCGAGTTCGGGGCTGCCGCCCCAAGGGAAATAGACGTAAGATCCGGCATCGGGGTGATTACGTCGCAGGAGGCCAACCGTGGAGGATAAGATAGTAGGCCTCGACATAGGAACGACCAAGGTCTGCGCCGTAATAGGCGAGCGCAACTCGAGGGACGTAATAGAAATAACGGGGGTCGGCACAAGCCCCTCCGCCGGAATGAGAAAAGGCGTGGTGGTGAACATAGAGTCCACCATCGACGCAATCACCAAGGCGGTCGAGGCCGCCGAAACCATGAGCGACCGCGAAGTGCGCTGCTGCTGGACGGGAATAGGCGGCAGCCACGTAAAGGGAATCAACACCCGGGGCGTGGTGGCCATAAGCGGGCAGAAGCGCGGGGAAAACCGCGAGGTAAGCCGGCTCGACATCGTGCGCGTGCTGGAATCGGCAAGGGCGGAAGTGATTCCCCTGGACCGCCAGATAATCCAGACCATTCCCCAGTCCTACATCGTGGACCACCAGAAGGTCATAAAGGATCCGCTTGGCATGATCGGCATACGGCTGGAGCTTGAAGCCTGCCTTATCACGGTTTCCGTCACCAGCATGAAGAACCTTGTAAGGTGCGTGAACCGCGCCGGCTTCGAGGCCATCCCCCCCCTGCAGCTTCAGGTGCTTGCCGCCGGAAGCGCGGTGCTTACCCCGCAGGAACAGGAGCTTGGAGTCGCGCTGATCGATCTTGGCGGCGGCACCACCGACGTGGTGGTGTACTACGACGGCGCGCCCTATTACACCTTTACCGTTCCGGTCGGCGGCTGCGAGGTTACCAAGGACATCTCGATGATAAAAGGGATATCAATCGAGACGGCCGAAAAGATCAAGCTCGAGAACGCCTGCTGCTGGGAGCCGCAGCTTGAGGAAGGCGATATTTTCGTTCCGGACGACATGACGGGCCGCTCTCCCATGGCGATTCCGCGTTCGCACATCTACGCCATAGTAAAGCCGAGGATGGAGGAAATCTTCGAGCTGGTAAAGCAGGAGCTGGAGTGCATAAACCTCCCCCGCCCCCTGACCGGGGGGGTGGTCATAACCGGAGGGGCGGCCGCGCTTACCGGAACGGTGGAGCTCGCCGGCGAAGTCTTCAGAATGCCGGTGCGCCTTGGCGTGCCCATCCGCTTCAAGAACCTTGGCGGGCTGGTGGACGAATACTGCACCCCGAGCTACGCCACGGCGATAGGGCTCGTGCTTGAGGGCGACAGGCGGGAAAAAGACGAGCTGGCCGAAAGGGACGGAACCCTGCCCATAGGCCCCAGAAAGGAGCAGGGTTTTTTGAGGAAAGTCGGGGAGTTTTTCAAAAACGGCCTTTTCTGAGATTGGGCCGCGGACGGGGAGTTAGGCGGGCGCGGATGCGGCCGCTCGACATATATGCGAAAAAGAACGGGAGGACAAGGAAATGATGAATATCTTCGCGGTGAAGGAAGCTGTGGTGGATTTCGTGGCGGTTGAGGATGCCAGGTATCGGAGCCTGCCTCAGGACGGCTTCGTGGACGCGGACGAGGATCCGCCGGCCAGGATAAAGGTAATCGGTGTAGGCGGGGGCGGATCCAACGCCGTAAACCGCATGATCGAGGACGGCCTTTCCGGGGTCGAGTTTATCACGGTAAACACCGACAGGCAGGATCTCTTTAACAAAAGCCGCGCCAAGATCAAGCTGCAGATAGGAAGCAAGCTTACGGGAGGCAGAGGAGCCGGAAGCAAGCCGGAAGTGGGCGAAAGCGCCGCCAAAGAGGACATGGAGGAGCTCGCCAAGCTGGTGCACGGGGCGGACATGGTGTTCGTTACCGCCGGCATGGGGGGGGGAACCGGAACCGGCGCAGCCCCGGTCATCGCCAAGCTTGCCAGGGATCAGGGCGTGCTTACGGTGGGGGTAGTGACAAGGCCGTTTGACTACGAAGGCAACACAAAAAGAAAAATCGCGGACGAAGGAATAAAAAAAATGCGCCCGGCCGTGGATACGCTAGTCGTAATCCCCAACCAGCAGATTTTTAAAGTGGCCGACAAAAACACCACCGTGTCCCAGGCCTACCGTATGGCGGACGGCATACTAAGACAGGGCGTACAGGGCATAACGGATCTTATCATCAAAACGGGCATCGTAAACACCGACTTCGAGGACGTCAAGACCACCATGGAAGGGCAGGGCGACGCGCTCATGGGCATAGGCTTCGGCGTGGGCGAGGATCGCGCGCAGAAGGCCGCAAAGCAGGCCATCGACAACCCGCTTCTTGAGGACACCAGCATCGACGGCGCGAAACGCCTGCTTGTAAACATCTCCGGCTCCTCCGACATGAAGATGTGGGAAGTGGACGAAGTGATGGAAATAGTAAGGGCCAAGGCGGATCCGGACGTGCACATAATCCACGGCGTTCTTATCGAGGACGGCCTCGGCGAAAGCCTGAACGTAACGGTAATAGCCACCGGCTTCGGCGAAAAGACCGGCGCGGTATCCGGCAAGGAAAACTTCTCCTCCGGAAAATCGGAAATGGCGGACGTGATAAGCGTGGAGCGCTTCAACGAAATGCGCGGCGGCTTTGGAAAAACCGGCCCCCGCTCGGGCGACGGCTATGCCGGAAACGCCAGGCCAAGGGGCTCCGTGGAGGAAAACCTGGACATCCCCACGTTTATCCGCAAAGGCAACCTCGACGCGAAGGAGGCTTTGGGCTAGATGTCCGCCCCCGGGGTTTTCACGCCAAAACCCGAGTCGCGCGCGTCGACGGCGCACGTGCCGAAGGCACGATTGCTGCTGGACAGGTTTTGCGCGCGGCTTGCCTCCGTGCAGCGACGCTCGAACGCGACCGTCGTTACGTACAGGATCGAAATGCGCCGCTTTCTGGAATACGCCGAAAAGCTGGGCCTGGAAGCGGCGGGTGTTACCCCGGAACATCTTGCCGGTTATCTCTTATGCCGGCAGGAAGCCGACCGCCTAGACTCCCGTTCGGTGGCAAAAGCGGTTTCCTGCCTGCGCTCTTTTTTTCGCTTTGTTGTGGAGGAAGGCATCCGCCCCGACAACCCCGCCGCGCTTCTTGAAGGCCCAGGAAAGAGCCGCAGGCTTCCGGAAACGATGGACAGGGAAACAGTTGAAAAACTTCTTGACGCGATCGACTCCGGAGGCGCGCTTGGTCTGCGCGATCGCGCCCTTTTCGAAATGGTCTATTCGTCCGGCCTTCGCGTGTCCGAGGTAGCCGGCATGAACATACGCGACGTCGATTTCGCCGAAGGCGTTGCCAGGATAAGGGGAAAGGGAAACAAGGAAAGAATCGCAGTTTTCGGCACCGAGGCGGCAACCTGGCTTAAGCGCTACCTTGGGGAATCCAGGCCGAAGCTTGCCGGAAAACGCCCCGGTTCGGAAGGCGGCGCCGCGGGCCATTCCCCCCTTTTCGTGGGCAGAACCGGGAAAAGGCTTTCGCGCAAGGGAATATGGAAAAACTTCGCAAAGTACGCGGCCCTTGCCGGAACCGGCTCGAAGGTCCATACCCTGCGCCACAGCTTCGCCACCGGCCTTTTGGAGGGCGGTGCTGATCTGAGAACGGTACAGGTGCTTTTGGGCCATGCCGACCTTGCCACGACGCAGATATACGCCCACGTGGATTCGGCCCTGCTTAAGGAAAGCCACCGCAGGTATCTGCCCGTTCTGGAAAAGCGCGGCGGCAAAAAGGAGCGCGGGCGGTGATAAAAATCAGAAAGGATACGGTCGTCGCGCTTGCCGCCGTGGGAATCATAGCCGGTTCGCTGGTTCTGTTTTACCATTTCGAGACGAACAGGGGTCGCAGGGAGTTTGCAAGGCGCATCGCCGAGCTTGCCCCCCGGGGGGGGGTGCCAAGAACCATAGACGATCTCGTGACGGCGATAGCCCTGTACGAGGAACAGATTGAAAGGCACGTGAGGGACGCGGCCCAGACGGGCGCGTTCTGGAAGATACTCGGCATAAGGCTTGCCGAGCAGGGCATGCACAGGGACGCGATCTACGCGTTCGAGCGGGCGATACACTTCAACGCCGACGATCCATCGCTGTTTTTCCGCCTTGGGGAATCCGCCTCGGTGGTGGCCGCCTCGGTTTTGGAGTTTCCGGGCGGGCCCGTTTCTGAAAGGGACGGCTACTTCAGGCTTGCCGAAAGCGCATTCTTGCGGGCGATAGACATGGACGTTACCTACGGGAGGCCCCGCCTCAGCCTTGGCGTAATGTACACTTTCGATCTTGACCGCCCGGATGACGCGATAGTACAGCTTGAGCGCTACCTGCAGATTTCGCCAAGGGACGTCGCCGCGATGTTCGTTTTGGCGAGGGCGTATTTTATGACCGGACAGTTTGGCCATTCCATAGAGCTGTTCGAAAGGATTCTTTCGATGAGCAGGGACCCGTCCGTAAGGGCGCAGGCAGAGGCCAACATAACCGAGGTCAGGGAGTTTATGTAGCATGGGTGAACGCGGGCTTTTGGATTTGATTGTCGCCAGGCTTCCGGGCCTTTCCCCCAGGGAAAGGATATGCCTGTGCGCGTCCATGGAGGCGGAGGACGAGCTGATCCGCAAGTCCAGGCAGGACACGGAACGCCTTATAGGGCGCAGGCTTGCCGCAAGGTGGGATCTCGACCTTGTACGGATGCTTGCCGAGCGCGACGCGGGGCAGGCCCTCAGATCAAGGATGGGCTGGGTTTCCTGGCGAAGCCCCGACTACCCGCCGCTTCTCAGGGAAATATACGATCCGCCGGCGGTGCTTTTTTATCGGGGAAGCCTTCCGGATTCCGAAAAGCCGCTTGTCGCCATAGTGGGAACAAGAAAACCGAGCCCCAGGGCGGCCGCCCAGACCTTCGACGTGGCCCGCAGCCTTGGGCGCGGCGGCGTTTCGGTGGTTTCCGGCCTTGCCGCCGGTGTGGACGCGATGGCCCACCGGGGAAGCATGGAGGGCGGCGCGCGCACCTTCGCGGTGCTCGGCTCGGGGGTGGACGAGGTGTACCCCGCCTCGAACAGGGCGCTTGCCCGCAGGGTGTTGGAAACAGGCGGGGCCCTTCTTTCCGAGTATCCTCCCGGAACCGGCCCGCGAAAATGGCACTTTCCGGCCAGAAACAGGATAATCTCCGGCCTTTGCCGGGGGGTTCTTATAGCCGAGGCCCCCGAAAAGTCCGGGGCGCTCATAACCGCGAGGTTTGCCCTTGAGCAGAACAGGGAGCTTTGGGTGGCCTCCGCAGGCACGAACGGAGCCGAACAGGGCTGTGCCGTGATGTTTGACAGGCGCGGCACGCAGAGGCTTGCGGAAGACGGGGCGGAAATAGTATATTCCGCTTTGGACATACTGAAGATGTGGAACATGGAAACGCCGGAGCCGGAGCTCGGGGCGGATTCCGGGGGAACCCCAAGGGCCGCGGCCCTGGCGGGGGCCTCTTCCCTTGCGTGTTCGCTGGGTATTACACTGTAGGGAACCGCCGATTCCCCTTAATTTATTCGGCGGTTCCAAAGGATTGGGTATGGCGGTCAAATCGGCGGCAAAGACACCGGAAAAGGAAGGCGGAAAGAAACCCGCCAAAAAAGCCGCGTCCACAAAGGGCGCGGCCTCCAAAGGCGGGCGCAAGGACAAGCGCGTCCTTGTCATAGTGGAGTCCCCAACCAAGGCGGCCTCGTTCGAGAAATACCTTGGCGGCGAGTACGCGGTGCGCGCGTCGATGGGGCACCTTATCGATCTTCCAAAGTCGAGAACCGGCGTGGACACGGAAAACAACTTCGAGCCGGAGTACATCACCGTGCGGGGCAGGGCCAAGATACTCAAGGAGCTTGTGTCCGCGGCGAAAAAGTCGCAGATGGTGCTTCTGGCAAGCGACCCCGACCGCGAGGGCGAGGCTATAGCCTGGCACCTGAAAAACGCGATCGAGGCGAAAATCGACTCCGTGCCCATCCAAAGGATAAGCTTCAACGAGGTAACCCCGGTCGCCGTGCGCGAGGCCGTGGCAAACCCGCGCCCAATCGACGAGGCGCTCGTGGAATCGCAAAAGGCCCGCAGGGTTTTGGACAGGCTCGTGGGCTACAGCCTTTCGCCGCTTTTGTGGAAGAAAGTGAAGAACGGCCTTTCCGCCGGCAGGGTGCAGTCCGTGGCCCTGCGCCTTGTGTGCGAAAGGGAAAAGGAAGTCGAGGCGTTCATCCCCGAGGAGTACTGGACCCTGGAGGCCGACTTCAAGATCGGCAAGACGGCGTTTACCGCCCAGCTTGTAAGGTGGCGCGGAGCCAAGCCCGAGCTTCCCAACGAGGCCACCGTAAAGGAAATCATAGACCTCATTTCCGGCTCCGACTGCGAGGTTTCCGAGATAAAGGAAACGGACAGAACCATAAAGCCCAAGCCGCCGTTCATCACCTCGGAGCTTCAGAAGACCGCCGCGAACAGGCTCGGCTTTACCTCGCGCAAAACCATGCAGGTGGCCCAGCAGCTTTACGAGGGCGTGAACATGGGCTCCTCCCGGGTGGGCCTTATCACCTACATGCGCACCGACTCCGTGCGCGTTTCCCCCACGGCCCTTGCCGAGCTTCGAGAGTGGCTTGGCAAAAACCATCCCAAGGAGCTTCCGGAAAAGCCAAACGAGTACAGCTCCGGAAAGAAGGCCCAGGACGCGCACGAGGCGATACGCCCCACCTACGTCGAGTATACGCCCGACTCCGTGGCGCAGCACCTCAACCGCGACCAGCTCAGGCTTTACTCGATTATCTGGGAACGCTTCGTTTCCAGCCAGATGACCGGCGCAAAAACGCGCACGGTAAGCGCGGAAATTAGGACGGTGTCCGAGGGCGGCGACGAGGGCATCTTCCGCGTCGCCGGAACCAAGGTCATCGAGAAGGGCTTCTACAAGGTCATCAAGGTTCTGGCCTCGAAAAAGGAAAACGGAAACCCGTATCCGCCGCTGAAGGCCGGGGACAAGCTGCAGACCCAGAAGTTCTACCCGGAGCAGCACTTTACCCAGGGCCCCCCCCGGTACACCGAGGCGTCGATCATCGACATCCTTCGCGAAAAGGACATCGGGCGGCCGTCCACCTACGCGCCCATCATATCGGTGCTGCTGGACCGCTACTACGTGGTGAGATCCAACAAGCAGCTTGTGCCCACCGTGCTTGGAAAAAAAATATGCGAGGTGCTGGTTGAGCACTTCCCCCACTACGTGAACGTGGACTTCACCGCGTCGATGGAAACGAAGCTCGACGAGGTGGAGGAAAGCCGTGTGAAGTGGCCGGAGATGCTGAGGGAATTCTGGGGGCCGTTCAAGGACCGGGTGGACGAGGTGGGCAAGACGCTGGAGTCCATGAAGGGAACGCTGGACGAGCCCACCGACTACGTCTGCGACAAGTGCGGCAAGCCCATGGTGAAAAAGCTTGGCCGCTTCGGCTTCTTCCTTGCCTGCTCCGGCTTTCCGGAGTGCCGGAACCCAAAGTCGCTTCCCCTTGCCAAGTGCCCCAAGTGCGACGGCGACGTTGTGGCCCGCAAGACCAAGGGCCAGCGCAAGGAGTTCTACGGCTGCACGAAATACCCGGACTGCGACTTTTTGAGCCACTTCAAGCCGATAAACCAGGACTGCCCCAAATGCGGCAGGTTCATGGTGGAGAAGTTCGACAAGAAAAACGGCAACCACAAGGTCTGCATAAACCCCGAGTGCGACTATCTGCACAGCGCCGAGGACGGCGGGGGCGACGGGGAGTGATCCGTGGGTGAGGCCAGCGCCATGCAAAGGACGGCGGTCGGGGAATACCTTGACTACCTGCGGGCCGTGCGGAAGGTTTCCGCGCGGACGCTGGAGGCATACGGCGACGATCTTTCGCGGTTCGAAAACCACTGCGGAAACCACGGCATCGATCCGGAAAAGGCCGACGCCTACGGGGTGCAGGGTTTCGTGGCCGACCAGAGCGCGGAGCGGGCCTCCCCCGCAAGCGTGAACCGCAGGCTTTCGTCCGTCCGGGGCTTTTTCCGCTGGCTTGTCCGCTTCGGCAGGCGGGAAGACAACCCGTGCGACTCCCTTAGGAACCTGAAGGATCCCAAGGGCCTTCCCTCCGTGCTGTGGGAAGACGAAATGGCCGACTTCGCCGCGCTTCCGGACGACGGCGGGCGGCTCTGGCCGGCGAGGGACAAAGCCGTCATAATGGCCATGTATTCCGCCGGGCTCAGAATCTCGGAGCTGGCCTCGCTTGAGGTAAAGGCGCTGTCGGCGGGCCCGGACGGTGCGCGGGTAACCGGCAAGGGCGGGAAGGACCGCATGGTGTTCTTTTCCGAGGAGGCGAAATCCGCCATACTTGCCTATCTGCCTGAGCGGGAGGCCGGACTCCGGAAGGCCGGCCCGGAAGCCGCAAGGCCGGACGGCGCGCTTTTCGTAAGCGCAAGGGGCCGGCCCATTTCGGTGCCGGGCGTGCGCTGGATTATCGGGCGCTACGCCGCTAGGTTTGCCGCGGAGTCGGGCCTGGGGAAGAACGTGCATCCGCACACCCTGCGCCACAGCTTCGCCACGCACCTTGTGAACGCCGGCTGCGACGTGCGCATAGTGCAGGAGATGCTGGGCCACGCGAGTCTTTCCACGACCCAGCGTTACGCCCACGTGAACATCGCGCGGCTTAAAGACGTGTACGGGCGGGCGCATCCGCATTCGTGAGCTTAAGGCGGGGATTCGGTTCCCCAAAACATGTTCGGGAGGAAGGGTTTTGATGGACAACAGAATTCACGCGACTACGATTATCGCCGTCCGCAGGGACGGCAAGGTGGCCATGGCCGGCGACGGGCAGGTGACCTTCGGCAACACGATAATGAAGGGCAACGCAAAAAAGGTGCGCCGCCTTATGGACGGCAGGGTGCTCTGCGGTTTTGCCGGGGCCACCGCGGACGTGTTTACCCTTTTCGACCGCTTCGAGACCAAGCTCAAGGAGTACTCAGGCGATCTTGCCCGCTCCGCCGTGGAGCTTGCCAAGGACTGGCGCATGGACCGCAGCCTCAGGCGGCTTGAGGCCATGCTGATCGCCGCCGACGAATCCAAGACCCTGCTTGTGTCCGGCTCCGGCGACGTGATAGAGCCGGCGGAGGACGCAATCGCGATAGGCTCCGGCGGCAGCTTCGCGCACGCCGCGGCTTTGGCGTACCTTGACGGCAGCGGCTTTTCGGCCGCCCAAATCGCCGAGAAGAGCCTGCGCATTGCCGGCGAAATCTGCATCTACACCAACATAAACATAACCCTGGAGGAACTAGGCTGATGGACGACAGACAAAAAAACGAAGGGCTGAACAGATTCACCCCGAGGGAAATAGTTGCCGAGCTGGACAAGTACATAGTCGGCCAGAAAAACGCCAAGCGCGCCGTGGCCGTGGCCCTGCGGAACAGAATCCGCAGGCTCAAGCTTGACTCCGAGCTTCGCGACGACGTGACCCCGAAGAACATCCTGATGATAGGCCCCACCGGCGTAGGCAAAACCGAGATCGCCCGCCGGCTTGCCAAGCTCGCAGGCTCACCCTTTATCAAGGTGGAGGCCACAAAGTACACCGAGGTCGGCTACGTTGGCCGCGACGTGGAGTCGATGGTGCGCGATCTTATGGCGTCCGGCTTCCAGATGGTGAAGCAGGAAATGCAGGAATCTTTCGACGCGGAGGCCGGAAGGCGCACGGAGGAAATCATTCTTGATCTGCTCGTCCCCTCCAGCGGCAAAAAGCAGCAGCCCAAGGCCAAAAAGCCCACGCCCCCCGGCCCCATAGTAAGCCCCGTGGGTTCGTTCTCGTTCAACCCCGACGGCAGCCCCAACGGCGGCTTTATGGGAACGGCCATCCAGGTGGGCTTCCCCGTGGCGAACAGAAACGCCGGCGCGGCAAAGCGCGACGACTCCGGGCCCGCGGCCCCTCCGCCTCCGCCCGGGATCGACGTGTACGCTGACGGAGCCGACGGCGCGGAGCCCGCCGACGAGACGGTCGAGGATCCGGCCGCCGAGGTGAAGTTCAGGGCCACCAGGGAAAAATTCCGGACCATGCTGCGCGAGGGCAGGCTTGAGGAGCGCACCGTGGAGCTTATGGTAAGCCAGGCCCCGCAGTTCCCGCCCTTCGAAATGATGGGCGTGAACATGGAGGACTTCGAGTCGAGCATGTCCGGCTTCGCCAGCTTCTTCGGCGGCGGCAAAAAGAAGAAGCTCGTCACAGTGGCCCGCGCCCGCGAAATACTCAAGGCCGAGGAGCTCGAAAAGCTTATCGACCGCGACAGGGTAAGCGACGAGGCCAGGCAGCGCGTGGAGGAAACCGGGATAGTCTTTATCGACGAAATCGACAAGATAGCCGTAAAGGGCGACAGGGGGGGCGGCCCCGACGTTTCCCGCGAGGGCGTCCAGCGCGACATACTTCCCATAGTGGAAGGCGCTACCGTGAACACCAAATGGGGGCCGGTCAACACGGATCACATACTCTTCATCGCCGCCGGCGCGTTCACCGTAAGCAAGCCCTCGGACCTTATCCCCGAGCTTCAGGGCCGTTTCCCGCTGAGGGTGGAGCTGGACTCGCTGGGAAAGGAAGACTTTCTGCGCATCCTTACCGAGCCGAAAAACGCCCTTACAAGGCAGTACGTCGGTCTTATGGGCACGGAGAACGTCGAGCTTGTTTTTTCGCCGGAGGCCATCGAGCGGCTTGCGGCCCTTGCGGCCGAGGTCAACTCCAAGCTTGAAAACATAGGGGCCAGGCGGCTGCACACGATCATGGAGGCGCTTCTTGAGGAGCTTTCCTTCGAGGCTCCGGACATTGCCCCGAAAAAAATCCACGTGGACGTGGCCTACGTGGACGAAAAGCTGGCGGACATCGTGAAGGACCAGGATCTTGGGCGTTATATCCTGTAGGCGCGCGTTTTGCTAAAGAACCCGGGCGGTTTTGCCGATCTACAAGGGGAGGGAGTATAGATGAACAATTTTGTGGAAACCGTTGACCTCTTGCACCGCGGGCTAAGCGTGAACGTAGTGCGCCGTGCGGTGATAGCGGACAACATAGCAAACGCGGAGGTTCCGAATTTCAAGCGTTCCACAGTGAACTTTGAAAGCGAGCTGCGCCGCGCGCTGGACTCAAGAAGGCAAAGGCCCGCCGTGGAGCTCACCCAGACCGACGACAGGCATTTCCCGAACCACCGGGAGCGCGACTTCCGGGACGTGCAGATACGCCGGGTCGTGGATTTCGCCAGCATGTACAACAACAACGGGAACAACGTGGATCCGGAGCAGGAATTCACGCTGGCCCTGCAAAACCAGATGACCTTCGAGCTCCTTGCGAACTCCATCGACTTCGAGTTCAGCCAGGTGATGCGGGTGCTGAGGGGCTAGCATGGGAAGGTTTTTTTCGTTAAAATACGAGGTACGGTCGTACCTTACCAGGGGGGAAAAATGAGTATATTCGGCGCGATTAACACGGCCGCCACGGGGCTTACGGCCAACCGCGTAAGGCTGGACGTAATTGCCGACAACATGGCAAACGTTACCACCACCAGGACTACCGAGGGCGGGCCGTTCCGCCGCGGGCGCGTCATCATGCGGCCAAACGCGGAAGGCCCTTTCTGGAGATCGCCCTTCCTGCCAAGCCAGCTCGACAACGGAATCGGGAGCGGCGTGCGCGTGGTGGAAATCCAGAGGGACACCCAAACTGAAAACCCCCTTCGCTGGGATCCCACGCACCCGGACGCGATAAGAACCGGCCCCAGGGCCGGCTACGTCGAGATGCCGAACGTGGACATGGTGACCGAAATGGTGGACATGATTTCCGCCACCCGGGCATACGAGGCCAACGCCGCGATAATCGAGGGTTCCAAGTCCATGTTCCAGCGCGCGCTGAACATAGGTCAAAGGTAGGGGAGGTAACCGATGGACGCTTCCTTTTCAATGAGACTTACGCACCCCGGACACATGGGGCCCGTAAACAGCCCCTTCGTGGGCAGCGGCGCAAACATCATGAACCTTGAAAGAACGATAGGCGCGCAGGACGTTACAAGGGCGGGCACTTTCCAGCACGCCATGCTCCGCGCGCTGGACGGGGTAAGCGAGGCGCAGCAGAACGCGTCAAGGATTGCGGTGGAGGCGATGATCAACCCGCATCTGGTCGACACGCACGACGTTACCATTGCCCAGGCCCAGGCCCGGATGTCGCTGGAACTCACTCAAAGCATAATGAACCGCGTGGTGCAGGGTTGGAGAGACCTAATCAACACTCGGTAAAAAACGACGACACCCGACAGGAAGGGAGGGGGGCAGCATGAACGAATTTGTGAAAAAACTTTTTGGACACGCCAAGACGCTCTGGGGCAAGTGGTCCGTTACGCAGCGCGCGATCCTTGGCGGGATCGCCGCCGTCGCGGTAATAGGAATCATAGCCCTTTTCAGCGTTTCGGCGTCGCCCAGCTACGTGGCGGTCATAGACGCCCCGATACAGGACGAGGACGCACGCAACAGGATTATCACCAGGATCAACCAGGAAGGCATAAGGACCAACGTAACCGCCGGGGGGGTGGTCCAGGTGGCCGATGAGGCCACGGCCAGGCGCATGCGCACCATACTTATCCGCGAGGACCTCATCCCCCGGAGGATAGACCCCTGGGCGATTTTCGACAGGGACCGCTGGACCATAACCGACTTCGAGCGCGACGTAAACAGGCGGCGCGCCCAGACCCAGATGATTACCGACCACATAAGGGCCGTGGACGGCGTTGACAACGCATACGTCGTCATCGTGTGGCCCGCGCGGGAGCTTTTCCTTTCGGCCCAGAATCCGGTTACCGCCAGCGTAATCATCACGCCAAGGCCCGGCAGCGGCATTACCCAGGACCGCCACGCGATAGAGGGAATCCAAAGGCTTCTTCAGCTTGCGGTTGAGGGCCTTAGAACCGAGAACATCGTGATAACCGACCACACCGGCGTCGCCCTGAACGACTTCGCCGGCATGGCCGCCATGGACCGCCTCAACCTAATCGAAAGGGAGCGCAGGCAGGTGCAGGCCATGGAAAACAGGATACGCGCCGACGTGCTGCGCCACCTTCAGAGCATTTTTTCCCCGGATCGCGTGCGCGATCTCGTGGTATCCATCGACATGGACATGTCCGTGAGGTCGGAGGAAATCGAGGAGTTTCTGCCCTTCGTTTTGAGGGAGCGGACTCCGGGGCTTCCCTTCGACGATTCCGTTATACTTCCGTCGGTGCCGCGTTCGGTGAGCCGCTCGGAAACCACGTGGGAAGGCTACGGCCTTAACCCGGAGGGCCCCCCCGGGGTCGAGGGCCACACCCCCCCGGCGTTCAGGGACATGACGAGCCTCGCCAGCAGGATGCGGCAGGACCACCTTGTGCAGAACGAGGAAATCGGCCGCAGAAGAACGCAGACGGAGCTCAGCCCCCAAATCGACCGCATAACGGTGTCGGTGAACATCGACGGCACCTGGAACCGCGTGTACGACGAGCGGGGAAACCCGGTGGTGCTGCCCAACGGCTCCATCCAGCGGGAATACACGCCGCTTCCGGAATACCAGCGCGTGGCCGCCGTCTCCCTTGTGCAGAACGCCATAGGGTTCAACCTTGGGCGGGGCGACTCCGTCACCGTGCAGAATATTCCCTTCGACAGAACAAGGGAGTTCGCGGACGAGGACGCGGCATACTTCAGGGAAAGGCAGATAAGGACCACCGTGATGGTGTTCCTTTTGGGCCTGGCCCTGCTGCTTATCGGCTTTGTGGTTTTCAGGGTAATCGCCCGCGAAATGGAGCAGCGCAGGCTGCGCGCCGAGGAGGAACGCGCCCGCCGCGAACAGGCCCTGCGGGAAAGCGCGATGGCGGAAGCCGAACAGGACGGTCTGGACGTTTCCATCTCCGTGGAAGATCGGGGGCGGATGGAGCTTCAGGAATCCGTATTCAATCTGGCGAAGGAGCATCCGGAAGAATGCGCCCAGCTTATCAGAACCTGGCTTTTGGAGGAGTAGAAGATGGCGAAGGGAGGAGCGTCTCCGGGCGGCGGTTCGGGAGGGGCAAAGAAGAAAGGCACGAAGGAATATTCCGGCCGCCAAAAGTCGGCCATTTTCCTGGTGAGCATCGGCTCGGAGCTTTCCTCGGAGATATTCAAGTATCTGCGCGAGGACGAAATCGAAACGCTCACCTTCGAGATTGCGCGTCTTGAGACCATAGACTCCGAGCAGAAGGACACCATCCTCCAGGAGTTCCAGGAGCTCATGATGGCGAACCAGTTCATTTCCACCGGCGGCATAGACTACGCCAGGGAACTGCTGGAAAAATCCCTCGGCAGCCAGAAGGCCATCGACATAATAAACCGCCTTACGTCGAGCCTCCAGGTAAAGCCCTTCGACTTTATCCGCCGCACGGATCCGACCCATCTTTTGAACTTTATCCAGCAGGAGCACCCGCAGACGATTGCCCTTATCCTGGCCTACCTTGAGCCGAACAAGGCGTCGATCATACTGCAGAACCTGCAGCACACCATACAGAGCGACGTGGCCCGCCGAATCGCCACCATGGACCGCACAAGCCCCGAGGTTTTGCGCGAGGTGGAGCGGGTTCTGGAAAAGAAGCTTTCCACGCTTTCCAGCGAGGACTACACCACGGCCGGCGGCGTGGAAAACGTCGTGGAGATTCTCAACCTTGTGGACCGCGCCTCGGAAAAGCAGATTATCGAGGCCCTGGAAGACGAAGACCCCGAGCTTGCCGAGGAAATCAAAAAGCGCATGTTCGTGTTCGAGGACATCGTCATGCTGGACGACAGGTCGATCCAGAAGGTCATGCGGGAAGTGGACTCGCAGGAGCTTGCAAAGGCCCTCAAGAGCGTGGACACCGAGGTGCAGGACAAGATTTTCAAGAACATGTCCAAGCGCGCGGCCACCATGCTGAAGGAAGACATGGAATACATGGGCCCTGTAAGGCTGAAGGACGTCGAGGAAGCCCAGCAGAAAATCGTTTCGATTATACGTCACCTGGAAGACACCGGCGAGATCGTCATCGCCCGCTCCGGCGAAGACGAGATGGTCGTATAGGCGGGGTGTTAAATGGCCAAGGCAGTGTTCAGACCGGGCGAGGTAATGATTGTCCCCGAAAAAATGATGATCGAGACCCCCGCCCCCTTTACGGCGTTCGCGGACTTTTCCCCCAAGGAAGCCGAGACGGAAATCGAGCCCATAGTGGTAAGGGAAACGTACACCGGCCCCACGGTGGACGAGCTTCGCCGCGAGGCCGAGGAGTTCAGGGCGCAGTGGGAGCTTGAAAAAGAGGCGATGCTGGAGGCCGCCAAAGCCGAGGCCAACGAGCTCGTGCAGCTTGCCGGCATAAGCACCGAAAAGGAAAGACGGGAAGCCGCCGAGGAGGCCGCCGCCGTAAGGGCCGCCGCCAAGGAGGAAGCCACCCAGATTTTTGCCGACGCGACAAGGCAGGCGCAGGAGCTGGAAGCCGAAACCCGCAAGACCGTGGAGGACGAAAAAAAGGAAGCCCTTGAAAAGAGCAGGGAGGCCGGCCGCGCGGAAGGCTACGCCGAGGGCAAGGCCGAGGTTGACAGGCTGATAGAGCGGACCCGCACCGTGCTTGAGCGCGCCCAGGACAAGCGCGGCGAGATACTTTCCGACACCGAGCGCGAAATCATAGACCTCGTGCTGCTTATGTCCAGAAAGGTGGTGAAGGTGATTTCCGACAGCCAGCGCGAGGTGGTTGTTTCCAACGTGGTGCAGGCGCTTCGCAAGGTAAGGGACCGGGGGAACATAACCATCCGGGTAAACATGGCCGACCTTAAGCTTACCACCGAGCACACCAAGGACTTCATCAAGATGCTCGAGGGGGCGAAATCGATACAGGTGGTGGAGGATTCCTCGGTGGACTCGGGCGGCTGCATAATCGAGACGGACTTCGGCGAGATAGACGCCCGCATCTCCAGCCAGCTCGCCGAGCTCGAGGCAAAGATTCTTGAGATTTCCCCGATAAAGTCGAAGATAAAACCCGGCAACGGCGCGGCAAGATGAGAACGCATGGGAACCGCCGTTTTTGGAAAATACCTTGAAACAGCCGAGCGCACCGATCCCATAAAGTGCGTCGGCAGGGTCTGCAAAGTACAGGGGCTCCTTATCGAAAGCAGGGGCCCGCAGGCGATAATAGGCGAGGTCTGCAAAATCGAGACCCACAAAGGCCGAAGCTCGATCCGGGCCGAGGTGGTGGGGCTTCGGGACGAAACCGTGCAGCTCATGGCCTTCGAGGAAACCGACGGGCTTGAGGTGGGCGGCCGCGTAATCGCCCAGGGAACCAGGCTTGAGGTTCCCGTTTCCGAGAAGCTTCTTGGCCGGGTGCTCGGCGCGCTTGGAAACCCGATAGACGACAAGGGCGAAATAGAATCCTCGCTGATGTATCCCGCGCTGGCCCCCCCCCCGGATCCCCTTAAACGCCGGCGCATAACCAAACGCATAGTAACCGGGGTGCGCGCCATAGACGGCCTTCTTTCCGTGGGCCGGGGGCAGCGTCTTGGCATTTTCGCCGGTTCCGGCGTGGGAAAATCCACGCTGCTTGGAATGATCGCCCGCAACACAAGCGCCGACGTAAACGTGGTGGCGCTTGTCGGCGAGCGCGGGCGCGAGGTAAACGACTTTATCGAAAAAGACCTTGGCCCGGAGGGGCTTGCCCGCAGCGTGCTTATCGTAACCCCGGGAAGTTCCCCCCCCCTGTCCCGTCTGCGGGGGGCCTACGTGGCCACCGCCGTCGCCGAGTTTTTCCGCGACCGGGGCCTGGACGTTATGCTGCTGTTCGATTCGGTGACGCGCTTCGCCCACGCCCAGCGGGAAATCGGCCTTGCCGCCGGAGAGCCTGCCGCCACCAGGGGCTATACACCGAGCATGTTCGACACAATCGGCAAGCTGCTTGAGAGGTCCGGAACCTCCGAGGTCGGCAGCATCACCGGTTTTTACACGGTGCTTGTTGACGGCGACGACATGGACGAGCCGGTGACGGACACGGTGCGCGGAAGGCTTGACGGGCACGTGGTGCTTTCGCGCCGCCTTCACGCCAGGGCCCACTATCCGGCAATCGACGTGCTGCAGAGCATTTCCCGCCTTGCCTCCGACGTTTCGGGGCCTTCCATAAAGAAGGCCGCGGCGGGAATACGCAGGAGCATGGCGGCCTACGCCGAGGCCGAGGATCTTATCAACGTGGGCGCGTACCAGTCCGGCTCGAACCCGTCAATCGACGACGCAATCTCCAAGCATCCGGCCATCAGGGAGTTCCTTGTGCAGGAGGTGGAGGAAAGTTCCCCCTTGGAAACCACCTTTGCCATGATGGAAAAGATATCCGGCGTTCCGATTCCGCCCGGGGAATTCGCGGACGGCGCGGCGACGGGCAGGCCCTCAGCCAAGCCGGAAGGCCCGCCCTCGTCCGCCGAGGCCGGAAGCAGCCGGGCGGCTTTTGCCGGAGCCTCCGGCGGCGGGGAAGTGCCGCTTCCGGATTCCGTGGCGGCCCTGTTTGCCGGCCTTAACATGAGGGCCCCCGCAAACGCCGCGGGCGAGGGCGCAAACGGCGTCGCCCGGCAAGGCCCATGAAAAGATTCAGGTTCAACCTCGAAAAGGTGCTGAAGCTGCGGCAGTACCGCGAGGAGGAAGCCAAGATCGAGCTTGGCAAGGCCATAGGCGTGCTTGCGGAAATCGAAAACAGGATTCGGCAAAACGCGGCCTCAAGGGTTCGGGCCGGCGAGGAGCGTTTTTCCGGGCTTTCCGGCGCCGGGGGGGCCGTTTCGATGTTTGCCTGGGACGGCTACATCCTGCGCCTTGAGCGCGAAGCCGAACGCCTTCTGGAAGAGGCAGCCCAGGCCGAGCTTGCGGTCGAGGAAAAGCGGAAGCTGTACATCGAGGCATCCCGCGAGCTGAAGGTGATGGAGAAGCTCAGGGAAAAGCGCGCCGCCGAATACCGCAAGGAAACCCTCACGGCCCAGGCCCGCGAGCTCGACGACCTAAGGCGGGCGCGGCCCTGGGTTCAGGCCTAGGCCCTAATACTTAAACTCGCTGTCCCCGATAAACTCACGCAGAATGCTTGTTCCGGGCACGTGCTGGGGCGGTATCGGAGTGAAGTTTTCCAGAAACGAAAGCAGGCGCGCGGCCTCGGCGTATTCCCTCTGGCCGGGCTTCACCTGCCGAAGCAAAGGCTCTGCGTAGTACTTCAGCACGGAAAGCTCGTAGTCCAGCGCGGAGTTGAAGGCTACGTCCGCGGTGTTCTGGAAGGGGAAAATGTATTTGCGCTCCCCGGCCCTTACGTCGGGCCACATTCTGATTGTGTCGGCGGCGGACTTTCCCCGAAACTGCGAGTCTCGCACCATGCGCCGAAGCAGGCGGTTGTCGCTTGTGGGGATGCGGTTGTGGTCGTCGAGGTTAAGCTGGGTCAGGGCCGAAACGTAGAGCTTGAACTTGCTGTCCCTTGGTATGCTTGGGGTTAGTGCGTCGTTCAGGGCGTGTATGCCTTCGATTATCAGCACCGTGCGGCGGTCCATTTTGATTTTCGCGCCGGCCTCCTTTTCCCGCCTGCCGGTCTTGAAATCGTATAGGGGCAGCCTGATTTCCTCGTGCCGGTAGAGGGCCTGCAGCTGCTCGTTGAGGTATGGAACGTCGAGGGCCTCGAGGCATTCGTAGTCCGGCTCGCCTTTTTCGTTTTTTGGCGTGCGGTCCGTCCCCACGTAGTAGCTGTCGAGGTTTATGGCCAGCGGCCTTATGCCCATCACCATGAGCTCTATGGAAAGGCGTTTTGCGGCAGTGGTTTTGCCGGAGCTTGAGGGGCCGGCAAGCAGCACGGTTTTTATTGACCCGCGCCGCCTGTAGATGCGCTCGGCCGTTTTGGCTATCTTGCGGACCTGGTGCGCCTCGGAGATTCTTATGTAGTCGCGGACGGTCCTGTTTGCGACCAGCGAGTTCAGCTCGCCCACTACGCGCACGCCGACTATGCGGCCCCACTTTTTGTATTCCCTGTAGACGTCGAAGATTTTCGGCTCGTCCACGAAGGCGTCAAGCTCCATGGGGCCCATCCTTTTGGGGAAGCGAAGCAGGAAGCCGCCTTTGTAGGGCATCAGCTCGAAAACGGAAAGCAGGCCGGTGCGCGGCACGAGCGGCTCCACGTGTATGTCCATGAAGTCGCCGCACTGGTTCACCTTTATACGCGACGTGCTGCGCCGTTCAAGCAGCAGCGCCGCGTCGGGCCTGCGGTTTTTGGTGAAGACCTCGCAGGCTTCCTCGTAGGCAAGATATCTGAAAGTGATTGGCAGGTTTGCCCGCACCAGGGCCCGCATCTCGTTTTCCAGCGCGGCGATTTCGCCGTCCGCCGGCGGCCTGCCCGTGCGGAAGGTGTAATAGTAGCTTCTGCCGAGCGAGTGCCCCACGTAAAGGCCGCGGCTGGGAAAAAGCCTGCGCGCCGCGATCGCAAGAACGAAGGCCAGCGAGCGGCGGTACGCGATCATTCCCTCCGGCGATTCCAGTGGGACGGGTTCCAGCACGGAGCTTACCGCGAGCCTCGTTTTCAGGGGGCGTATCTCGTTGTTCACCCTAAGCGCCACCGTCGCGGCCTCGTCTATGCCAAGCGCGCCGAGGATTGTGTCGGCGACGGTGCCGTAGGGGCAGTCCAGGGTTTTGGTTTTACCCGCGCCGTCGCAATGCCTTACGCGTATCGAGTGCGGGAAGCCCGCGTCGGGGCCGCTCATTGCGCCGCCCTTATGCTTTCAAGCCGGCCGATAAGGTATTCGGCCCTTTCGCCGAAGCGGTCGGGGGCGGCTTGGGCGGCTCGCCGCAGAAGCTCCACCGCGTCGCCAATCCTGTCGGCGGTGGCGGCATTCAGGGCCAGCGCGTAAAGGATCGACGCGGGGTCCGCGCCGAAGCCGAGGGCCATTCGGTAGTACCTTTCCGCCGTTTCGGTGTCGCCGGCGTTGTATGCCAAAAGTCCAAGGTAGTACCAGGGGGCGTAATGGTAGGGCCTTATTTCCAGCGCGGCCCGGAAAAGCTCCTGCGCCCGCGCCGTCATCCCGGCCCCGTAGGCCTCCTGCCCGTCGGCGACAAGCCTGGTAAACGACCTGTGCGAGTCGATGTAGGCAAGGTGCGCGCCGGCGAGCTCCCCCATGTCGTTCCACTGGGAGATTCTGTTCGCCACCGCCATGGTGTTTTCCTCCGCGGTGTTTGCGTAGGCCATCACCATGAAGCTTTCGACGAAGCTGCGAAGGTAGTCCTCGTTGCCGGAGTTGAGGAAAAACGAGACGAGCGACCACGCAAGGCCGGGGAAGTTCCCGGGCGGGTCGGGCACAAGGGCCCGCATCACGGCCTCCGGCGGGGGAATCTCAGGGCGCATGGCCTTTACCGCGTCCAGCCAGACCAGGTTCGGCCTGTGCCTGGCCGTCCCTTCCGGGCAAAAGCCCAGCGTGGCGAAGTGTATTGCAAAGCCGTCGCGTATCCACAAGGGCGGGTTGGGAACGAACGCCCGCAGAAACTGGATAAAGGCCTGGAAGGGCAGCGCCTCCTCAAGGTAGGGCCCGTCGTCGCCAAGGTGGATTACCAGCTCCCGCAGCTCCGCCTGGGCAAAGTGCAGGTACACGGCCCCGGGGGGGGCCGCCCCGCCGAGCCGCTCTCCCACGTGGCTTTCGTATTCGGCCCCGTGGCGAAAGGCGGTTACCCTTAGGGGGCCGGAAAGCCGTTCGGGGTCGAAGCGGAACACGCGGTTGTATTCCATGAACCTGCCCTCCATGCGCATCGCAAGGGCCTGCGCCTCCTCGCCGCTTATGGGCGCCGCCGCGCGTATCTCGAAGTGCGCCGTTCTGACCACCGTGGCGTCGTCCGCCGCCGCACCGCCCGGCGCGAAGGCGGCGAGCGCAAAAACCAAAAGCCATACCGCAAAACCGCGTCTCATCCCCAACCCCTCCTACTGGATTATCTTGTCGATTATTATGTTCACTTCCTCTATGAAAATGCCGGTGTACCGCTCGATGTTGTCTATCACGTACTGCTGCAGCTCGTGTATGTTGCCGCCAAGCTGCGTGCCGTAGGGAACGTCGATGGTTATTGCAAGATTGTAGCCTATTTCGGTGTCGCGGACAAGGATTTTCTTGATGCGGATGTTCTGATTGTACTCGTCTACGCAGTGGATTACCATCTGGCTTATCGCGGCCTCGGAAATTACGACCCTGCCGCGCTTGGAGTACGACGGCCTTACCACCGACTTTTCGTGGACGCCGGGCGTGGGGCCTATGGCGGTGTCGCGCCGTCCCATGAATATCCGCAGGGCGTTCTGGAAAATGCCCGGATAGTTGCGCTTTATTTCGATGGACGGCACGGGTATTACGTGTTTGCCCTCGACCCGCCGCGTTCTTATGGCCTTGTCGATTTCGTCCTGGGTGGCTATGTCCTCGATTCTGATGATCTTCTTTGGCGGGGGTATCTGCAGGCGCGCGGCGATTTTCTGCACCATTTTGTCCGACGTTCCGAGTATGAGTATCTTGCGGATTTTGTCGGTCTGGAGCCTGCGGGCGATTTCGTCGCGGTGGAGCTTTTCGTCGAACAGGGCCACTTTTACCGCCGCCATGAAGGACTTTTCCTTCTTGGCGGAGTGCCCGGCAAGTATGCGGCTGTCCTTTATGAGCAGGCCGTCGTCGATGATGTGCTCGATTCCGTACTTGTGCGCCACAAGCTTTGCCCGGAAGCTCTTTCCGGTTCCGCTTTCCCCGACGAGTGCAAACACTTTTATCCGCCGCAGCGCAAAGATAAAATCGAAAAGCATCGTTTTTATTGTATGTGAAAGCGGGGAAAAGGTACAGAGGTGGTTCGTAAGTCTGTACAACCGCCGCTCCCCGTGCTAGAATACCCCCGTGGTAATAGCTTCAATAGACATACAGGACGGCAGGGTCGTCCAGCTTAGGCGGGGCGAGGAAAAGGTTCTGGAAAGGGACAACCCCGGAGAACTTGCGGCGGAGTTCGACCGCTACGGCGAGGTCGCTGTTATCGACCTGGACGCCGCCATGGGCAAGGGGTCGAACGTCGAAATAATAAAGCCACTTCTGCGAAAGGCGGAGTGCCGGGTGGGCGGCGGCATAAAAACGCCGGAACAGGCGCGCGAACTCGTAAGCCTTGGCGCGCGGAAAATCATAGTCGGCTCCGGCGCGTTCCGCGTTCCGGGCGGCGGCTTCGGCGTGAACGTTCCGTTTCTGCGGGCGATGTCGCAGGAGATAGGACGCGAGCGGCTTATCGTGGCGGTGGACGCGCGGGGCGGGGAAATCGTGGTGGACGGCTGGAAAACCCCCACCGGGCTCGACCTTGTGGAGTCGGCTAAGGCCGTGGAGCTTTTTGCCGGCGAGCTGCTTTTTACCTGCGTGGAGCGCGAGGGCACCATGACCGGCATCGAGCTTGAACCCGTGCGGAAGCTGCGGGCCGCGGTCTCGTGCCAAATCACCGTAGCCGGCGGCGTTTCCGCCCTCGACGAAATCGAAAGCATAGCGGCCCTTGGCTGCGACGTCCAGCTCGGCATGGCCCTGTACACCGGCAAGATAAGCCTTGCCGACGCGTTCGCCGTTTCGCTTAACCGGAAAAAGGAGCCGCTGCTGCCTATCATCGTGCAGTCGCCCGACGGCCAGGTTTTGATGGCCGGAGTGGTCGACGGGGAGGCCCTTGGCGAAACCTTCAGGCGGGGAAACGTCTGCTTCCACAGCCGCACAAGAAACAGGCTGTGGATGAAGGGGGAAACGTCCGGCAACACCCTGCGGCTCATCAGGATGCGGGCCGACTGCGACCGCGACGCGCTGCTTGCCACGGCGGAGCCTGCGGGCCCGGTCTGCCACACCGGCGCGTGGTCGTGCTTTGCCACGGACAGAAGCTTCACGTGGGAGTTTCTTCAAAGCGTAATCCATGAGCGTTTCAGGAACCCGACGCCCGGCTCCTACACCGCCACGCTGGACGACGGGCTTGTCCGCGAAAAAATAACGGAAGAGGCAAAGGAGCTCTGCGAGGCCAAAACCAGGGACGAGGTTGTGTGGGAAGCCGCCGACCTTCTCTATTTTGCCACCGTGCTTATGAGCCGCGCCGGGGTGGGCGTGCGGGAAGTTTTGGACGAGCTTGAGCGAAGGCACAAAAAGCGATGAGCGCATATTGGAACGCCCGCACGAAAAACCTTTCGCCCTACGTCCCGGGCGAGCAGCCGGGGGATCGGCGGCTCGTCAAGCTTAACACAAACGAAAACCCGTATCCGCCTTCGCCTAAGGTTCTGGAGGCCATTGCCAAGGCCACCGGCGACGGGCTTCGGCTGTATCCCGATCCCGCCTGCACCCTGTTCCGGGAGGCGGTTGCCGCCCGCTATGGCGTAAAGCCGGAACAGGTTTTTGCCGGCAACGGTTCGGACGAGATTCTGGGCTTTGCCTTTGGCGCATTTTTTTCGGGCTCCGCTGAAGGCGCGGCCCCTATACTTTTTCCGGACATAACCTACAGCTTCTATCCCGTGTACGCCGGACTTTGGGACGTACCGTACCGCGCCGTTCCCCTTGCCGACGATTTTTCGATAACGCTTTCAGACTACGCGGCCCCCTCCGGGGGGGGGGTCATTCCAAACCCAAACGCCCCGACCGGAATGGTTTTGCCGCCGGACGAAATTCTTGCCGCGGCGAAGCTTCTTGAAAACCAGGGCAGGGTTTTGGTTCTTGACGAGGCGTACGTCGCTTTTGCCGGGCGCGGCCTCTCGGCGGTTTCCCGCATAGGCGAACACCCGAACCTGCTTGTGGTGCACACCCTTTCCAAGTCGGCCTCGCTTGCCGGCCTGCGCGCGGGTTACGCCATGGGCGACGAGGCGCTGATCGAGGGCCTTTGCCGCATAAGGGACTCCTTCAATTCGTACACCCTCGACAGGCTCGCCCTGGCCGGAGCCGCGGCCGCCGTTTCCGACGAGGCCTATTACGAGGAAGCCAACCGCAGGGTTGTGGCCACGAGGGAGCGCACGGCGCGGGCCCTGCGGGAGCTCGGGTTTGCAGTGCTGCCTTCGGCGGCGAATTTCGTTTTCGCAAAACCGCCCGGCATAGGCGGCGCGGAGTTTTTCTCGGCGCTGCGCGGACGGGGAATTCTTGTGCGGCATTTTAACAAGGAACGCATTGCCGACTACCTGCGCGTCAGCATAGGGACGGACGCGGAAATGGACGCGCTTCTTGGGGCGTGCAGGGAAATAATATCTGCGGGGGCTGTTTAGAATGAAAATCATCGACGGCGGGGAATTCGGCGCGTACTGGAAAACCAACGCGGAAAGCGCCAACGACGCGGCGGTGGAATCCGCCGTAAAGGAAATCATAGCCGCAGTGCGGGCCGAGGGGGACGCGGCGGTCCGGCGTTTTGCGTCGGGCTTCGACAAAAGCTCGCCGGCAAAGCTTGAGGTTCCGGCCTGCGAGCCTGAAAAGGCCCTTAGGGATCTGCGCGCCGCCGATCCCGAGCTGGCTTCGGCGATGAAGCTTGCGGCGGAACACATAAAACGTTTTTCGATGAAACAGCGCTCGCAGTTTTCCGACTTTGAGTACGAAATGGAACCCGGCCTGGTTACGGGCCAGCGCGTGATCCCCATTGAGAAGGTTGCGGTGTACGCCCCCGGGGGCCGCTTCCCCCTGTTTTCCTCGCTTCTTATGGCGCTGGTTCCGGCCTTCTGCGCCGGAGCCGAAGAGCTGGTTGTCGCCTCGCCTCCGCAGGAGGACGGCCTGCCCGACAAAAAAATCCTGGCCGCCGTCGGAATCGCGGCGGAGCTCATGGCGGCGGAAGGCGTAAGCTCTAGCCTGCGCGTTTTTGCGGTCGGCGGGGTGCAGGCCATTGCCGCGCTTGCCCTTGGAACGGAGTCCGTTCCAAGGGTGGACATGATAGCCGGCCCGGGAAGCCGGCACGTGGTAACCGCAAAGCGGATTCTCTTTGGCGAGGTAGGCATCGATTTTCTTCCCGGCCCAAGCGACGTGCTGATTATTGCCGACGAAGCCGACGAACGGGCGGCGGACTTCGCCGCAGCGGACATGATTGCCCAGGCGGAACACGATCCCGACGCAAGGGCCTGGGCGCTTGTTCCCAGCCCGGAGCTTGCCGAACGGATAGCCGCCGCGCTTGGGCTGCGCCTTGAAAGCCTTCCCACGGCCGAAACAGCCCGCGCCTCGCTGGATTCCGGCGGCCTTGTGGTGGTGTACCGAGACAGGGAGGAGGCCGTGCGCATTGCAAACGCGATTGCCCCCGAGCACCTGGAGCTTCACGTAGCCGACGCGGACGAATGGGTTCCCCTGCTGAAAAACTACGGCTCGCTTTTTATCGGCAACCTTTCCGCCGAGGCGCTGGGGGACTACGCGGCCGGAACCAACCACATCCTGCCCACGATGGGAAACGCGCGTTTCACCGGCGGCCTTTCGGTAAGGCATTTTCTTAAAACCGTTACCACTTTGCGGTGCGCCCACGGAGAGGGCTTTGAAAAAACCCGTTACGCGGCGGAGGTGATGGCCCGCGCCGAAGGGCTGGAAGGCCATGCCCTGAGCGCGGCGGCAAGAAGGAAGGCATGAGCCGTCTTCGGGAAAAAGGCGTTTTGGTTTATCCGGCCTACTCTCGGCGCTCCGGCGGCCTTTCCGTGGGGATCAACCTTTTTCCCGACGAAAAACGCTGCTCCTTCGACTGTCCCTACTGCGAGGTGTTTCCCTTTTCCGGCGACGCGGTTTTTTCCCTTGGGCGGCTGGAGCGAGATCTTGCGGAGCTTCTTGACTGGGCGCGCGAACGCGGCGAGCCTGTAATGGACGTGTGCTTTTCCGGCTGCGGCGAGCCCACGCTTTCCCCGGACTTCCCCGAGGCCCTGAAGCTCGCCGCCAGGATCCGCGACGAAAAGGCCCCGTCCTCAAAGCTTGTCCTTATCACCAACGGCACGGGCCTTTTGGAGCCTTCCCTGTTTTCGCTCCTGCGCGACGCCTCGGCCAATCCGCCATTGCTGGACGTTTGGCTCAAGCTCGACGCCGGAACCCCGGGCTGGTACCGCAGGATTGACGGCACGGCGGTTCCCGCGCACGAAAAGCTGACGGCAAAGATAAAGAAATTCGCCGCCTGCGCCCCTGTGACAATCCAGACTATGCTCTGCGCGGTTGACGGGGAGAGTCCGCCGGAGGACGAAGCCGAGGCATGGGAAAAGCTTGTGGTGGAGCTGGCTGCGGGCGGCGGAGCCGGCGGGGAAATCCGCAAAGTGCAAATCTACGGCAAGTCCCGCCCCGCCCCCGGCGACCCCAAAGCCATGCCCCTTCCCGTGGAGTACCTGCACGGGCGGGCCGCGGCCTTGCGCCGCGCGCTTGGCGAACATGCCGGAGAAAGCCCCCTGCGCCTTCCTCCTGTGGAAGTCTATCCTTAACCCCCTATACCCAAACCAAAACCGAAAAGGCGGCGACATGACAAACTGGAAAAAGAAGATTCTCAACGCGCTTATATCCCATTACTTTACCTCCGCCTGCGACGCGGAAGAAACCCGAAGCTTCCTGCGCCTGCGTTCAGCAAAGGTGTTTCCGGAGTTTGAGGCTGCCTCCGTAGAGGACAAAGAGGCCTACCTTGAAGCGGCGCAGTCCCTTGAGCGCAGGAAAGCGGTGAAGCTGAGCTGGGAAGGCCAGGCCGAGGGCGTGCTGCTCAAAACCATAAGCTGCGAAAACTTTGAAAAACTTTTCAGGGAGGCCGGCAGGCCCTTTCCCAGAACCGAGGCCGAAAAAACAAGGGCGATGCTTGCCGCAAAGCTTCAGGTTTTGAAGGAGGCGCTTGCGGGCCTTGAGGGGGACAGGGAGCAGGCGCAAAAAGTGGTAACGCTTTTGGAATTCCTTTCCGGGCACTTCGGCCTTCGCGAAATAGGGCAGGGGCTGAACTACAAAGTTATGGCGGACCTTGTTCTGCTTTTGGAGTTCCATTTCAAGCCTTCGCAGTTGGAAAAAATAACCCCGCGCGCCTTGTCCATTTTGCTGTACCAGGACTCAAAACACCTTGAAGCCCTGCCGGCGTTTTGCAACCAGTTTTTTTTGCGCCTGCAAAAAAACATACCCGTTCCGGACATTGCCTTTATGCTGCGCTCATATCCAGAAACGCTGATTTCCGGAAAAATCGTTGTACGGTACAAAAACGCGCAAAGATCGTTGTCAAACGCCAACGGCCACATATTCGGCCTTCCCCTGGAAACCGTGCAAAGAATTTCCGCCATAAAACCGCTGCGTGGCTGGAGCCTAAGGCCGCCGGAAAGAACCGCGCTGATTATCGAAAACAAGGAAACCTTTTACGCCCTGGGCAGCCCGCAAAGGCACAAAGCCGCCGTGCGCCTCGGATACGACTGCTTTCTTTACGCCGGCGGCTACCCGAACCGCGCGGTAGTGGCGCTCCTGAAAATTCTCGCCGCCTCGAACTTCGCGCTTTACTATGCCGGCGACATGGACCCCGACGGCATTCTTATACTTCAGCACCTTTGCGATTTTGTGGACAAACCCATAACCCCGGTAAAAATGGACGTGGACACTTTTGAGCGCTACCGCCCTTGGGCGCGGACCCTGAGCAAAGGCATGATTGCCCAAATGGAACGGCTTCGCGAGGACACAAAAGCCATTCCCGGAATAGGCGAGCTCGTGCGCCACATAGAGGACACCGGGCTTGGCGTTGAGCAGGAAATCGTGGACTATCGCTGACGATTGCGGGCAAACGTAAATGCGAAACTTGCCTCACGGAATCGTTTCGCCCCGTCACCCTGCGTCGTGATCCCAAACTTGGCCCACAATTTCCCAACTGTCTGGATATTTCGCTGGTAACCTGTTGGTGCCATAATGTCGGGGCGGCATCATGTGGGGTATGCCGTCCAGAAGCTCGAAGCGAACGTCGTCGCCCCAGGACAGATAATCCTTGTAGGTATAGCCCTTGGCGGGAATGTCCTCCCTGCGAAACGTCCGCGGTTTTTCCTTTTGCGGTTCCAATAGCATATGCGCGTCTGCCATTTTCCGATTCCTCC